>Ga0208980_10001029_pt1 | contig 16716 bp, 11 predicted proteins | sample WetSurMetagenome_3_FD_187993 | JGI IMG/M metagenome (GOLD analysis project Ga0208980, IMG submission 187993) | Wetland microbial communities from Twitchell Island in the Sacramento Delta, sample from surface sediment Aug2011 Site A1 Bulk (version 2) | ecosystem: Environmental > Aquatic > Marine... | reverse complement strand
TTGAAGAAAAGCACCCAACCGGTATCTGCCTTCATTAACTTTGCCTGTGCAACACCAAATGCATCATAGCCTTCCCCGTCGCCCGTCAGGACCGGGTTGCCGGCATATTTGGTGAAATGAAAGCCATCCGTGGATGTCGCCAATCCCAATGCCCGGCTCCCGGTTTTGTTGTAAGCAGTATAATAAAGATAAATGGTATCGTCGTATTCCATCACAAAGGCCATGATCACATACAGGTCATCCCAGCTGCCGGGTGGCCCGGGACAATCACCGGGTTGCCTTCGTAACCTTTGAATTTCAAAGGGGCAGGACCCCGGTCATGCCGGCATGAAGTCAATAAAGCAACCAGGATTGCCAGGAGGTAGACCTTCATTATATTTATATTTTGACAATTGACAATCGACAATTTCCCTCTTCCCACCCCAGGCCCCTCCCATGATTTTTCCCCCGGGAAGAATCCCGGGGGTACAATAGTTGTACTCCTACGGAGTGCCCCTCTAATCCTACGCTTCCTGCTTCTATGCTAACTGCGAACTGCTAACTGCGAACTGCGAACCACCGACCGGTATCCCAAACCTCACCTTCGTCCCGCGGGCTTCTCCATGATCGTCCGTCAGGTCGATGATCTCCATCCGGATCTTTTTCTTCAGCTTTTTATTGATGGCAGCTAACCGGTCGGTGGTGATGGAAGTGGCCATAGACCGGTGTTTCTTGCCTTGTTTTGCTTCGATCTCCAGTGCTTTTTCCCGGCCCACACCGTCGTCTTCCACTTCAAACCGGATCATTCCACCTTCCAGTTGGAACCGGATATCGATGTGGCCGGAACCCGCTTTATGCCTGATCCCGTGCTCGATGGCATTCTCGATAAACGGCTGCGCCAGCATCGGTGGGATCATAACAATTTCAGTATCAATATCAGTATCAATATCAATGCTGTAATCAAATTTGCCTGCATAGCGCACCTTTTGAAGGTCAAGGTAATACCGGACCGTCTCGATCTCCTTCTCCAGCGGGACATATTCCTCTACCGAGTTGTCGAGGATATTTCTCACCAGCTGGGAGAATCTGGAAAGATAAATGCTGGCCTGGTCTGTATCTTCATTGATGATGTAATTCTGGATGCTGGCCAGGGAGTTGAACAGGAAGTGCGGATTCATCTGGGCCCGTAGCAGCCGCTGTTCCATGGAGATGGATTTCTGTTCGGCTTTCAGACGTTTTCGCTGGAAAAAGAGAAGCAGGAAAAGGCTGATGATCACCACAATGGCGGCGATTCCTGCGGATATGAAACGGCTCCGTGAGAGTTGCAGCTGCTTCAATTCATTTTCCTGGGCCAGTGCCCTGATCTTCTGATCGGTTTTCTCTGCTTCCGCTTCCGTCATGAGTAGTTCAAACTGGCGGGCCTGTTGTTCAGCATACATGCTGTCGCCGTATTGATAACTCAGACGCAAATTTTCTATGGCTGCGCTGGTCTCACCCCTGGCCATTGCCAGTTCATAACGTAGTTCATACATTTTGATCCTCTCAATCTGGATCAGGATGTAATCCACCATTTTCCCGAATCCAAAATAAGGGCTGACCGGTTTATTCTTCAAAGGATTGTTCAGGAAGATTTCCAGGTTCCTTGCACTCTCATTAAGACGTATCTGAGCCTGATCAAATTTCTTTTCTTCTATGTCGATGGCGGCAAGGTAATCCAGAATAGCCATCTGCAGGAAAGGATTATTTGCTTTCACTGCTGCATCCAATGCTTTGTTGTGATATGAACGGGCAAGCTTCAGATCCCCGGTTATCTCAAAAATAGGGGTGCTTCTGTCGAAATAATTTCCTAGCGTAAGATTATTGATTGCAATCAATGTTTCATCTTTCAATTCGATTCCAATTTTAAGGGAAGCCTCGAAACAGGGAAGCGCTTTACATTTCATATCAATGTTGTTCATTTCGAAGTATGTCCAGCCCATAGGATTCAGACCATGTGCTTCAAGGTACCTGTCGTGAAGCATCCTGGCACCATTTACAAATCGGTTGATATAAAGAAGGGCGCTGTCAAGCCGGTTTTGCATCAGATAAGCGAAGCAGATGGCAAAAGGTTCCTGGAGGCTTTGTCGGAAATTACCGGTAGCCAGGAAGTTTTCCCCGGCCAGGCGGAAATAGATTACGGCTTTTTCCGTTCTACCCATGTAATAGTTGATATTCCCAAGTTGCATGTACAATTCGCCCAATTCTTTCAATGGCTTGAATTCTTCCAGTATTTTAAGCCCGGCCAGGTAAGAAAGAAGCGCGTTCTTGAGGTCCATCTTATAATAATAGGCATTCCCGGTGTACAGCCTGGCTTTGCCAATCCCTTCCGGGTAGCCGTAAACGGTTCCGATCCGCTGGGCCTGGACGGCACAGGTAATCGCGGAATCAAAGTTTATCGGTGCATAGATGGAGGCGAGCTCATTCAGGATATCGACCTGTTCCCGCGTACTTGTGCCAGGTAAGAGATGTCTCAGGCTGTCGATCTTTACCTGTAAATGATCGGGAGGATCCTGGGAGAATGATGGGAATACAGAAATCAATGATATAAGAATCATTAATGCCCGATATATTCCTTTATTGTTCAATGGTTCGATTGTCATTCTGTCGTGCCTTCGGCACTTTATATGGTTTTGGGTGCCTTTTTTTACCCGGATTTCATCCGGGCTACAATAGTTGCACTCCTACGGAGTGCTTTCGCATTTTGAATGCCGACTGCTGATCGCCTACTCCGCCATCCGCTCCAGCAGCTCCAGCATCTCATCCCGCTTGCGCGATGCTACCGGTATCTTCATGTCATTCGTCAGGATGAGATATCCGCCTTCCTGCTTCTCGAACCTTTTTATATGGGCCAGGTTGATCAGGTACGACTTGTGCACCCGGTAAAATCCGCATCCTGCCAGCATATCGTCGTATTCCTTCAAAGTCTTTGAAACAAGGATCTTTTCCCTGTCAGAGGTATGAACGGTTGTATAATTGCTTTCGGACTCGCAGCAGATGATGCTGTTCAGGCTCAGGAGGTATATGTTCTCCGAGGTCTTGAGGATGATCTTCTTATCCTGGTGGCCGATATTTTTAAGGTTTTCTTTCAGCGCCTGCATCTCCAGGTTCTGATGCTCCCGGATAAGCTGCGCAGCCCGGCCTACGGCTTCTGCAAGCATTTCCGGATTGACCGGTTTCAGCAGGTAATCCACGGCGCTGAACCGGAAGGCCTGGAGCGCATATTGATCATAGGCGGTAATGAAAATGACCTTGAAATCAATCGACGGTAATGCATTCAAAAGATCAAAACCGGTCCCGTCTTCCAGCTGGATATCGAGCAACACAAGATCAGGATGCAGTTCCTGTATAGCTGTGATCCCTGCAGCGACAGTTCCGGCAGTCCCGGCCACCGTTACCTGTGGGCAATGCCTTGCCAGGAGCCTGGTCAGCGAGTCGCGCATGTGTGCCTCGTCATCGATGATAAGGGCTCGAAGCATTGGAGGAATATTAGTTCATTAGATGATGCAAGATACAATTTTCTTTAGGGGAAATCAATAGCGTTGCCTGATTGTTCGATTGTTCGATTGTTCGATGGTTCGATTGTTCAATTGTTAAATGTTAAACTGTTAAATTGTTAATTGTTAAATTGTTGCTGTGTTCGGATCTTTGACTGTTGACTGCTGATCCCTCGTCACCGTCAACTGGCGGTTCCTCGGGACAAGCTGCTGACTGCCGACTGCCAACCTGACTCTTGCTTTTTCATTTTTTATGTTATATATTTACGTCCTATGAGCCAAGAACTTAACTTACAGCAATTCCTGTTTCAGCAAATCAAGGCGAAAGTGCCTGAAAATCTTTCATTTGTGCACGAGATCGCCGAACTGCTCGAAATCAGTTACGACAGCGCTTACCGCAGAATACGGGGCGAAAAGGAACTGTCGATGGAAGAATTATACCGCCTCAGCCACCGGTTTGAATTTTCGCTTGACGCCTTACTGGGGATTCAGGCAAATAACGTGGTATTCAGGAAGTTTTCACTGACTCCCCGGCAGTATTACATCAAGGATTGGCTGACAACGATCCTGGAAGATATTAAAAGGATACACCAGACCAGGGATAAAGAGATCATTTATGCTGCCAAAGATCCGCCTATCTTCCATTATTTCCACTTTCCGGAAATTGCCGCTTTCAAGTTTTTCTTCTGGGAAAAGACCATTTTCGATTTCCCAGAGTATGAAGACAAAAAGTTCCGGCTGGAGGATGTGAATCCTGAAATTGTTGAAATCGGAAACAACATCCTTCGGTCAGCAGTAAAGATACCCACCATCGAAATCTGGAATGAAGATACCTTCCGGATATTCATGCGCCAGATTGAATTCTACTGGGTTTCAGGTTATTTTGAGAAAAGGGACGATATGCTGAACCTGGTTGATAAAATGGAAAAATGGGTACGGCATATCCAGAAACAGGCGGAGGTGGGATATAAATTCTATTATGGCCAGCCGGCTGAAGGCATCGAGAACTCTTTCAAAATGTACGAGAATGAAGTCGTGCTCAATGACAATACCATCTTTGTCAGGATGGGGGAGAATATGGCTACTTATCTTACATTTAACGTGATAAGTTTATTGGTGACGCGGGATCCTTCCTTCTGCTCCACGGTTGAAGGGTACATGCGCGGATTAATGAAGAAATCGAACCTGATTAGCGTGAGCGGGGAGAAAGAAAGAAACCGCTTTTTCAACAAATTGCTTAGCACGATCGAAAAGACGCGGAGCAACCTTGACATTGCCTGACGATTGCATCAGGAAGTAATATACTTTTCTTGGAACGAGCGATGAGATGCTTACCAGCATCTTATTGATGATACCCGGCAGGCAGATCACACGGTTCATCTTAAGGGCTTTTATGGATTTTTCCACGACCTTATCCGCATCCATCCACATCGGGTTATGGCTATTCAGCAAGTGACCGGCGCTTCGCCTGGCATGAAAATCACTGTGGGTGAAACCCGGGCACAGGCACTGGATCTTAATACCGTATTTATGGACTTCCATATAGAGCGATTCGGTAAAACTTTTAAGGAAAAGTTTGGTGGCCGAATACATCGTGCTGCCGGGTGCCGGCATATAGGCTGCCAGGGAGGAAACATTGATGATCGTGCCGGCCTTCCGGTGAATCATCTGGGGAAGGATGGTATAGATGAGCTTGAGGGAGGTAACCACATGGACCTGTAACATGCGCATGTGCTCTTCAAAATTGTTTTTGCCGAACTCTACCCCGGCCCCGAACCCTGCATTATTGACCAGGACATCGATATCGGGATTTTTCCTGACCATTTCCAGTACATGATTCATATCTGATTCATCCGATAACTCTGCCTGGATGATCTGGACGGAGATGCCATTTTTAACTTCGAGCTCTTCCGCCACGGAAACCAGCTTGTCCATCCTTCTGCCGGTAATGATCAGGTCATAACCCTCCTTTGCATAATGCTCCGCGTAAGCCTTGCCAATTCCGCTTGAAGCCCCGGTCACCATTGCTGTTTTATTTTTCATGGCTTAATTTGTTATTGATTTTCAATGACAATATTAAGCCGGGAGGGTTGCAAAAGGAAATTGGTTTCCGGAACGAGGAAACCAATTTCTACGAATTTATACTTATATGGATGGGGGTCGATGGATTTTTTTGGAAAAACGCTGTCAGTCTGGATAAAACCTGGAATATTTTCGGAATTCAATTTTTGTTTTCACCACAGGAATGAGATCCGGCAACAATTATTCACACTCTGTAAACTCCACTTCATTGATGACAATTTCCCCATTGCCATTGATAACCTGGTGGATTGTCTGCTGAAATGGATAGATAGCACCGGTAGTTAAATCGGTAATGGTGACATTTTCGAAAACCCTGTTAATCTGTGCGCCCTGGCCAGTCATGCTGCCAACGGCGTGATGTTCTAAATTGGCATAGGCATCATACGCATGATAGGTAACCATGCCATAACCAGTCACATGGATCTGAAAATTGCCTTTATCGTTGAACCTGCAGCTTCCTGCCACATTGTAATGGCCTTTGCTTGTCAGGTCATATAGGTTAACCAGGATAGGTTCCGGTACACAACCGGGGAAAAAATATACGGGAACCTCCAGGGTATCCCGCTCGTTGTAATTGATGACCGAAGGAGTACATGCAGATGCTTTCAGGGATGGATCAATCAGCGAAGCAGGTTCTATGACTTCATTTTTTGTGCAGCTTACCGTGGCTAAAATAATAGCCATTATAAAAAACAAGTGTGTTGTTTTCATAATAGTAAATTTTGGTAGTTTTTTTTAATAGCAGATCTAGCATTTTGCAGTTAATCGAGTTATACGAAAAGAACCAGCAAAAGTTAGAAAACCCTGAGAGAAATTGTAATATAGTTAATCAAGAATCAATTTTCCCGCTCTACGATATACATATCGATCTCACCCTTGTTCTTGGCCTGGACTTTGCCCCGGTGACTGCACACAAAATGGTCTTTTACCAGTTCATAAGTGGTCCCGGAAATATTGACCTTGCCCGGGATGCCGCTTGATTCCATACGACTGGCCGTGTTAACGGCATCTCCCCATATGTCGTAGGCAAATTTGTTCTTTCCGACTACACCCGTTACCACCGGCCCGGTGTGTATCCCGATGCGCAGCTCCCAGTAATCCTGGCCTTTCGCCTCGCGTTCTTTCTTAAGGTTCTCCATGAACTGCTTGATCTCCAGCCCTGCCTTTACGATTTCAACAGGGTTTGAAGTGTTGGCTACCGGGATACCGCCGGCACACATGTAAGCATCCCCGATGGTTTTGATCTTCTCGAGATTATACTTGTCGATGATCTTGTCGAATTCAAAGAAACAACGGTTAAGCTCTGCCACGAGTTCTTGCGGGGACAGCTTTTCGGCAATATTTGTGAAACCCTTGAAATCGGTGAAGAGGACCGAAACCAGATCATACTGCTTTGGAGTTGCACTGCCCTTTTCCTTAAGTTCTTCAGCAGTTTCAAACGGAAGGATGTTCAACAGCAACTTTTCGGAACGCTCTTTTTCGTTTTCGATGATCTGCTTGGTCCTCCTGACATACCTGTAGCGGTTAAAAAGCCCTCCGGCCAGAAGCAAAAGAAGGATCCCCGTGATGCCTATGGCGTTCCTGAAAGTCTTTTGCCTTCTAAGGTCGGCCTCCTTCAGGGCTTTATCTTTTTCCAGGAGATTGATCTGGCCCTGCTTTTTCTCAATTTCAAAGTTCAGGGTCATCGACTGAATCCTTTTCGACGTTTCGGCATTGTAAAGAGTGTCTTTAATGACGCTGTACAAGGTCTGGTAGCGGTAAGCATTCCTGAAGTCGTTGATGGTCTTGTAAGCATGGGCCAGACCCTGGTAAATGGACTTAAGTTCAGGATTAGCATGGATTTCAGTAGCAATGGCTTCAGCCTGGATATAAGTAGTAATAGCTGAGCTCAATGCCCCGTTTTCAGAATAGGTATTGGCCAGTCCCAGGAGTGACTGCGCCATTTCAAGTCTCGCGCCAAGCCTGTCGGCTAGTTCATAAGCGTCACGCTGGTATTTAATGGCGGTATTGAACTCCCCTCTTTTGGCATAAACCTTTCCTATATTATTCAAAGCATACGCAACATTGCCGCTTTCAGATTTTTTATAGGCTTCAAGGGCTTTTGTGAAATAGAAAAGGGCCAGGCTATCCTCGTTATTCTCCAGATAGATCTCACCCATATTAACGGCAGAAGTTCCGATGGCATCATTGTCCCCAAGCTCCTCGCTCAATGGCAGCGCTTTCAGGTAATAAGCCAGGGCCTGGTTATGTGTAGCTTGTTTGTTGAAATATACTGCGCCAATGTTGACCAGCGCAGTGGCAATCCTCAGCTTATCGTCGATTTCTTCAGATACTTTCAACGATTGAAGGTAATACTCAATGGCTTTTTCATCATCGCCCTGGTTAAAGTGAACTGCCCCAAGGTTATTTAATATATTGGCCACACCCAAACGGTCACCGGCCGATTCATATGTCATCCTGGCTTGCTCCCAGTAGAAGAGGACTTCGATATAATTTCCTTCAAAATAATAACCCATTCCTATGGCCTTCAATGACCTTGCCAACCCTTTCTGGAAGCCCAGTATATCGGCAAGGTCTTTCGCCTGTTTACCATATTCTATAGCCTCTCCCGGAGAAGTCCTCGATAGTTTACTACTCAACGCCAGCAGGGTGTTGAGCCTTACTGTATCCTGCACTGTGGTTGCAGACAAAACATTTTTAAGGCTGTCAACCTGCGTATTCTGGGCAAATACGCAGGTTGAGAAAAAAGTGATCAGAGCGGCCAGGATGGTCTTTGATTTTCTAACAATCATTCATTCTGTTGAAAAATGGGATTTATCATTTTCACGACTTAAAATTAACCATTATGGACGTTGATGCTACAATTTTACGATTCTTACTGTTTCGATCGTGTTGCCATATTCAATTCTGATGAAGTACAAACCGGCATTTAATCCTGACATATTCACCTCCTGGTTATCACCAGTGGCATTTAAGGAAGGAGATAAGACTGCTTTACCTAAAGCATCGTAAACCTGGATGGCTTTGACCTGTCCGTTCATTGATTCCAGGTTGATGGTCAGTTTGTCCTTTACTGGATTCGGATATACCAACACATTCGTAGCAGGCTGGTCAATGGCTGCCTGTTCATCAGCCTCAGCCGACTTATTGCATTTTGTGGATTTAGAGCTCGCAGAAGAGGCTGAAGCAGATTTATGTCCGTTACCGTTAAAACTTTTAACCGTCCATGTCAGCTTTACCCCGTCGAACGGCACATCGAAATTGTTGGTGCCGGGCAGGAATAATTGAGGCTGCTGGCTGGCATTGTAAGTTCCCGTACCCACTAAATTATTATCTGCCCCGATCGGGATGTAAACGGACGTAGCATTGTCATTGGTGTACTTAAAATGGGCGATATACGCAAATCCACCGTTCCCGGCCGGATTGACCTGTTCAATGCAACTGAGGATGGTCTTGATGTTCTTGGTCCCTGAGCCAAATGGGTTCACGTACAAAGTGCCATTGACAGGAGTGAATACATAGTTGTCTGCCGTGGCCGACGGGATGACCTGATAAGTCCCTGCACTTCCATTGTAGGTCGGATTCACGGTAAAGGTCAGGCTGTTGACCACCGTATCGGTTTCGCCATTTATAAAGCCGCTGAAGGTCGCGGTGAAATTGGGAAGAGGATCACCGGCATAAATCACATTCATACCGGCAGTCACCGTAGCGACAACTGGGTTGATGGTCAGCCTGCCAAGGCCGTAGCTGATATTAAAATTATTGGAGATGAATGTCCCGGGAATGATCCAGTGCTGACCGACCGTCTTGCCGGTATACATGCTGATGGAGCGAAGGTTTACCGACCCGGTGGAATCGCCCGACAGGATTTTGATGTCCCCGTCACCAAGGATGACAATGGCGTCGCTGTTGCTGTTGGCATTGACCGTAGTTGAATTCACCAATGCAGTGGCGCCGGCAGCAGCGTTCACCAGCGCAGTGGCCACAAACAGCGCGTTGGTACTTATCAGGTTGCCGCTGTTATCGTAAGTGTTTACCAGGGCTGTGGCATTCACCAGTGCCGTTGCAGGGGCCAGCGCAACAGAGTTTTCTTTGGTTACGGTGTTCACCAGGGCAGTTGCACGGAACAACGCATTGGGGGTGACCAGTGTCCCCGCAGCCAGTGCGGCCGCATAGGCCAGCGCCGTGGCTTCCGGGATCATGAGGCTCGTATTTACCAGCGTGGCTGAATCAAGCAATTCTTCTCCCTGCTCATTGACCAGGGCCGTCGCCGGGACAAATGCAATGGTTCCTACCAGTGCATTGGCATAAGCCAGCCGAAGGTTATTCAGGATGGAATCGTTGATCTCCGGGCTGATCACCACATTGTTGCCCGGATCAATCGTGTCATTATTATAGATGAAATCATAGTGAAGTTCGCTGACTGAAGTCCCATAAGTGTACGCAGTATCCCTGGGCTTGATGAGGAGCTCCAGCTTTTCGATGGTAAGGAATGCATCGTCCACTTCGAAATTATAATTCTCCAGCAGGCCGATGTCTATGGGATCCGAAGGAGTTGCTGTGCTGGCAGGATTCAATGGATCGTTGGCGGATGCGGTGATGCCCCAGATACCGGTGTTGCTAAGCGAGGTAGCAACCGTTACCAGCGGAATGGCCAGGACCCTGCCGATCTGCGCGGTGGTCAGTCCTTCCCCTGCAAGCGTAGTGGTGCCTTCCGGCCCGTCTACAAAATAAACAGCCGTAAATTCCGGGAGCATTTCGCCGAATTTCTTAGACTTGTCCTCGATGTCCACCACGATCGTCTTCTTCGTGGTGAAATACAGGGCATTGGAAAGGCCGCCGTCAGTGCCGTTTGTGCCGGGTTTGGGCGGATTGTAGACCTGGATCGGCGGGTACCGGTCATCAAAGACCGGGATAGTTCCGCTCAGTAAAGAGTTATTAATAACTGTAGTCCCTGATGTCAGCGGTTGGCCGTTGAAGTAGATCACAGAGCCGGAGGTCAGATACTGCCCTGTTACGGAAATAGTTATAGGATCCACGCCGGGCGTAAGAGTAGTGTCATAATAAATACCCGTAATGACCGGAGAAGGATTGGCAAGGGATGACAGGGCCGCATCTGCCTGGATGAATCCAAATCCTGAATTAAAGTCAAAACCCGGAGTATCCATGTCGATGGCAGTGCTTTGCAGGATCCCCCTCAATTCAACCGGAGAAAGGTCGGCATTATAAAACATGGATTTTGCCTGGATGATCAAAGCGGCAACCCCGGCAGCATGGGGAGCCGCAGCGGATGTGCCAAAGAAGTTCGGGAACAGGTCGCCGTCGATGTTTACCCCGCCAAGATCGACGGTAGTATTCACACCGTTTGGAGCGGCAATGTCCGGCTTGATGCGGACAACACCGTTCACCGGCGTTCCGCCACGAGAAGAAAATGAAGCAATGGTCGGAGGATTGACGCCATATTCGGGGGTATTGCTGTAAAGCACAGCACCGACAGCAATGGCATTTTCAGCATTGGCCTGCCCGATAACGGTGGATGACCCTGTGAAATACTCATTCATGGTAACATTTCCACGGAAGATGATGTACTTAAGGTAAACATTGCTGGCCCCTGAAGCTTTGACAATGAGGAGGTTTGAAGTGGCAGTGCCTCCGGAAACAGTAAATGGCAGAACTTCAATCGCAGCCCCGCCGGTGTTTACCCGGTTAAATCCAAATAGGGTGCTGCCATTTTCCCTGGCGAGATAAACGTCCATATCGGTGCCGGTATTGTAAAATCCGGTTCCGTCATCCCATTGCAGCACAATGGTATAGCTTCCTTCGGGAAGCGTCATATTCTGGTAGATGTCGCCGGTTCCGGAGAAGTCATGCGCCATGCCGATGATTCCTGCAGGAGCGGCATGCGAAGCGAAATTGGCCTGGTACGATTTGCTGCCGAAATTTCCTGCCGCCGAAAAGTAAGCGACGCCCTGGCTGACCACATCTTCAACCGCCTGAGCAACTATGCCATCCCGAAGGAAAGGCTCTGAAAGGTAGGTGATATCATCCACGATAACATCACATCCGGCATCTTTAAGCTCCCTGATGCCATTGGCAAAGTCTGGAGCTCCAAGGAAACCGGTCCTGAATGCCAGGGTTGCTTTCGGTGCAATGTCGTGAATGATCTGGAGCATGGCCCTGCCTTCATCGGAGCGGGTGCCATAGGGGAAGTCTTCCAGCACATCTACCGGGATCGTGTTTTCCGGGTTGGCTGCCCCTGGCAGGTCCCCTCTTAAAATGTCGTCCCCTGCCGGATTCCCCATCTGGGTATTATAACTGTCTGAAAGCACGCCGATTTTGATGCCGGTTCCATCCACTTTAAAACCGTTGCGCGCTACATAGGCAAGTAGTGCAGTGTCCCCCTGGCTTGTGACCAGACCGCCTGAAGTTTCACCGGGATAATCCGGCAGGGCATAGTTGATAACAGAGGGCAATCCGTTCAGTAACAACAGGTTGGGGATCGAATAATAACCGGTAATGAGCAGTTCATCCGGATGGGTTGCCTCTACCTGCAGGCCATAGGCCGGCGTCTGCAATAAAGTGAGCAGGCTGTCGAATTTGCCCTGCTTTGCAAATACATTGATGGCCACTTGATTACCGACCACCTGGAAAATGTCATCTGATTCATAATAACCCGAATCGGCATAAATGTAGTAAAGTGAAGTTAACTCAGCCCCGATAAGAGAGTTATAGATTTTTCCACCATATGGCGGCCGGTAATACGGGTGAATGAAGTTGCTGTTTCCGCAGTTCAGGACCGACTCAAAATCGGCTTTCGAAAAACTGACTATCAGATCATCACTCGAGGCTTTAACAAGTGCTTGCTGATCCTGCAGCTGGCCGGTCAGGGTGTAAGTAATCGAAAAAGAAGCGGCCTGGCCGTTTCCCATGCCGTTGGCATTGCTGATCCTGAATCCCTGGAAAGGGACCCCTCCGATATTCGGGCCATAATCAATATTGGCATAGGTAAATGAACCGGACAGCGCCTGGACGGATATGTTGGAATATGTCCCGGGATCGGCTTCCACTGCATAATGGTTCATTTTCTTGCATCCGGGGCCCGGGCAGCCGTCGTTTTCAACGATCAGAACGATGGTATATGTGCCGTTCCAATTGTTTATTACGGAGAATATTCTGGTCGAATAACCCTGTCCGTGATATCTTATTACATCACAGTTGGTTTGGGCATTTGCTTCGCTGATGGGAAAAATGGCAGTTGCTGCACTGATTAAAGCGAAGAAAAACAATGATAGTACATTCTTTTTCATGGAATTATGAGATTTGGTCTAATAATGATAATTAGGATTTAACTGGCTGATCAGTTTTAAAATCAGAATCGGGTAATTCCCTGATTCCTTATTTAAAATGATTCCAAACAAAGGTAGGGGATAAGTGGAGGTGTGTTAGTTATTTAACACCTTATTAACAAAATAATTTCAGAAAAAGGTATCAAAATAAATATTGACTTTTTCTGAATATAATAGTACATTTGATTACAGTTGTATCGCCAGGTATTTTAACCATCCAATAAAATTATTACATGTTGCTAAAATTTGAAAATATAGGGCAGTGACGGTTATACCCCCGCATAACCTGCTCAGGCCCTAAGTTGATACGAAATGTTTATTTAAACCCAAACACCCATGAAAAAACAAATCATCTGGTCATTCATTGGCACATCCGCCGTGATGATCACAGCGCTGGTCCTGGTGCTGGTAGCTTGCCAAAAAACGGACGAATCCCCCCAACCCGTCAATTCGGGAAGTCTGAAAGTGTATACCCCTCCTGTTCCATGTATTTCAGGTACTCAATGTGCTGATCTTATTGCAGGTCAGTTTACTCCTGTAGGAAATGTATGCGTAACGGATGATGGCACCCAGCTGGTGGTCACCTATACCGCTGACCTGAACTATTCCTTTACTGCCATTCATTTCTGGTATGGAGTAAATCCTGCGCTGATACCACAAAACAAGCAGCATAATCCTCAGCCGGGGCAGTTCCCTTATGTTTTCTCATTCACCACCCCGATGACCTTCTTTAGCTTTAATGTTCCATATCCAGGCGGATTATGGGACTGCAGCCAGCCTTTCGCTATTGCGGCACATGCTGTTTTTGGCACGGAAACGGCTTGGGGGGCAGGAACTCCGATCAATCCAGGCCAGGGCAGCTGGGGTACTTTCAGCTGCATCCAGGTTCAATGTTATATAACGCAAGACGTTTGCACCATCTATGGTGATAATGAAACAGGCTGGGGAGGAACGACAGGTGGTCCTGGCAATGGATGCCAGGGGAATGGTGGTGGAGGCTGGTGGTTCTATTATGATAACATCCTGGGGGGAAACCAGGATATCTGGGCAGGCCAGACTATGGATGCCGGTTATGTTTATTATGATGGAACGAATATAGTCATTGTCCTTGAAGATGGTTGGGAATTAAGGCCTGATCTGACTCAGACCGTTAAGATAGGTTATTATGATGCCATACCCACTTGCCGGCCTACTCCCGGAGGTTTACCAATCAAAGGAAATTCCCCGATCGTACCAGTTGCTTATCATTTATATTACGCAATACACCTGGATTTGCGTCAATGCATAGATCTGTAATTTATTAATTTTGATAATATGCTAAGAGGGCGTTTCAAAAGAGAGCGCCCTCTTTTTTTTATCCTCAGACCACTTTCCTGTCCGTCGTGCACAGCACCGGGATCCCGGCCTCATTCACCAGCAGCAACTCTTTGTCGCTGTCGGCAAAATAATAATGCTCAGGGGTGGGGATGGACATGACCGAAATCAAATCGGCATTGACAGATTTAGCATATTTCAGGATTTCCTTGGCATAACCCATGGAAAAAGTGGTCTGCTTTTCGGTGACCCTTTTATACCTGATTTGTTGATTCTCAAACTCCTGGCGGGCCATCTCTATATTTGCCTTCAAGACATCCGACCATTCCTGCCCTGGTTTTTCAGTTGTATATAGATGTACTTCAGCATCAAACAGTTTGGCTATAAAGACCGTTGCTTTGATATTGTTTACAAAAGCTTTGTGGGTCCCGGCCGGGAAAACGATGGTATTTATTCCCCCTTCAGGAAGATGTTTATCCTTTTGAATAACGATAACCGGCACAGGAATATCTTTTACAAGCCTGAGGATATCAGTTCCAAAGAACTTTTCCCTCAACCCTTTGAAACCATGTGTTCCGATGATCATCAGCTGATAATCTTCTTCGGTCGCTGCTTTGGGGATCTCAGTAAAAATATTGCCCTTCCGGATCCGGAATTCGCACCCCAGGTATTTTTCTTTTGCCAGTTTTTCAGCCTGCTCCTTTAACACGGACTCTGCCTCCGTTGTCTTTTTCTCATTGTCAATGTGAAGGAGCGTGACCCCCAGGCCACTTTTCTCTGCTATGGCCGAAGCCAGTTCAATAGCGGTTTCTGCGGCTTCGGTGAAATCTACCGGTACCAGGATTTTGTTGCTGTTCATTATGACAAAATATTTGGATGAATGAACAGCAAAATTAAATGAATATAGAATCAATCAAAATTAAGCCATTGTTTTTCTTCTTAATTGCTGTTCTTCCAGGTATAAGCATGGGGCCATCTGGCGGTATCAGTGGGTACAACCGTATGACAGACATGGCAGGCATTGACCTGTTCCGGTTTCGTTCCGCCGTGGGTTTCGGAGAATTCGCCGATATCCCCGCCACCCCTGGAGCTGTCATGGCAATAACCGCAGCTGCCGAAAGATTTTACGGCTGAGGAAAAATTCTGATACTGGATGGGCTGATAGTTGTCCGTTGCTTCTCTGGAAGGGAACATGGCATGAGGACTGCCATGGCACGCAGGGCAGGCCAGGTTGCCATGGCCCGTGGAATTCCTGTATAGCTGGTCGCCGGTATCCACACCATCCACCCCGTCATGACAGGTGACACATTTGGGCTCGCTTCCCCAGGGAATCCTCCCTTGAGTGATGGAGTTGCCGACTTCAGCCAACTGACCGTGACAGGTCGTGCAATTTCCATCATCTGCAGTATGTTTTAAGCTCCTGCTGCATTTGGTCAGGGCCCCCGGGTGGCAGTCATAGCATACGGCATCGGTGCTGGCATGGAATGTATGTACCGCTTCTGACAGATATTTTGCTCCATTGCCGGGTGCGCCTAAAGCAGGATCAGGATGGCATGACGCGCATAGGACCGGCTGGTCTCCAAGGAGGTTGGTGCCGTTGGCTGCATCATGCTTGGCAAGGATATCCTGAAAGGCATTGTCGCCGTGACATTTCTTACAGTTGATCTCATCCGAGGTCGGGACAGTGGCCTGCGTGCTGATCAGCACATTTCCGGACAGGTCTGACACCGTGATTTTAATTACCTGGAATGGATCCCATACATCATGATCATTCACCGGTACGATCGGAATCCCTTTGATTTCAAAATGATTCCCCGAAACCACCATCTCCCCGGATAATCCACTGCCTGTCAGGCCTTTGTCCGTTTCAATGGTCGATCCGAACAATTTTTCCGAATTGTCCCAGAATCCGCCGTAGGAGCGTTTTCCATAAGAATAGGTGTTATCCACCAGGGAATAATTTACCTTGATCCCACTTGTAATGACGGTGGGTGGATTCCCCCTTTTGACCACCTGTGCCCAGATGGTATTATAAGGTGGAAGCAGGACAAGCTGGTCATAGGTCGGATTGAGGCAATGCATGCCCAGGTCATTCCAGGCCAGTACGACATAATCGCTGTTTACAAGCGGATTATTTTGATTCTCTTTTTCACAGGATTCGAATGTGGTTATCCAGGCAATAGCTATAAGACAGATAAGTAAAGGAAAAATAAGCTTTTTCATTTGGTTTGGTTTTAAAATAATCAGAACAGAGGAGCACGAAACATGAATAATAATGTTATAAAGTTAACATTTAATGTCCAGAAAATCAATAACAATTAAAATATATCTTGCGGAAAACGCCCGCCTGTTATAATCATTAATTTTGTGGATTGTTAAGATCAGGATAAAGCATCTCCTTCATTCATTCACTAAGGATCTCCATAATATGAAAATTACAAAGATCATACTGGCTTTTCTCA
>Ga0208980_10001028_pt1 | contig 16733 bp, 14 predicted proteins | sample WetSurMetagenome_3_FD_187993 | JGI IMG/M metagenome (GOLD analysis project Ga0208980, IMG submission 187993) | Wetland microbial communities from Twitchell Island in the Sacramento Delta, sample from surface sediment Aug2011 Site A1 Bulk (version 2) | ecosystem: Environmental > Aquatic > Marine... | reverse complement strand
GATCCGGTCAAAAACAAGGCCCATCACTACCAAGATAGGTCGGTCAGATGGCGGTAAATGCTACCTGCAGTTCGCAATCCTACCCTATGTGCTTGAACCCGTTGGCGTTTTCTACCGCGGGCGGAGGAGATTGCTTCGTCGTAAAGAGCGTTTCTCGCAATGACATATTCCGGCGCAACAATCCGGTTAAATACAAGGCCCACCACTACCAAGATAGGCCGGTCAGATGGCGGTAAATGCTACCTGCATTTCGCAATCCAACCCTACGTGCTTGAACTCGTTGGCGTTTTCTACCGCGGGTGGAGGAGATTGCTTCGTCGCAAAGAGCGTTTCTCGCAATGACATATTCCGGCGCAACAATCCGGTCAAATACAAGACCTGCCGCTACTTCGTTTTCTCCATGACCAGGGCGGATTCACCGTCCTGGTAATACTTGGTCCACTCGCCTACAGTGGCATAGCCATAATGCTCATAAAGGTGTATGGCGACATCATTTGTCGGTCGGACACACAGCCTGATACGCTTGAGCGGGATATGCGCTTCACAGGCATTCAGCAAGGCAGAGCCAATCCCCTGCCCCTGATATTCGGGTAATACTGCAATGGTGGCGATCCAGGCAACCCCTTCCATCCTGCGAATATCCCCAGCTACAAAACCCACCATAAGCCTATCCTTCACCGCCTTCAAACGCACCACACCTGGAAAAGACAGCACGCTGATCAGGTCCAGCAGAGGCCAGGCATCCTTTGGAAAACAAACGCGCTCAATATTTCGAAGTGCGCTGAGGTCACGCAAGGAAGCCGGCTCGATGGTACAAACTGCGTCAGATTGGGCGTAGAGGGTGCTATTCATAAATCCACAATAGTAACCGAGTATATCCTTTAAAAATGTCGCAATACGGATTACGCCTGGTGCGCACTCCGTATTGCGACGAAACTTATTCTAACTTTACTTTTGTTCGCCTTTCAGGAAGTTCGAAATCATGCTGGTGAATTCTAACGGGAAAATATATTTTGTGGAAGCACCGGCACCGATTGCCTTTAGCGCTTCAAAGTATTGCAAAGTCATCGTCTTCTGGTCTACCGTCTGAGCTATTTCGAAAATCTTATCCAGAGCGGACGAGAAACCTTCAGCACGCAGAATTTGTGCCTGCCGTTCACCCTCTGCACGCAAGATGTTGCCTTGTTTCTCACCTTCTGCACGTAGAATGGCGCTTTGCTTCTCACCGTCTGCCACGTTGATCGCGGCCTCACGCGTACCGGTAGATTCGGTAACCACGGCACGGCGGATACGCTCGGCTGACATCTGGCGGTTCATGGCGTCTTGTACATCTCGCGGTGGGATGATCTCGCGGATCTCAACATTAGTCACCTTGACACCCCAGCGCTCGGTCACTTCGTCCAGGCGGGTACGCAGCATATTGTTGATATGTTCACGTTCGGAGAGCACCTCGTCCAACATAATGCCACCGATGACCGCACGCAAGGTGGTTGTAGACATACCCAAGGCCGCAGCTTCAAAGCTACCCACCTGCAAGACACTATCCGTTGGGTTTAAAACCTTGAAATACCACAGGAAGTCGATGCTGATGGGTGCGTTATCCTTGGTGATCGAAGTTTGGTGGGGAACTTCACGCACTTGCTCACGCAAGTCCACCGAGACCCCCCGGTCAATAATTGGGATCAGGATAACTAATCCGGGACCTTTTGAGCCGACGCAGCGCCCCAAACGGAAGACAACCAGGCGCATATACTCAGGGACCACTCGGATGGCGCTGGCCAGAAGGATAATCGCCAAAACAATGGCGCCTCCGACCACGCACAAAACAATGATTAATTCAGAGCTCATAATTTACCTCCTCAGGGTATTGGTTGTTTGGATTCTACTAAAATAAGATTGATCATTAGTCATTGGAAGGGACAGGTTCCACCTCCAATATAAAGCCATCACGCTTTAGCACACGCACATTGCTCCCTGCTGGGATGAGAACCTGACTATGGGCACTCCACAGCTCTGATTCTATTTGTACCGACCCCTCGTCAAAAATATCAGTTTTGGCTTCACCAACTTCACCGATGAGCTGCGTCAGGTCGTGCTGGGGTCGCATTTTTTCACTTTCGAGCACCTTGGTTGTGGCAATCCATATAAAACCACTCGCCAGGACGGAGGTAATAATAGCCAGGAAAGGATTCACCCCGGGCTGCCACCAGTATTGACCCTGAAAGAGATAGATCGACCCGATGACAAACGCAACCAGGGCAATTGCCAGATAGACAAGCTTGTGTGACATACGCACTGCCAGGATAAATGGAATGACACCCAGGATGAGGAGTGCCAGGGCCCACAGGTTGATTGGCAACTGGCTTATCTCCCAAAACGCCAGTAATAAGACAAAGAATGCAGCCAGCTCAATGATCCCAGTTCCAGGGGTAAAAAGAGCCATGATTACCATGATAACTCCAACCACTGTGAGCAAATAAGCAATATTCGGATTTATTAATATCTCCATAATCGTATCCTCCCGGGGCGATTTGATTATACATCAGATTGAAAATCGCCTCCTGAATCTATTATGCACCCAAACTCACACCAGGTCCTAAGAGAATCTCAGGATTTGGTATGATATAGGCATGCAACCATTTTCAATACTGCTCGGATTGGGCGCGCTTTTAGGTTTGTTGCTGGTAGTTTGGCGGGCACCAGAAAAAGAAAGCTCGCGTTACCTGGATGCGGCATTAATTATTTTATTCGGTGCTCTGCTGGGTAGCCGGGCGATGACAGTGGCAGTGAATTTTGGTTATTATCAAAATCACCCAGGGGAAATCATCCAGGTGTGGCAGGGAGGGTTATCCGGCATCGGTGCGATGGCAGGGGGAATAATAATGATCATCGTCATGGCTGTGTGGTGGAAGTTACCCGCCGGAAAGCTTGCAGATGTACTGCTACCACTGGCAGGTGCTATTGCGATCACCGCATGGCTGGGATGCTGGGTGGATAGCTGCGCGTATGGCTACTCAGCCGATCATTGGTGGGCGTTACCCGGGCGTGATGAATGGGGAGTTAATGCGAACCGTGTGCCGGTACAACTATTGGGGGCGATATTGACCCTGATCGTGGTTTGGTCTCTGGATTGGGCAGGTAAGCGATTAGCCATCCCAGGTTTGATGTCGGCCATCGGACTGTTTGGTCTGTCTGCGGTGCTGTTCGGATTGTCCTTTCTGCGGGCGGACCCCAGCCCAATTTGGAATAGCTTGCGACTGGAGGCATGGGGAGCGATCGGTTTGATGGTCTTTTCGCTTTTATTAATGGTGGTAATACTACTACGCTGGAAATTTCGAAAAAAGAAAGGGATCCCTCCAGAAAGGTAGCTTGACGAGATTAAAATGTCAAACAGTGCGGTGGTGCAATAATGCACGATGGAAGCACGAATCGAGAGTTGTTCCGGCAGAAGGATTTCGATAAGCTGTAAATCAGGGTGGCGACCGGAAGAGATTCAGACATGAAGATGTATAATATATGACGATTTAGAGGATAAATTAAAACATGGACTACAAAAAGGCTGATCTATCGATAAATACTGAATCTGTCCACCAGATATTGACCGGTTTTATTCGCAATGAGATCACCAAAGCTGGTTTCAAACGAGCGGTGGTTAACCTATCGGGAGGGTTAGACTCATCCGTGTCAGGCTATCTGGCAGTGAAGGCAATGGGGGCTGAGAATGTGCTGGCATTACGCCTGCCATACAAATCGTCATCTCCCAATTCGTTGGAGCACGCCCAACTGGTCATTGAGGCACTTGGGGTGCAATCGCTCACCATACCTATCACCGACATGGCAGACGCGTTGATACAACGCTTCCCTGATATGAACCGTGTCAGGCAGGGAAACATCATGGCACGCCTGCGGATGATTGTGCTATACGACCAGTCTGCAGTGTTTGAGGGCCTTGCAATGGGAACAGGAAATAAAACCGAGATCCTGCTCGGATATACCACTTTATATGGCGATGCGGCCTGCGCTATCAACCCGCTGGGAGATTTATATAAGACCCAAATCCGGCAACTCGCCAGGAGCATGGGAGTTCCACAGGTGATCATCGATAAACCACCATCCGCTGACCTGTGGTTGGGGCAGACCGACGAGGGAGAGCTGGGTTTCACGTACGAGGATGTAGACCAGCTGCTGTATCTGCTGGTGGACCTACGCTATAAACCAGAAAAGTGTGTGCAGGCAGGGTTCACGGAAAGCTTCGTCCGGGCAGTGGTGGACAGGGTGAGGCGGAACCAATTCAAGCGTGTTATGCCTCCGATTGCCAAGTTAAGCGACCGCAGCATCGACTATAACTCTTTTACCCTACCTGACTGGGGGACATAACCAAAATTGTTAGTGGCGTACCCAAGGTGCTCTTTACTGGTATTCAATATCATAACCCAATCATAGACGACGAACTCCGACATGCTTCACATCCCTCCTTCATTACACCACCGGCGCTATCTGCTGCTATGGCTGGGTTTATTAATCTCGATTACGGGCTCGCAGATGCAAATATGGACTGTATTCTGGCAGATACGCACAATTACAGACCAGCCGATTGCCCTTGGAGCTGTGGGATTGGCACGCATCCTGCCAGTGATCATTTTCTCATTAATTGGGGGGGCTTTTGCGGACGTGCACAACCGACGGAATATTCTGTTCGTCACACAAAGCGGAATGGCGCTGGTCGCCCTGATGCTTGGTTGGCTGAGCCTTACCGGGAACATCGACTTGTGGCACATTTATTTGCTGATGGCTTTACAGGCAGTCACCATGGCATTTAATGGCCCAGCCATGCAGTCTCTGGTACCCAACCTGGTTCCAGGGGACGACTTACCGAATGCCTTCAGCATGAACTCGATTGCCAACCAGGTGGGATCTATCATCGGACCTGCCCTGAGCGGTATCATCATCGCGGCGGGGGATCTCTCGTATGTATATATCATTAATGCGATATCATTTTTAGCTGTCATCCTGGCTTTATTCATGATGGGACCTGTTGACCAGCAGAAAGCGATTGGCTCTCATAATGGAAAAGTGAGCGTGGCAGCAATTACTGAAGGGGTGCGCTTTATCCTGGCCCAGCCGCTGATCCTATCCACGATGATTATTGATTTTTTCGCCACATTCTTCGCATCGGCAAATACGCTCATGCCGATCATCGCAGTGGATGTTCTACATGTAGGCGCGGTGGCGTATGGATGGTTATCATCAGCCCAGGCAATTGGAGCCATTGTTGCTGCATTGGTTATTTCACAAATGCGCGGAATCCGACGCCAGGGGATGGTTTTCCTGCTGGCGGTGGTGGTATTTGGATTTGCCACGGTTATTTTTGGGGCTGCGCGCAGCTTTTTGCTAGCCATGTTCGCATTGATCATCATCGGTGCTGCAGACACAGTCAGTACGATCATCCGAAATACCATCCGCCAGCTTACAACCCCCGACTACATCCGCGGGCGGATGACCAGCATCAACATGATTTTCTTCCAGGGTGGCCCACAGTTAGGAGAGATGGAGGCTGGGTTGGTGGCACAACTATTTGGGGCACCTATCGCAATCATCAGTGGCGGGATAGGCTGCATTATTGCAGTCATCCTGATCGCACATCGTTGGCCCCAGATCCGGGCTTACAATGGGGATGAACCCATTGCTGCTGGTGCGCCGGCACATTAACCTTGTGATATATAATCAGGCAAGCATGGAAACAGGATTTGAGACGGATTCCTATGTGTGTGTGGATGTCGAAACTGCCGGACCGATTCCAGGAGATTATTCCATGCTTTCCATTGGGGCGTGCACAGTTTTTCAGCCCCAGCGGACTTTTTATGTCGAATTAAAACCCATCAATCAGAATAACATCACAGAAGCAGCTTCCATTCATAATCTTTCGTTTGAACGGTTAATGGTTGATGGGGTGGCTCCTACAGAGGCATTAACCTGCTTCGAGGACTGGTTGATTAATGAAGCTGTGCCTAATCAGCAGCCTTTGTTCGTCGCCTTTAATGCAGCTTTCGATTGGATGTTTGTGAATTACTACTTTCATCACTTCTTAGGTCACAATCCTTTTGGACATGCTGCGATTGATATTAAAGCCACCTATATGGGGATGGCAGGTGTTTCGTGGTCACATACATCCTGGCGATACCTAAGTCCGAAGTATTTGACGGAGGCTCATCTGACGCACCACGCCTTGCAGGATGCCCTCGACCAGGCAGAACTATTCAGACAAATGCTTGAAGAATTGCATCAAACCAAAAAAGCCAAAGGAGTTCAGGAATGACGGTAGAAGAACAAATCACGCCTAATGTTTCTTTGAAACGGATCGTTGAATCAGCCCACCGGTTGGGAATTGAATTGGATGAAGACGAAGCACTTCAGTGGATGACGGCCTTGATTTCGATGAAATCTTCCATGGATATTTCTGTGGATCCGAGCAGTGGTGTTTTCGGAAGCAAGATCGTGATGTTGGATTTCAGCCCACAAGAGTTGGCACATTTCCGCGAAATTGGACGGTTGGTGGAGTTCGACGATCAACCGGGGGTCGTTGAAACCGCCCTGGCGCTTTCAGGATCATCAGCACAGTCAAAGATCCAGACCTACCCTGGAGATTGTGACTACTTCGAGCGGGTCAACATCAAGGCAGCATCCCGTGATGAAGCCTGCCAGATTTTATCCAGGATCATGCGGGAGAAAGCGCTCAATACACAAAAAGGCGCTACGTACCAATTATTGGAAGTGAAATTTGGCAGTTATCCCTTTGATGCTGTGCGGGGAGAAAAATCCATCCAGGCTGGAGCACCCATATCGTGGAACCCAGCGGAGATCCAGAGTGGAAAGATCGAGGTAAAGCGATTGGATGGCTCAGCTGCTACCATTTTGTGGGAGGAAGTGGCATTGAATCCGGGTTGGTGTAAATTGGATTGGGTGGTGGCAGACACTGCCCATGGGCATCTCTCCAATGCCAGCAATATGCTGGATGTGACCTGGGAAGCACCCGACGAAACAATCACCCCACTGGACGGTTATCTCGATCCATACTTCCAGGAAGTTTACCTGGATGCTCAATCCATCCCGATTTTCTCTAAATTAGCAAAACATGTTTCTTCAGATGCCCTGGATGATTACGTCAAACAACTGGAGCATGAAGTCAACAAGTATTTGACCAAAGATGTAAATTATGGCAAGGTTGCGAAACGGTTATACAACATATTCCGCCTGACAGGCCGTTATGAGGAGGCAGCATTTTTACGTGACCTTTTCGACGAGCCAACCACGATGCTTTACCAGGTCTGGTCACTCATCCGCACGATGGATGATGCCTTCAAGCCAGAGTCGGGGATCACGATGGATCAACTGGTCGAACAGGCTGACCAGTTATTGCTGACCGTGATAAAAGTATTGGAAGGGGACCAGGAAGCCGAAATTGTGCGGTTGTTACTGCACCTCAGGAATGCACTCAGCCAACAAAACCTCGAAGACGGGTTGAGCGTGGCAGCTGAAGCTGCCCGATCTGAAGTCATTAACCTGGTCAATAACTTCTTTTACGACAAACTGAATGCCATCCCTACAATCAAAATTTATATGGAGGGCATTAGTGGCACAGGACAGGCTATCCATCAGGATTGAGAAAATGGCAGGATTGACGGATCAGGCTGATGGAATGAAAGTTGGCGGTGGAGAAGCAATTGAGCGGGCTCACCAGGCCTGGCAGGCAAGCATGGCCAGGCAGCTTGATGTGCTTCGAGCTGAAGTGCAAACCAAACACCCAGGCAGGCTGGCAGTGAATTGTGGGGGGAGATTAGTAGATCAGAAAATCCAGCTGGCTTATTGGGGACAACAGATTGAAATATCCTGCAGCGACCTGAAAGCTTACAGGCTTTCTGATGGATCAGAATGCTCTGTATATGATACAGGCATGCTGCTTTATTACCTGCGGGAGGCGGATGGAACCCCGCTGGCAGACCACTGGATTGGATATCGGGAGCTCCCGGGAGGAAATTTTTACAGCCAGGCATTTCAAGGGTATAGCGGCGATAGGCTTGCGCATGTATATGGCGAACAACCTGACACATATATGAAAGCAGCAAAGTTGCTGGACGGGAATATATTAACTGCTTTGCCTGGCGTGGCATATTCGTTCCAGCCGCTACCGCGCATCCGATTGGCATCGATTTTATACCCTGGAGACGATGAATTCCCGGCGCGGGCATCCGTGCTGTTTGATGCAGCCGCCAGCCACTATATGACCACCGACGGGCTTGCCCTGCTCGGGTCTGGCCTGGTTGGAAGATTAATCAAAGCGGGAAATGCCGAGAATTAATTTTTAAGATATTTTAGGGCAACCCAATAATCTTCAGATCTTGTGGGGACTCAACGCTGAAATCAAACCTAATGGAGCGCTTTTCTTTTGGATCCAGTGAAAGCGCCCATATCAGCTGGTTTAAGCCAGATTGATCCGTGGGTTTGGGATCTGCTGATTCCAGTTTTACTTTGATGTCGGCATAGCGGGGAACTGGAATTTGATCATACAAAGTAAGATTGGCTATTTTGGGCAGCAAACTTTCGATTTTGATCTCATAGCCATATAAGAGGTGAGTTCTCCCGCCCATGATACGCTTATCAATATCTCTCCGCTTCAACTCCCTTTCCACCTTAAGACGGCTATCGTTGCCGAGATACAGTTCAATCCTTCCCTCAGGAACCGTCAACTCCAGCTGGGTGGTACCCACATATTCATCACCGATTAAAATATTAGCCTCACCAGGTAGAAGTGTGTAGGGACTCTTGTTATCAACCTTTGCCCTTCGATACACTGCATTGGCCAGCTTGGGAGTTGATACATAATCCATCTCTGGTGTAAGAGGGAAACGAGCAACGGTGACTTTATGGGCAAGTCCATCTGGAGGAATGGTCACAGAATCTGGAATGACGTAAGAAATCGATGTGCCAATTGTTGTTACCAATGCAGCCAAGTCTTCTGGCTTTTCCCCCTTACGTAAACGTGTATTAAAAAAATTAGGTGGAAGTTGATCTTTAGCAATATCCGAAGAAAGCGCTTGTGGCCCCAAACCAAGGCTGGCTATGGGATAGATTGGCTCTGGAGGGTTAATATACCAGGGTTCAAGCTCGGGTAAAGTGGAGGTGAGGGCTGGACGAGCCGTAGACAGTGTGAGGGATATATCTGCCCAGGTTTCACCAGTATTTTGGGTCACATCGGCCAGATAGCTAATTTCCAGGATTGGAGTGCCAGCTTTTTCAAGCAGGCGTAAGTCGTAAACAGGTTTCCAGCCTGCGTTGCTGACCACGTAGCTGACATCAACAGTCATCTCGCTATGCGAAAAAACCTCCACGTCAATGATGGCAGAATAGCATTCATCAGGGCGTGTATTGTTGTATTGTTCCAACTCCTTGGATGATTTTTCCAATTGTTGATTGAGCTGGCGTTGTTTGATCTGAAGGGAAAAGATTTCATCTTCAAGTTTCTCGACCTGCTTTCGTAACTTGCCGAAGTAATCCAGCTGTTGCTCCACAGTTCGCTCACCGGCTGCGAGGGCGGTAGCATAAGTGTCAACCTGATCGGCCAGCTTATCTAAAATAATCCGGTTCTGCTTGATCAGCTCGACCTTGATTTCCAGCCGTTTCAGCTCATCTTGCATGTTTTCGATGTCTGTCTCAAGCTTACGAGCTGGATCGGATGGCAGATCTGGAAATCTAATCCTTTTTACCTGGGCACTCAACAAGCGGGGATTGGCAGCTCCATAAATGGATGCGCGCAATGAATCCGGGTTCATGCTGAGAGGCAACGTAGTGATTTCCAGGGTATGGGTGCCTTTAGTCAGCTTGACCGAGCCTCGCCGATTTATGCGAACATACTCTGGATATACAGTAGCTGCGTGTATGGTGGTAATCAATTCTGTCATAATATCCACCTAAATAATACCTTTCAGGTCTTTCATCCTCCGGGAGGATGAAGCTAAAATCCCTCCAGTTTGGACATATCAGCAATGTCACTTCCAAGGGCAACAATGCGCTGGAGGAGTGCTAATCGATTTTGTCGGAGGCTGGCCTCATCAGCCATCACCAATACCTCGTTGAAGAAATTATTGACTGCGGGAATCATTGGTAGAAAGGCATTGAGGAAACTATCAGGAGAATTTTCCTGCGCCAGATGCAGAGCTTCTTCTGCCGTGTAAAGAGCTGAATACAGGCTTTCTTCGGCTTTTTCAATAAAACCTTTGGTGTTTAATTCAAATCTTCCTGTGAGATCACGTGTGATGCGTACGCAACGGGCATAGGATGGCAGGATAGAATGCCAATCTGGTCGTGCCACCCAGGCAGACAACTGCTTGACGAACTGGTTGGTGCGGGCAGGGTTGAACCCTTGAACAGTGATAATCGCATCGACTACATCATAACGATAGCCTGTTTCGAGCATCAGGTTCCGCAAACGCTCGATGATAAAATTCTGGCATGCAGAGCGTGTCTCAGGCTCGGTGGGGATGGGAAGTAATCTGGCAGCAGATTCGAGACCCTGGCGAAGATCAAAGCTGAAGTCTTGGGCAATGAGGGCCTGTACCAAGCCAAGGGCAGCCCGGCGTAGAGCAAATGGGTCGCGGGCACCAGAAGGCGCCATTCCGGCTGCAAATAATCCAACCAAAGTGTCCAGTCGATCAGCAAGACCGACGACCAAACCAGGGCGGGTTTTTGGCAACAGGTCACCGGAGAAGCGGGGTAAATAATGTTCAAAGATTGCTTCACCCACGGCTGCCGTTTCTCCAGAGGCAACGGCATAGTATTGCCCAAGGATGCCCTGCAGAGAAGTCATCTCGATCACCATTTTGGTTGCCAGGTCGGCTTTACAAAGCTCAGCGGCGCGATGGGCAATGCCCAATTCCTCAGCGGTAAGAGCGAGCATGGGTGACAGGTCTTCAACCAGGGCAGTGATGCGGTGGGTTTTATCCAGCATGGAGCCAAGCCTGGTTTGAAAGACAAGCGTCCCCAGGCGGGGGAGAAAATCGGTAAATTTATGCTTACGATCATCACGAACGAAGAAATCGGCATCAGCAAAGCGGGCGCGAATCACATGCTGGTTACCTTCGATGATGGGCTCGCCCTCACCGAGCTGTCCCAAGCCTTGAGCAGGTTTATTGGCAACTGTAATGAAATAGGGCAGGAGCTCGCTTTCTTCCATCCCCGTCTCAGTGCGTTCCAACCCGGAGGAATTTCCACTTTGAGGTGGTATGGTTTTAAAGACGGGGAAAAAACGCTGGTGTTTTTTCATCACCGAGATCAGCACCTGGCGGGGTAACTGCAGGTGAGCAGAGTCAAAGGAACCCTGCAGCGCCATTGGGGCTTCGACCAGATTAGCTACTTCGGATAGAAGTGACATATCAGGAACCTCTCGCCCATCAACCGATTTAATGAGCGAGCTTAATTGTAACTTAATGAGGTTGATACGATCACTTTTTTCCAGGATAATGCCCTGATCTTGCATGCGATTGAAATAATCGGATGCATCTTTCACCATTATTTCAACAGGTAAGTGGGTGCGCAAGCCCCGGGTAATATTTCCAGAATGCACACCAGCGTATTCAAACGGGATGAGCTGCTGCCCGAATAATGCCAAAAACCAGCGAATGGGACGGGAGAAATAGACATTGGAGCGGTTCCAGCGCATGGATTTATCAAATCGCAGGGTAGAGATCAACCCAGGGAATCCTTCACCCAACACCTCGCTTGCCGGACGACCAGCCTGATGGACAACCACAGTTACATACCGCCCACCATCCATATCTACCACTTGCAAATCATGGATGCTGACGCCCTTGCTGCGGGCAAAACCTTCACCAGCTTTGGTAGGTTCGCCCAATGAATCAAACGCCCGATCGGCAGGAGGCCCTTTGATGAGCTGTTCCAGGTCGGTCTGGTGAGCAGCCAAGTCTCGCACGTACACAACTAAACGGCGTGGGGTGCCCATCACGCGGATATCCCCATGGGTCAGACGCAGGTCATCGAAGAAGGTGGGGAGACGTGCCTGGAGCTGCTCGAGTGCAGAATCGAGGTCGACAGCAGGTAGTTCCTCCGTGCCAATTTCAAGGAGCATGTCGGTGGGCGAAATGGGTAATGAAGTGAGGGTGGTAACAGGTTTAGAAACCTGTGTACTTTCAATGGTGGTCTCATCCAGCCAGGGATATTCCAGATCCTGGCGTTGGGTAATGTAGGCCTCCGCCACGCGACGAGAAAGATCACGCATGCGGCCAAAATATGCCTGACGCTCGGTGATGCCGATGGCACCGCGCGAATCCAACACGTTGAAGGTATGAGAACACTTTAAAATGTAATCGTGAGCTGGCAGGACAAGACTCTTTGCCAGACAGGCGTTGGCTTCCTGCTCATACAGGTCATACATTTCCTTCAAGCGGTCAACACCTGCCACCTCAAAATAATAGGTACTTTGTTCCCTTTCAGCCTGCAGATTGAGGTCCCCGGCAGTGAGCTGGTCATTCCAGCGAATGTCGGTAAAGCCATCCACGCGCTGGAGAGAGATGGCGATGCGGTCAAGCCCATAGGTGATTTCAACAGAGACGGGGTCACACAAGGTTCCTCCAGCTTGCTGGAAGTAAGTGAATTGAGTGATCTCCTGCCCATCCAGCCAAACTTCCCAACCCAAGCCCCAAGCACCCAGGGCGGGTGATTCCCAATTATCTTCCACAAAGCGCAGGTCATGCAGGAGAGGATCAATACCGAGGGCGGCCAGGGAAGCAATGTAGAGCTCCTGGGCATTGCCGGGATCGGGTTTGAGGATGACCTGGAACTGGTAATGCATCTGCATACGATTAGGATTCTCACCATAACGGCCATCGTCGGGACGGATGGATGGCTCGACAAAAGCCACGTTCCAAGGCTCCGGTCCCAGCACACGCAGGGCAGTGGCAGGGTTGTAGGTGCCAGCCCCGACCTGCTGGTAGTATGGTTGCCAGATGAGGCAACCGTGATCTGCCCAAAAGTGCTGCAGGGTCATGATGATGGATTGAAAGTTGAGCGGAGCAGTCATAGTGATATTCAATATCGTGGATGGTAATTCAGGTCAGGGAGATTATAACGCAAATGGGAGGGGCATGGTTGAAGAGATAAATGATTATCAAGGGAAGCAGTTAGCTGTTAGCGGTTAGCGGTTAGATGTTAGTGAAAGAAAAAATACCTCCTCCGGCCTGCGCCAATGGAAGCAGTTAGCTATTAGCGTTTAGCTGTTAGTGAAAGAAAAAATACCCCTCCAACCTGCGCCAAATTCAGAAATTTAGTGGGGGAGAATGATATGTTGGGGATTGCATCCCACTCGCTGCGCTCGGGGCAGGCGGTCGCAAAGACCGCTCGCTCGCAATGACAGAAAACTTGTTGGGGATTGCTTCCCCTCGCTACACTCGGGGTAGCCCCACTCGCTGCGCTCGGGGCAGGGGGTCGCACAGAACGCTCTCGCGTAATGACAGAATGATTTGTTGGGTTTCGGGCGTAGAGCTCACCCTCAACCCAACCTACCGTAACTATTCTCGAAGGAAAATCTTAAAGGCATAGTAGAATTAGTAGTTTGAACCCGGAATGAAGGAACGATAGAGAATCAACATGAACATCCTCGTCACAGGTACAACTGGGTATATTGGCAAACAGCTGGTTCCCCGGCTAACCACCGAAGGTCATCACGTGGTTTGCCTGGTGCGTAACCCTGAGAGCCTTAATGGACGCCGGTGGGAGAATGCTGAGATCGTGATGGGCGATGTGCTCAACCCGACCAGCCTGAGCTCTGCCATGCAAGGTATCGAAGTGGCGTATTACCTGATCCACTCGATGGCAGGTGGCAAACGTGGTTTTATCCAACGGGATGAAGCTGGAGCACGGAACTTCGCTACGGCTGCCCATGAAGCCGGTGTGCGACGGATCATTTACCTGGGTGGGTTGGGCGAATGTGACAAATTTATATCCCCACATCTAGATTCACGGCAGCATGTTGGGGATGTGCTGCGTGCTTCTGGTGTGCCGGTAACCGAGTTTAGAGCTCCCATCATCATCGGGTCGGGAAGCATGTCCTTCGAGATGATCCGCTACCTCACCGAGCGATTACCGCTGATATTTACGCCAAAGTGGATAGAGACGCTATGCCAGCCAATTGCGATCGCCAACATCCTGGATTACCTCACCCTCAGCCTGAACGAGCCACATTCCATCGATTCCATCTATGAAATCGGGGGACCGGATGTGATGAGCTATAAGGATATTATGCGGGGATACGCATCCGCCCGGAATCTTAAACGGTCATTTATTTACCTGCCATTGCTCAACACACGGATTTTAGCACTTGGAGCTGATGTAATCACTCCCTTGCCAACTCCATATCTTGAAATCCTGATTGAAGGGCTGCGAAGTGAAGTGATGGTCAATGATCCAAGCGCACAGGAAGTATTCAAGATTAAATCCATCCCCTACAAGCTAGCAGTGGAACAGGCGCTTACACGCGATGGAACGGGGGAGGTAGAAGCCTTTTGGGCTGGTGCTCAGACCGAGCTGCAACCCGGGGTGACCCATAAAGATACCCAGGGGATGTTCATTGAGCAACGCCGTACCGCTTCAACGCTCAAACCAAAGGCGGTTTTTGCTGCCTTTTCCAGGATTGGTGGAAAGCAGGGCTGGTATTATGCGAACTGGTTATGGCAACTGCGCGGCTGGCTTGACCAACTGGTCGGTGGTCCTGGGATGCGCCGTGGGCGGCGCGACCCTGATGAGCTGCTCCAAGGTGATGTGCTGGACGGGTGGAGAGTGGAAACGGTGGAGGCAGGCCGTTTAATTAGATTGTGGTTTGAGATGAAAGCGCCTGGTCCAGCATGGCTGCAATTCGAAGCCCAGCCGCGCGCAGATGGTGGAACACTGCTCATCATCACTGCTTTTTTCGAACCGCATGGAATACACGGCCTGTTATATTGGTTTAGCCTGTATCCATTTCACCTGCTGATATTCAAAGGCATATCGCGCGGCATCTTACAACTTGCAGAGTCGTTTGACGATGCATAAAGCTATCAATTAATTTGCGTAGAGCTTTTAATCAAACAGCGGACGTTCAGGTGGTTTTATGCGAGACAATCAGGCGATTACAACGCCTGGGTGCTGAAAAAATCTTTGTGGAAACTGATAATTATCGAAATACCGCCTTTCACCTGTATGAATCAGTTGGGTTCCAGATGATACATGATGTGCTGGTATACCACATGGATTATGATGACAAGGAAAGTTGAAAAACGATCGTTCGGGGAATATCCTTGCTCAATAAGCAGATACAAGAAGCGGGTTTAACGATTAGCGGATGGAAGGAGTGGAAAACCCTGAAATGAGTGCTTATGTTGCGATGCTGAGGGGTATAAATGTTGGGGGGCAAAAAAAGATTCTGATGGAAACTTTACGCGAGTGGTATGAGCAGTTAGGCTTCACCAGGGTGCGAACCTACGTCCAGAGTGGTAATGTGGTCTTCGAAAGCTCCGAACAAGCCTCATCAGATTTGGTGAAACGAATTGAAACACACATTGAGCATGCATGCGGATATTCCGTGCCTATTTTCATCAGGCAGGCTGAGGATGTGCAAAGAATCCTGGCAGGGAATCCCTTTATCAATGATAGAAATGAAAATCCGAGCAAGCTTTACGTGACATTTCTATATCAATCACCGCCCAAAATAATATATAGCAACTTAGTCCCTCCAGGCAACTCAGCGGATGAATTTTCGCCTGGGGAGATGGAAATTTACCTGTATTGCCCAAATGGGTATGGAACAACCAAGTTATCGAATAACTATTTTGAGCGAAAATTAGGAATGCCATGCACCACACGCAATTGGAATACAGTAAATGAATTAATCAGAATGTTGAGCGAATGAAAAGCAGGCAACTGATGGTAAAACTTACGATTTTGGTTTGCGGATGCAAGGATTGAAGGAATTGGGTTTCCAGCTAATATTTTTAACTCGCTCAGCGGAATCATTTTATCTAGCCTGGGCAGAGAGGGTGAAGGTGTGTGGTAATCCTTCCCAATACAACGATTTGCAGGTTTTCGTACACGCGCAGGAAGTGATGGAGACAATTGTTGAATGGGTAGTGGATAGCGGAGGATTATATGTGGCTGAGAGGTAATACTGTTGGAAAGGAAAGAACCATATCATTTATTTTTTATATGCTTTCCTTCGCTGCAGTCGCTTTTTATATGCCCAATTTCGTACTTTTTTACCGCGGATTAGGTTTTAATGGGATTCAGATTGGTATGTTAGCAGGTATTGCTCCCCTGATCACCTTGCTTGGTGCACCTCTGTGGACAGGATTAGCGGATAAAAAGAGCCGTCATCGACTCATCATGAGTCTGGTAATCGTGGCGACTGTGCTGGTTGTAACCATTTTCCCCATGGTGCAAACGTTCATACCCGTCGCAATACTGGTTGGTTTATTTGCCATTTTTAGCGCTCCAATTCCAGCGTTTGCAGATAGTGCCACCATGAATATGCTAGCGGGTAGAAAAGAATTATATGGTCGCGTGCGAATGGGTGGAACGATCGGTTTTGGATTGGCAGCAATCCTGTCAAGTCTACTGATCCGTTCCTATGGCATCAGCTGGGTATTTTGGGGTTATGCCGTGATGATGTTCCTGGCGTTCATCGTCAGCCTGAG
>Ga0208980_10001027_pt1 | contig 16741 bp, 12 predicted proteins | sample WetSurMetagenome_3_FD_187993 | JGI IMG/M metagenome (GOLD analysis project Ga0208980, IMG submission 187993) | Wetland microbial communities from Twitchell Island in the Sacramento Delta, sample from surface sediment Aug2011 Site A1 Bulk (version 2) | ecosystem: Environmental > Aquatic > Marine... | reverse complement strand
TTGATTAAAGCATCGACGACTTTCCCTCTTATCTGCTGGTGATAATGAACGTACTTCGGTGAAGGCAGTTCTACTAATATGCATGGTGAAGCTACCGAATTTAAAAGGGGGAGCGGCATTTCCCGTTGAAAAATGTCTGCCTTGAATGCATCCTTAAGAGCTTTGCCGATGCTTTCGGCAAAAGCCTTGCTTTTCTGGACATATTTTCGCTGCCTCACTGAGAGGCTGTAAAAATCTGCTGGTTCTGCTGACGTCTGCTCTTCGAACCGGGGGCTGTAGAGAACAAAACCCTGTGAGGTTGAAGCATGCAAACTGATGCATACATCCGGAGTCTTTTGATTGATAATCCCTATGCGTTCACCGAGTGAGAGATATTGATCTGATCTCCGTGTAAAGAATGTTTTTTTTCCCTTTTTTGCAAGAGAAGCGCTCAGATCTTTCGCCAGGGTGAGCATAATATCTTTCTCACTTGTGCTGCCGTAGGTAATGCCGAAATCATAACCGCCATGTCCTGCATCAATTCCAACCCCTCTGCCGAGGACTACATGCTGTTTCTCAGCAGGGATTCCCTCTTTCTGTATATCAAAAACGAGTCGGGCAGGAGAGGAAAGTTTGAACATTTTTGTCTCTCCTTTTCCCTTGAAGTTCATGACCAGGGATTTCTCGGCAGGGATCAGTTCAAAGGGCAGACCCTGGGGCGAGGTGATGGTGTATGCTTCCGGAAAATCTGCCTTTATTTGTGTTGAAGACGTGGTAACTTTTGTTCTGGTGAGAAAGGATTCCTCAGCATCGAGAACAATACGGAGAGAGTTTTCCTGGCTGCTGAACTTCAGTGAAACCACAACCTTTTTTTGTGCTGAAAGGGGGAAAACAGCAACAAACAAAATAAACAATATAAGAAAACTCTTTTTCACCAGACGATACCTCTTACCTCTCCTCTTTATCAGAATACAGAGAGCAGTTCCAAAAAGAATAAAAAATTCTGGTGGAGACGGCCTGAATTGAGCCCGACACCAACCACAAAACGTATTATAAAATAAAAATATTTTGAAAAACCAATAGGAGACTTAAATTTCCCGACAAGAAAGCGGTCGGGATATTACCAGGTATGATCTTTGACATATCCGTATTCAATCAGCATCTGACCAGCGAGGTTTTTGACAAGGTTCTTTTCTTCATCAGTCATTCTTTTCCATTTGCCTCTTCCATCAAAGAGCGGTTGGTTGATTTGCCAGTTGCGGTATTGGCGCTGGTGTTCTTCACGCGCTGTTGGAGGTTTATCTATTACATCGGAATAGTAATGTTTTGGTGTTTTATGATATTCACGAATTTCAGGTTCAAATTCTGCCCCCAGAAAAGTCAGAAGGGAGTTCATTGTTGAGTCAAAATCTTCTATGAGGCTTTCATATTTGAATACAAAAACATTTGGATGTCCCCAGAACTGCTGCCCGGCTTTATTGGCGTCAATCCAACGCCTGATACCAGTTTCAAGAGAACCTGTTCTGTCCTGTATTGAGCAGGCAACATCGCGGCCGTCCCGAATCATGAGGATGATTTTAGCATTGGGCCTGATTTTCAGAAATCTCCTGATACAATGTACATGTCGCGGGGTTTTTTCTATCCACCCTGATTTGTCCGCACAGACCGTCGTCATGTCAAATAACCAGAGATGAAGTCTCATTTTCCATTGCTTGTAGAATCCGACAGCTGTTTCTGATGGGACAGCATACAATTGGGAATGTGTTCCAAGTATCGCCAAGAGTAGGGATGTTCCGCTGTGACCGCATCCCGTGATAAAAATAGGGGGATAGGTGAGCTTTTTGCCTCTCACAAAGCTGCAGAACAGATATCCTGGCATTATCCGCAGAATGCTCCTGAGGGTATTACATTTCATGGTATTTTCCCGATTGAGCTTCAGAGAAAACAATGAAGAACTTTAGCACTAACAAACGAATTATAATTATCTCCTGAAAAATTCAGTTTTGCTTCTGGTGGAGGCGGCGGGAATGGAACCCTTCGCTTACCCACATAATATAATTATAAAACAAATAAAATATCAAAGACCAATCTCAGTTGGTGACGATTTGGTTACAGTAGACAGTCTCTTCAAAGGATAGTTTCGTAATATCTGTTATAAGACTTTGAATGTTCTGATGAGCATATTTTTCTGACATCTTTATAGGCGAATGTCCTAATAGTTTACTCACTGTGAAAAGAAATATTACAGCTTGACCTTCTTAGAATTGAAGCTTACTATTTCGCTACCAAACACGCGATGGAAGTAATTATAATTAATAGACAAATATATCAGACATAAAAGTCCTAAGAAGGAGTACCCATTGTTCAGCTTGCCATTAACGTACAAACTAAAATATACACTGAAGGGATATATATTCTGGCTAAGAGAACGCATGACATTTTTCTCAAATGAAAAAAGGGTTTTCGAGGAACGCCATGGCTATCCATTGGATCTCAAGAATCCTAAGAGTTTTAATCAAAAAATATGCTGGAAGAAAATTTACGATCGCAATAAACTCATACCTGTAACGTCTGATAAGTATTTGGTCTACGATTATATCAGGAATGTTTTGGGAGAAGATAAAATAAAACTCATTCCACTACTGTTTGTTACTGACGATCCGAGATTAATACCATTTGACAAGCTCCCTGAAGAATATATCATAAAGGCTAATCATGGGAGCGGCAAAAATATGGTTATTGAACGTGGCAGCAAAATCAATAAAGATGATATTATTCGTCAATGCCAGAAATGGCTTGCAACTCCATATGGTTTGCGTAAACACGAATGGGCGTATCAGCCAATCAAGAGGAAAATTATAATACAAGCCCTTCTAAGGGATTCTCAGGGACTTCTTCCGGCAGATTATAAATTCTATGTTTTTCATGGCAAATGCAAGGTTGTACAAGTAAGCCAGGATCGCAGAGGTGAACATAAGCTGAATTTGTATACACCTCAATGGAATCCAATCAATGCCAAAAAAAGGTATCCTTTAGGTGAAATCATTGAGCCTCCACGCAAATTAGAAGAGATGATTAAATTAGCAGAGATTCTATCGGATCATTTTTCATTTGTGAGGGTTGACTTCTACCTTATAGAAGACTCGATTTATTTTGGAGAGCTGACACATTATCCCGGTTCAGGCAGGTCTCGTTTTACTCCTACGTCTTTTGATTTTGAGCTTGGCAGTTATTGGGACTTGGGAAAGTCCAGAGATTAGATCAACTGGTCGTTTTTGTAAAACCCCATTTTTCACTTCGATTTCTGCAAGGACGGTTCGAAACCAGCAATGCCTGCCATTAAAAAATCAAAGTATTATCTCATCCACTAAAAGGACCAAATATTTCTGTCAACTTAGTGCCCCGGATTAAAAAGACCCCTTGGAGACTCGCATCTTAGGTACTTAAGGGATTCTGGTAACGGTCTAAATAACTTATTGATTTTAAATAACAAAAAAGCCATTTAAGCTCGCAAACCTTTAAAATTGTTCGCTTTGCTAAAATTGCTATAACTTATTGCTAATACATATAATTCTGGTGGAGGCGGCGGGAATTGAACCCGCGTCCGAAAGTACTACGCTCAGGCTTCTACACGCTTATCCTGACTATTGTGTCTCGGACCCCGGGCTGCCGTCAGGCAGGCGTCCCGAAATCCCATCCCCCTTTGTCTCACCCCGGAGTCAGGGGAAAGTCCCCGGAGCCAGCCCGCTGAATGACGCTGTGGCCTGAAACACAGGCAATTTCAGGGCAGCGGCTGCTTAGTTAATTAAGCAGCTAATGCCAGTTCGTTGTTGGCGTTTGTGTTTGTTTTCCGCCTTTTATCGTGGTGACGGAGCCACGGCATGCCACCTGATCATCGTAACCCCCGTCGAGCCCTTTCGCCCCCCTTGTCCGGTAAAGAGTAAAACGCAAACTGTATAGTCTTAGAAGCACCTGATTACGCTTTTCTTTTTACGATTCACACTTCACGATTTACGGTCTTTCATCGCCCGTTCGATTTCTCGCCGGGACTCCCGTTCTTTTATTGTTTCCCTTTTTTCAAAGAGCCTTTTCCCCTTTGCAAGTCCGATCTCAACCTTTGCAAAGGAATCTTTAAAATATATCTTCAACGGGATCAGAGCATATCCCTTTGCTATCGCCTTGCCAGCCAGGCTGTTAATCTCTTTCCTGTGAAGGAGAAGTTTCCGCGTTCTCAGAGGATCCTGATTCATCCGGTTGCCATGGCTATAGGGGCTAATGTGACAGTTCAGGAGAAACGCCTGCCCTTCTTTTATCATAACATAACTGTCCTTAAGGTTGGCCTTGCCTTCCCTCAGTGACTTTACCTCCGTCCCCAAGAGGGATATGCCTGCCTCGATGGTATCTTCAATATGGTAATCATGGTATGCTTTTCTGTTCTGACAGACGAGCTTCATGAATTGATTGTAACATTTTCAAATACAACAAAGAGCCCTTGGAATAAAGAAAAACAGGCTTCTTTGGAGAGATTACACTCTGCCGACCGAAAAATAGCGAAAGCCCTTTGCTTTCATTTTTCGGGTATCATAGACATTCCTCAAATCAAAGAAATATGGCTCCCTGAGAAGCGTCTTGATTCTGACGAGGTCAAGGCTCCTGAACTGGTTCCATTCCGTCATGAGAATAACTGCATGAGCGCCTTTTACTGCATCATAGGGATCCTTGCAGCATTTCATTTCGGGTATCTGCTTTGCAGCTTCCTTCATGGCAACCGGGTCGTATGTTCTGATTCGGGCGCCTGCTTTCAGGAGGCTTTTAATAATTGTCAGTGACGGGGCATCCCGGATGTCGTCGGTGTTCGGCTTGAAAGAAAGCCCGAGGACTGCAAGTGTTTTGTTTTTTAGATTTCCCATCGCTTCTCTGATCTTTTCCACCATATATGCCCTCTGATTCTCATTTGCCCTGACTGCTGCATCGATAATGCCGAGATGTACCTTATGCTCCTCGGCAATTTTGAGGAGGGCGCTCGTATCTTTGGGGAGACATGAGCCGCCGAATCCCGGACCAGGATGCAGAAATTTGGATCCTATCCTCTGGTCGAGTCCCATCCCTTTTGCAACCATATGGACATCTGCACTCACCTTCTCGCAGAGATTTGATATCTCATTGATGAAAGAAATCTTGGTTGCGAGGAAAGAATTTGCTGCATATTTAATCAATTCAGCAGTCTCGATATTCGTTATCACAAATGGTGTCTCGATCAGGTAAAGGGGTTTATACAGGTCCTGCATGATTGCCACTGCCTGTGCGCTTTTTGCACCTATAACAACTCTGTTGGGCCTCATAAAGTCTTCGATCGCAGAGCCTTCACGCAAAAATTCGGGATTCGAAACAATATCAAAATCAGCCTGTTCTTTCAGATTTTGCGAGATGATTTCCCGTATTTTTGCGCCGGTACCGACCGGGACAGTGCTCTTTGTGACAATGACCTTATATCCGTTTATATGGTTTGCGATCTCCTGTGCAACCTCTTCGACATACTTTAAATCGGCAGAACCGTCACCTCTCCGTGGAGTTCCGACTGCAATGAAGAGAACGAGAGAAGATTCTACGGCCTTTTCGATCTTTGTAGTGAATCTCAGTCTGCCCTCTTTTACATTTTTCTGAACAAGCTCCTCGAGTCCCGGTTCATAGAAAGGAATTTTCCCTTTCCTGATCTCTTTTATCTTTCGTTCATCTTTATCAACACAGGTCACAAAAACACCGAACTCGGCGAAGCAGGCCCCGGTAACGAGACCTACATACCCTGCTCCAACGATTCCAATATGCATACTCCCTCCTGACAGAATCTGAAAAAAATCTGTTTTTAAGTATACTATAACGTCATGGATAATTATAAGGATTCTTCTCTGACTGAATCTGAAAGGAAGCTTTCTTTGATACCCCTTACAGGACTACTCCTGTATGGATTTACCCTGCCGCTTTCAAAAAGCATCAGCAGCATCCTGATGGGGTTGATCTATGCATCTGGCTTCTGTGTTACAGCGTTTAACAGGCAGTTCAGGATGCATGTGTTCCGATCTCTCAGGCAGCCATTAGTGCTTCCTATTGGTATCTATATCGGCGTGGTCAGTGCAGGGCTGCTTTTCTCTCAGGATCTGAAAGAAGGAATCGGTATTGTGAAACAAACAGCCAACCTCTTACTCGTCTATTTGATGACTGCAGTGCTGCTCGATACAGCACAGGATGTATATAAAACAGAGAAGTACAGTCAATCCTTGCTTTTTACTTTGCTGACAGGTATTTTTATGCTCGATGTGATCGGTATGCTCACCTATGGCGGTGTGATAGGGAACAGACCGCATATATTGCCCCTCATGCCGTTGAAAATGCATCACATATGGTTTGGAAACCTCAATGCCGTTGGCTTATATTGTGCGGGAACTCTCCTCCTTGCTGCGTCACAGGGAAGATGGTTTTCCAGGCCCATAGTGATATTGCCCTTCATTTTTGTGAGTCTGATTTCCATAGTCTTGTCTCAATCCCGTACTGCCTGGCTGGGAATGCTTTGTGCAGGGGGGGTCTTCCTTTATTTTCTGGTAAGCAAAAAGAGAACATTCTTCCTGGTGTTCGCGCTTATTATAGCTGCATATGTGTCAGTCTATTTCTCCAGCCAGATGGTTCAGGAAAGGATTGATCAGGCATATAAAGATATCGTATTATTTGTTTCCGGTGATCTGTCAACCTCCCTGGGGGCCCGCTTTGCCATGTGGAGTGCAGCAATCTCGATGTTTCTCTCGAATCCGGTCCTCGGTGTAGGCACTGGTGACTATAAATGTATGGTTGACGTTTTTGTCGCTTCCGGAGAATTTCCTGATATCATCGGAAAATATAATCAACCGCATAATATGTATCTCTGGATCCTTGCAACGAATGGACTCTTAGGGTTCTTCTCCTTTCTCTTTATTTTTTATTCCATATTCAGACGGAGCAAGCGTCTTTTGAAAGGAACCGGGGCTCAAAGGATTTTTGGTCTCCTGGCAGTTTCTGTGACAGTGCATTATCTGGTTGCGGGCATGACAGAATCATTGATGAATATTCACCTGTTACTATCCCTGTCCGCCCTTCTGATGGGAATAACTATCAGGCGTCAGGACGCCGTCATGACCAGGAACGATTCAGTTATCACCGGCACGGACACAGACGATGAACTCTCCAGAGAGAAGCACCATACAGGTTTTCAACGGATGAATGTCCTCCATGTAGTTGTCAACCTGCCCGTGGGTGGGGTGGAAAATACTATTACACGGGTGATCAGCGGATACCAAAAGGAAAAGTTTTATCCCATAATCTGCTGCATCCGGGAAGAAGGTATGCTCGCTCAGACACTCCTCAGGCAGGGATACGAAGTTATTTCGCTCTCCCGCATGAAGTCACGGCGGTTTGATTTCCCGGCAATCGCAAAGTTGTATAAAATTATCAAAGAGAAAAATATCAGGATAGTGCGCACTCATCAATATCATGCAAATGTATATGGGCGGGTTGCAGCGATCCTTGCAGGCGTTCCCTGTATTGTCGCTTCTGTGCATAATATCTACACACGAGACAGGAAACTGCACCGGAGACTTTTCAGCAAGTTTCTTTCGAAATTCACCGACAGGATAGTAGCGGTTTCGAACGCTGTGAAAGAGGATATTACCCGGTATGATGCCATCAGCGAAGATAAGATAACGGTCATTTATAATGGGATCCCGCTCAATGAATTCAATTGTTCACTTTCCCCCCAAAAAGCAAGGGAGATCCTGAACCTTCCTCAGGACATAACCCTGATCGGTTCCGTAGGAAGATTAGTCGAACAGAAAGGACACCGATATTTGATCGAGTCCGCATCAAGAATCGGAGAGAGTTGTATCGTCATCGCAGGAGACGGTCCCATACGGAAGGATCTGGAAGAATATGCACGTACTCTTCAAGTCAAAACCATTTTTTTAGGAACAATAGAGCCAAAGACAGTTCCTGTATTTCTCAGGGCGATTGATATCTTCTGTTTCCCTTCGGTATGGGAGGGATTCGGCATTGCACTTGTAGAGGCAATGTCTGCGGGACTCCCTATTGTTGCATCGGATATTCCTCCCCACAGAGAAGTTGTTGCTGATGCAGGGATATTGGTTCCGTCCCGGAATGCAGAAAAAATGGCTGAAAGTCTCACCTTGCTCATACAGAACCGGGAATTGAGAGAATCTCTTTCCCTGAAGGCACACCATCGAGCAAAGGTATTTTCCATTGAATATACAGTTCGGTCCTATGAATCATTATATGAAGAAATTTTAAAGAAAAAAAAGAGTGCCGGAGGAGAGAACCCCGTCGGGAATGCCTTCCCTGATGATGTTTCCTTGCAAAACAGGCAATGATCAGAACCGGTCGTGGTATGCGTATTGCAATTATTAAGAGTAACTACACTCCGTATGGTGGGGCTGAAAAATATACAACCCGCCTGATCAAGGCATTTGCCGAAAAGGATGTTCTTGTCGATGTCCTTACCTCGGAGCGCGGCAAATGGGCCGGCATTGAAAATAATGTCGGATGGGTTACGCTCCAGCAGGCAAAAAGGAACAACCTCTTAAGGCTGCTCACGTTTAATGCATCGGTGAGAAGCTATCTGAAAAAAGATCATTATCACTGTATCTTCGGAATGGACCGGACAGACTATCAGACACATCTGCGGGCCGGGGGCGGCTGCCATGCTGCATGGATTGAAAGAAGGTGTGTGGAGATTTCACCTTTGCGATGCCTGAGCGTGAAAGCAAACCCTTTTCACAGGACAATGCTCAGGATTGAGCGCCGCGCATTTTTTTCGGATGCACTCAGAAGGATTTTCTGCAATTCACATATGGTACGCAATGAAATTCTTCATTACTATCCCCGTACGGAGCAGAAGCTCCTGGTAGCACACAATGGGGTTGAGTGGCATGAACTTGAGGACGCATTTCAGGCCGGGCTCGCTCAGAAAGAAAGAATCCTGAAAAGTCTTGGACTCGGAAAAGACAGGTTCTATTATCTTTTCCTCGGAAGTGGATATGAACGAAAGGGATTACTCAAAGCTATGCGAGCATTGGGTTTGCTGCCCGATTCTGCAGAGTTGCTCGTGGTGGGAAAAGACAGAAACGAGAATCGGTATAAAGCCCTTTGTCAAAAGTCAGACCTTTTCCGGAGAGTACATTTTTTTGGTCCTCAGAAAAATGTTCTCCCCTTCCTTCAGGTTGCTGACGCCTTTATATTGCCGACCACCTATGACCCGTTTTCCAATGCAACGCTTGAAGCTCTTGCTATGGGGTTATATACCATCACAAGCAATGCGAACGGATGTGCTGAGGTTATTAAAAATGGAGCAGGGCATATAATCGGGGATCTACAAAATGCTGGTTCAGTGGCTGAGGCGATGAAAAGCGCTTTTGGTGCACACCTGTCAAAAAATGAAATCAGGGAGACAGTGAAACATCTTGATTTTGATGCTCAATTGAAAAAAATAGTAGAGGTATGTCTGGCTGATGCTTCCATGAAGAATATCAATGCATAAAAATGCAATGGTCATGAAGGGAATCCTTCTTCTCCTGTTCTTTTGCCTGCTCCTGAATATCCCGTACATTCATCTCAGGGAATTTCAGGGTGAGGAGGGCAGGCGGGTCATTATCGCAGCAACCATGCTCAAGACCGGTGAATGGATAGTACCCTATGTAGAGAATGTACCCTATCTGAAAAAACCGCCTCTGTTCAACTGGCTGCTCGCCGGTATATTCCGGCTCACCGGCATCGTATCAGAGACAACAGCACGAATGCTTTCGGTGCTATCTGTATTTCTCTGTGCTCTGAGCCTTAGTCTCTTCTGGAAAAAGATAGCCCGGATTAGAGATGCCTGGTTCATCCTTCCCGGCCTGATATTCTTGACTTTCACTGATGTTATGGACAAAGCGGTACGGGCAGAAATCGATATGACTTTTACCCTGTTCATAACACTTGCGGTACTCCTTTGGTTTTACCTGTATGAAAACCTTCAAAAACCCACTACTGCATGGATTGTATCCCTCTCTTTCGTGAGTGTAGCCACTCTTACAAAAGGCCTTCAGGCCCCTGCGTTCTTTTATTGTGGTGTACTTCCGTATCTTGTTTATAAAAGAGAAATAAGGAGGTTTTTCTCTGCATCTCATATAGCAGGTGTTTGCGCAGCACTTGCAATATTTTCGGCGTGGTTTGTTCCTTTCACCGAAAGGATCGGTACGGAAGAAGTACTGAAAACCTGGTGGCATGAGATTGCAACCCGTCAGGAACCCATTAAGGCAGGTGGATTTTTTCGTCATTTTGTCGAGTTCCCCTTGCTTTATCTTATAGCCTATCTGCCATGGTTGCCGCTCATGTTTTTATGGATGCACAAAGAAATACGTGAGAAGGCGGAAGTTTATAAAAAGCTTCTCATGTATTGTTTCTTTTTCCTCCTCTTTTCGGTTCCTTTTTACTGGATTATGCCGGGGGCACGGCTTCGCTACATCCTCCCGGTGTCGGGAATGCTGGCATTATTGCTGGCCATCCCGATTTCTTTTGTATTCAGAGATCCATCGTGGAAGCCTTCGTGGATCAAACGGTATCTGCAGTTATTCGGTATTCTCTCATGTTTAACAGTACTGGCTTCCCCTTTTTGGGGGAAAAGATTTGAACTCTTTCAGGATCCTGTGCCGGTGCTCTTGCTGGTAGCGGTTTTTTCCCTGTCCTTGTTGCTTATCGTTCAACAGGGAGAGGTGAAAAAAAAGTTGGTTCTCTTTTTTCTCATAACCCTCTTGGTAAAGATCTCATGGGCATCTCTCTATTTTCCCTACCATGCAAAGTATTTGAGCCACTACAGGACTGCTGCACAACAAATAAATGCCTTGTTGCCTCTGGATGTACTGCTCTATGATTATCGAGTAGATAACCAGCACCTTGCATATTACCTGAAAAGGCAGATTACATTGATAAAATATTTTGATATGTCTACAATGAAAAACGGCACTATTGTATTTATGGAAAAGAAAACTGCAGACAGTATGGACTTGCAGGGACTATCATATATCGGTGAAGTCGAAGCAAGAAGAGATCGACTCCTATTTTACGAAATTGTCAATGGGGGTAAGAATGAAGATTGATCGCAAAAGGGTTCTGGTTACAGGGGGCGCCGGTTTTCTGGGCTCTTATCTCTGTGAGCTGTTGCTGAAAGACGGACATGAGGTGCTTTGTGTGGATAATTTCTATACAGGTCGCAGGGCAAACATAAGACATCTCATAACGCATCCCTATTTCGAAGTGCTGCGGCATGATGTCTGTTTTCCACTTTATGTTGAGGTGGACGAAATCTTTAATCTTGCATGTCCGGCGTCACCGGTTCATTATCAGTTCGATCCTGTGCAGACGACGAAAACATCCGTCCATGGAAGTATCAATATGCTCGGACTTGCCAAGCGGGTGAAGGCAAAGATTCTGCTCGCCTCTACGAGCGAGGTCTATGGGGACCCCCGGGTTCATCCCCAGCCGGAGACATACTGGGGGCATGTAAACCCCATTGGACTGCGTGCATGCTATGACGAGGGGAAACGGTGTGCGGAGACGCTGTTTTTCGATTACCACCGCCAGCATAACCTTCGGATAAAAGTAGCCAGGATTTTTAATACCTATGGTCCGAGAATGCATCCAAATGATGGCCGCGTCGTCAGCAACTTTATCATGCAGGCTTTAAAAGGAGAAGAGATAACTGTTTACGGCGATGGCAGTCAAACGAGGAGTTTCTGCTATGTTGATGACCTGATAGACGGACTTGTCAGGCTTATGAACAGTCCTGATGACTTTACCGGCCCGGTAAATCTGGGCACCCCGTATGAATTTACTATCCTCCAGCTTGCAAAACTTGTAATAAAGCTGACAGGGTCAAAGTCAAAGATTGTGTACAAACCACTCCCCCCTGATGACCCGAAACAGAGACAGGCTGATATAACGTTGGCAAAAAAAGCACTGCAATGGGAGTCAACGACTCCGCTTGAAAAGGGACTGAGAAAGACAATTCAATATTTCAAAGAACTTAGAAAAGAGCATCCACGATGATACTTATTGTAGGCGGAGCAGGATACATCGGGTCACACGTAAACAAGTTGCTATGCAGGCGCGGATATAAGACCGTAATCTTTGACAATCTGGTGTATGGACACAGGGAGTTTGTCAAATGGGGCGAATTTTTTTATGGTGATCTCGCTGAAAAAAAACAGATAAGAAGCTGTTTTGAAAAGTATCCGGTTGACGCCGTCATGCATTTCAGCGCCTTTGCATATGTCGGTGAATCAGTCGTAAATCCTGCCAAATACTATGTAAATAATGTTGCAAATACCCTGAATCTCCTTGATGTGATGAGGGAGTTTCAGGTGCGCAGTTTCGTTTTCTCGTCTACCTGTGCAACCTATGGTATCCCTGAGACAGTGCCGATCCCTGAAGATCATCCTCAGAAGCCGGTCAATCCTTATGGCAAAAGCAAACGTATGGTCGAAGAGATCTTGAAAGATTATGACAGCGCATATGGCACGAAACATATCAATCTGAGATATTTCAATGCTGCCGGTGCCGACCCTGACGGAGAAATTGGTGAGCAGCATGACCCAGAGACGCATCTTATCCCGCTTACTTTCTATGCTGCCCTGGGCATGAGAGAAGATATCAGAATATTTGGTACAGACTATCCAACAAAAGACGGTACTTGCATTCGGGATTATATCCACGTCATGGACCTGGCGGATGTTCATATCAGGGCACTCGAGTATCTGAAGGCTACTGAAAGGAGCACTTCTTTTAACCTCGGGAATGGGATAGGCCATTCAGTGCGGGAAGTCATAGATTCTGTCAGAAGAATCAGCAAGCAGGAGTTTAAAGTGACAGAGACCGGAAGACGCGAAGGAGACCCGCCGGTTCTTATAAGCAGCAGCCAAAAGGCAATTGAGACGCTCCAGTGGAGACCTCAGTATGCAGATATCGATACGATCGTCGAGACAGCCTGGAGGTGGCATTCAAAGAAGCGTCGATGAAATGAGTGTCGTTATGAAACTTTAGTATATTTATTGCGTGTCAATTCCCATATTTTCGCATGTTTGAAAAAGGCTGCGCAGCTTGCACCGATTGCAGCAATAAGACCATGGAATCCATCCAAAAAACCTCTTTTAATCATATAAACTTCAAAGAATTTTTCTGCAGTCTTCAGGATGATCATGAAGGGGGAACTCTTCCCTGGTTTCCCCGTCTTCACTTTTTCCTGCGCGGATATGCTTGAATACAAGTTCTGTTTGTGGATATATTGCGAGAGAGATTTATAGGTGATATGGACAATAGGGGCGGGTATAGATGCCACTGACCCGCTTTCTATAATAACCTTGTCATGAGGGTTGATTCCCCCGAAATACCCTTTATCCTTTCTGAATAACCGCAAAACCTGGTCTGGATACCATCCGCCGTGTTTCAGCCACTTTCCGAGAAAATAATTTTGCCTTGGGAACTGATACCCGTCGTACTGAGGATTTTTTAATTCCTTCAGGATGAAATTCCTCAGGACGTCAGTTACCCGTTCATCTGCATCCAGACTGAAGATCCAGGTATGGGAAGCCTTGTCCACAGCCAACGCCTTCTGCTCCTTCATACCTTCCCATGGATTAAAAAATACCCGGTCAGTATATTCCCTGCATATTGCCACAGTCTCATCGCTACTGCCGGAATCAACAACGATAATTTCATCTGCCCATGCAATGCTCTCCATGCAGGCCCGAATATTTTCCTCTTCATTATAGGTTATAATCGTTACCGAGACTTGTTCTCTCTCCACAAGCAGCCTCCGGAAAACAGGGAAAGGAAATGATACATCACTATTCTTTTACGAGAAGGCACGATACAACTCTCTGTATGTTGAATTTTTACTGATAAGCTCATCATGTCGGCCTATATCAACGATACTCCCTTTTTCAATAATCAGTATTCTGTCGGCATTACGGATAGTTGAAAGCCGGTGCGCGATCACTATGGTCGTTCGGCCTTTCATCAATTCATCGAGGGCCTTTTGAACAAGCGCTTCCGATACGGAATCCAGCGAAGAGGTGGCTTCGTCGAGAATCAGGATCGGCGGATTTTTCAAAATCGCCCGTGCTATGGCTATCCTTTGTCTTTGTCCTCCGGACAACTTCAATCCCCTGTCTCCGATAATGGTGCCGAAGAGTTCGGGCAATTCGCGGATGAATTCGTCAGCATACGCCAGTCTGGCGGCTTCAATGATCTCCTGTTCCGATGCCACGGGATTGCCGAACCCTATGTTTTCTCTTATTGTATCGTTGAAGAGGATAATATCCTGGCTCACAATACCGATCAGGTGCCGCAAAGCATGAATATTAATCTGACGGATGTCTGTACCATCTATCGTTATCTTACCGTGCGTGGGGAGGTAGAATTTAGGGATTAAATCGACAAGGGTTGATTTGCCGACGCCGCTCCTTCCGACGATTGCGATTACTTCCCCTGCATGAATATCCAAATTCACCTCTCTCAAAACCTGCGTAGCGTTTCCGGGGAACGAAAATGAAACGTGCTCAAACCGAATGGATTCCCTGAAATTATCCAGACGCTTCTCGCCTTTTTCTTCATGTTCCGCCTGCAGCAGGGTGTCTATCCTCTCGAGTGACGCCCTGGACTCCTGGATCCCTGTATATGCTTCCCCGATCTTTTTTACCGGCGAAAACATCATGTAAATCGATACCAGCACCGAGGCGAACACACCGGCAGTCATCGACCCCCCTATGATCAGGGTGCTCCCGTACCAGAGGACACCTGCAATCCCCAGCCCGGTAACGACATCTATGACAAGTTTGGTGAACTCCTTCAACCTGACTACCCGCATAAATTCTCTGTAATATTTTTTGTTGTCGTCCTGAAATTTTTCCTCCATGGTCTTTTCGCGGTTAAAAATCTTGATAATTTTTGCACCGAAGATGGTTTCTCCGATTCTCTGGGTAAGGAAAGAGAGTTTTCTCTGGGCTTCTTTTCTCTTTTTTTTGATGCCTTTCCCGAACTTTCTTGTGCTGTAAGCGATGAAAGGTAACAGAAGCAGACTCAGAAGGGTCAGATCCCATCTGCGATAGGAAGCCACACCAAAGAGAAATATCACGGTCGGGATTTCAACGATGCATGTCTTCAAATAGTCCGAAACAAGCGGATTGAGAATTTCCACATCATTCATCACCCGTGATATGATTACCCCTGATGACTCCTTATGGAAATATCCAACCGGCAGATGGAGGATATGGTGATAGAGTTTATTCCGTGTCTCCCTCACCAATTTCATTGCCGCGGACCTCATTAAATAGGCCTGGCAGAAGCTGAAGAATCCTTTCGCCGCAAAGAGTATGACGATCCCGATGGGGAGAAATTTGAGATATTCATATTTTTTGCCGACAAGCACCTCGTCCAAGGCCGGTTTGACCGCCCAGGCTATTGCAGCAGTGATACCGGATACCAGAAGCCCAAATGCGATACCGCCGAAAATTCTCGGCCGGTATGGTCTCGTCAGGTTGCTTATCCGCTCAAAGGCACCCATGAGTTTCCATAGTATAAACGATTAAGTGATGATTTAATAAGTTCCCTGAACCAGGGTGGCGGTAATACTTCCAACAGCGACTTTTGTTTGCAGTTTTACAGGTATGTGTTTCACGTCGTCGGTAAGCCATATCAGGACGTCGCCCTTACTGAAAAAGATACCCTCGGACTGTAATACCGGTTTTATCACAATGGTATTGAATGTGCCGATCGGAAGGGAAAGTCGTTCCTTTTTCAGAACCTGAACTTCAACATTCCAGATCTTCTTGCTGTCGAAGATAGTCACATAGGCCGGCTCTCCGACAACCAGTTTGAGCAATCGTACATAGAAAAAACTGGATATCGGATCGAACACCAGGCCGGGCAGGGCATACTCTTTTCTCTCTTTTTTCAGATGGTCAATGTAGGTAGCTTTCTTTGCATCCTGATCAAAGAGGACCTCTTTATCTCTGCGATGCCTCCCCTCGCGTATTTTTATCCGGTAACTGTACGGTTGGCCGATTGCTGATTTTTCAGGGTTCTTGAACAGAGTGCTCTCAATCCTGTCATCAACAGTATAAAAGACAGAAATCCAGTCTGCCGAACGGGCGGTAGAGATGATTCTGAATTTATCCCCGTCACTTACTGATTCGAGCGATGCGGTTCCTGCCTTGATGCCGGTCCATGTCAGATCATAAATAAATTTTTCAGGCACTTTAAAGGGAGCGGCAGTAAGGGAAGCGTCAGAAGGCAGAGAAGGCTGGAACAGACAAAACAGCATGAACAGTGAAAGGGCGATCCTTCTAAGCTTATGCTTATAATTTCTCATTTTCTTTATGTTATATTATTTCATGCTCGTGATTCCAGCAATAGATTTAAAAGACGGCCAGTGTGTCAGACTGCTCCAGGGAAAGAAAGATGCCGTGACAGTATATTCGGACAACCCTGCAAATACCGCAAGGCAATGGCAATCATACGGAGCAAAGCTTCTCCATATCGTTGACCTTGACGGAGCGTTCTCCGGCAGACAGAAAAACTTCGACATTATCATCAAAATCCGGAAGACCGTGAAAATTCCAATTCAGGTTGGAGGAGGGATACGGTATACCGAGAGCATCGCGAAGCTTGTCTCGGCAGGGATTGACAGGGT
>Ga0208980_10001026_pt1 | contig 16754 bp, 14 predicted proteins | sample WetSurMetagenome_3_FD_187993 | JGI IMG/M metagenome (GOLD analysis project Ga0208980, IMG submission 187993) | Wetland microbial communities from Twitchell Island in the Sacramento Delta, sample from surface sediment Aug2011 Site A1 Bulk (version 2) | ecosystem: Environmental > Aquatic > Marine... | reverse complement strand
CCTTCGCCTTTTCGGCCGCGACCGGGATCTTCTTCGGCTACTACCCCGCCCACAAGGCCGCGCAGCTGCAGCCCGTGGAGGCGCTGCGGTACGAGTAGGGCAGGCCGTGCCCGCCGCTCCTACGACGTGCCGATCGTGCCGGTAGGAGGCCGCCTCGCGCCGAGGTTCCAAGGCGGCCCGTGACCACCGCATCAGTCGGCGACTCGATCCCGCCGCAGCAACGCCATGAGCACCACGTCCTCGTAGACGCCCCATTTCTTCACCCGCTCGCGCAGCAGGCCCTCCTGCCGGAAGCCGAGCCGCGCGAGCACGCGCCCGGATGCGGGGTTGCGGACCATGTGGTGAGCGACGATGCGGTTGAGTCCCAGCACGCCGAAGGCGCGGTCGACGGCCGCGCCGGCGGCCGCGGTCGCATAGCCGCGGCCCCAGAACGGGCGGCCGACCCAGAAGCTCAGCTCGACCTCCTCGTGCTCGCGGTCGATGCCGCGCAGCGAGACCATCCCGACCAGCGGCGCGCCAGAGGCCTCGCGGATCGCGAAATGCTCGGCGCTGCCGAGCGCCATCGTCTGCGCCAGGCCCGCGAGCCACTCGTGGGCGACCCGCTCGTCGAGCGGGTGGGGGACGCTGATCGTGGTGTCGGCGATCGCGGGATCGCCGGCCAGCTCGACCAGCGAGGCGACATCGGCTTCGGACAGCGAATCCAGCAGCAGCCGCGCGCTGTTCATCAGGGATCCTACAGCAGCACCTGCTCGATGCCCCGCTCCTTCACGCGCTGGACGAAGCGCTGCTGCCAGCCCTCGCCGAAACGCGCCTTCGCCAGCTCCACGACGACGTAGTCGGTCTTTAGGCCGGTGTCGTCCGCGTATCGCGACAGCCCCTGCTGGCAGGCGGGGCAGGCGGTGACGAGCCGGACCTCGCCATTCGCGTGCTTGCGGCCCGTCAGCCCCTTGATGCCCTTCACCAGCTCTTCCTGCTTGCGGAAGCGCAGCTGGTTCGCGATGTCGGGGCGCGAGGTGCCGAGCGTGCCGGCCTCGCCGCAGCAGCGGTCGGACAGCCGCACCTCGGCGCCGAGCAGGCCCTTGGCCACCTGCAGTGGCGAGTGGGTCTTCATCGGCGTGTGGCAGGGGTCGTGGTAGAGGTACTTCACGCCCGTCGCCTGCTCCAGCTTGACGCCCTTCTCCATCAGGTACTCGTGGACGTCGAGCAGGCGGCAGCCGGGGAAGATCTGCTCGAACTCGTAGGCGAGCAGCTGGTCCATGCAGGTGCCGCAGGAGACGATCACGGTCTTTATGTCGAGGTAGTTGAGCGTGTTGGCCACGCGATGGAAGAGCACCCGGTTCTCCATCGTGATGCGGTTGCCGGTGACGTGCTGGCCGGCGGCCGACTGCGGGTAGCCGCAGCACAGATACCCCGGCGGCAGCACGACCTGTGCACCGGTGTCGAGAAGCATCGCGATGGTCGCGAGCCCGACGTCGCCGAATAGCCGCTCGGAGCCGCAGCCGGGAAAGTAGAACAGGGCCTCGGCGTCCTCGCCGGCCTTGTCCCGGTCGCGCAGGATCGGGACGTTGCGCGGATCCTCGAGGCCAAGCTCGGCGCGGTACAGTCGCTTCGGCAATTCGACGCGCAGGGGCCGGCGAAGCATCTCCACGACCTGGCCCCGGACGGTCGGAGCGCCGGTCGTCGCGGCGGGCGGCGTCTCGGCGCGCCCGAGCAGGCCTAGGCGCCTGACCAGGTCGTGCCCGAGGTTGATGGCGCCGAAACCCCACTTGCCGAGCGCAGTGCGCAGCACCGCCACGGTTCGCGGGTCGGTCGCATTGAGAAACCGCATCGCCGCCCAGGTGCCCGGGCTGAAGCGCTTCTTGCGGCGGTCGACGAGGATGCGGCGCATCCGCGTCGTCACCGCGCCGAAATCGATGTCGACCGGGCAGGGACTCAGGCACTTGTGGCAGACCGTGCAGTGGTCGGCCACGTCGTTCATCTCGTCGAAGTGGCGCAGCGAGATGCCGCGGCGCGTCTGCTCCTCGTACAGGAAGGCCTCGATGATCAGTCCCGTCGCGAGGATCTTGTTGCGCGGCGAGTAGAGCAGGTTGGCACGCGGCACGTGCGTCATGCAGTGCGGCTTGCACTTGCCGCAGCGCAGGCAGTGCCGCACGTCGTCGTTGAGGGCGCCGAGCTGGGTCTCCTCGAGGATGATCGCCTCCTGCTGCACGAGGCGCAGGGAAGGCGTGTAGGCCAGATCGAGGGTCGCGCCCTCCAGCAGCTTGCCGCGGTTGAAGTGGCCGTTAGGGTCGACCCGCCGCTTGTACTCGGCGAAGGCGGCGCGCTTCTCCGGCTCGAGGTAGTGCAGCTTGGTGATGCCGATGCCGTGCTCGCCCGAGATCACGCCGTCCAGCGACTGCGCGAGCGCCATGATCCGGTCGACGATGTGGTCGGCTTCGCGCAGCATCGCGTAGTTCGCCGAGTGCACGGGGATGTTGGTGTGCACGTTGCCGTCGCCGGCGTGCATGTGCAGGGCGACGAACAGCCGCGCGTCGCGGATCTCCGCGTGGATCGCGGCGAGCCGCTGGCGCACGGCCTCGCTGTCCTGGCCGCTGAAGATGTCGGCCAGCCGGGCGGCGACCTCGCGGCGGTAGGACTGCACCAGGTCGCGGCGCAGCAGCAGGTCGAGCAGGGTATCGCCGCCCCGCAGCCTGGCGCGGGCTGGCTCGTCGAGGAGGTGGTCGTGCGCGTGCGCGGGGGCGTCGAGGTTGCCGAGCACGCGCTGCCAGCGGTCGCGGGCCTGCCGGACGACGGCGCGCGCGGCCTCGCGCTTCGCATTCAGGATGGCGTCGGCCTCGGCGGACTCCTCGTAGTCCTCGATGCGGCGCAGCTCGGGCATCGGGCCGGAGAGGTAGTCCTGGACTGCGTCCATGATCTGCAGCTTGTTGCGGATCGACTGCTCGACGTTGATGCGCTCGATTCCGCGGCTGTAGTCCGCCAGGCGTTCCAGCGGGATCACCACGTCCTCGTTGACCTTGAAGGCGTTGGTGTGCGCCGAGATGGCGGCGGTGCGGGCGCGGTCGAGCCAGAAGCGGCGCCGTGCCTCGGGGCTGACGGCCACGAAGCCCTCGGCCTCGCGGGCGTTGGCGCGGCGGATCACCTCCTCGGTGGCGCACACGACTGCGTCCTCGTCGTCGGCGACCAGGTCGGCGAGCAGTACCATCTTCGGACGCTCGCGCCGCGGCGCCTTCGTCGAGTACTTGACCGCCTTCACGTAACGCTCGTCGAGGTGCTCGAGGCCGGCGATCTGCACGTCGGGCAGGGCGTCGACGTAGTCCTTGATCTCGACGATCGCCGGCACTGCCCTGGCGAGATCGGTGCCGAAGAACTCGAGGCAGACCGTACGGACGTGCCGCGGCATGCGATGCAGGACGAAGCGCGCGGAGGTGATCAGCCCGTCGCAGCCCTCCTTCTGGACGCCGGGGAGATCGGCGAGGCGCTTGTCGGTCACGTCCTTGCCGAGGCCGACGCGGCGGAACGCGCTGCCGGGGATCTCGAGCACCTCGGGCTCGCCCCGTCGCGTGCGGCCGTCCGGGGCGTAGCGAGTGATCCGGAAGCGGACGGTCGCCTGGTCGTGGATCTTGCCGAGGCTGTGGTCGAGCCGCTCGACCTCGAGCCAGTGCGCGTCGGGCATCACCATCCGCCAGGACGCCAGGTTGTCGAGCGCGGTGCCCCAGAGCACGGCCTTCTTGCCGCCCGCGTTCATCGCGATGTTGCCGCCGATGGTGGACGCGTCCTGCGAGGTCGGGTCGACGGCGAAGGCGAGGCCGTGGCGTTCGGCGACCTCGGCGACGCGTCGGGTCACGACGCCCGCGCTGCAGCGCACGGTGGGCACCAGGCCGGCGACGCCCGGCAGCGGGACGTGCTCGACCTCGCCGAGGGACTCGAGCTTCTCGGTGTTGATCACCGCCGAGAGCGGATCGAGCGGGACCGCCGAGCCCGTGTAGCCGGTGCCGCCGCCGCGGGGGATGACGGTGAGCCCGCAGTCGATGCAGGCCTTCACGACGCGGGCGACCTCGTCCTCCCGGTCGGGCGAGATCACCACGAACGGGAGCTCGACGCGCCAGTCGGTGGCGTCGGTGGCGTGCGAGACACGCGCCAGCCCGCCGAAGTCGACGTTGTCGCGCCGCGTGACGCCGGTCAGCGCGCGCCGGACCTGCGCGCGGAGCTCGGCGCGGCGCTTGAACGCGTCGGCGAAGCGGTCCACCGCGGTGCGGGCGGCGGCCAGCAGCTCGAGCGCCTTCTGGTTGGCGTTGGCGCGGGCCTCGAACTGGTCGAGACGGTGGCGCAGGGCGCCGACCAGGGCGTTGCGGCGGTCGAGATTGTCGAGCAGGTCGTCCTGCAGGTAGGGGTTGCGCTCGATGACCCACATGTCGCCGAGCACCTCGAACAGCATGCGCGCGGAGCGACCGGTGCGACGGGTGCCGCGCAGCTCCTCGATCAGCCGCCACACGGGCTCGCCGAGGAAGCGGATGACGATCTCGCGGTCCGAGAACGAGGTGTAGTTGTAGGGGATCTCGCGGATGCGAGGGGAGGTCTGCGCGTTCATCCGCGCATTCTAGCCAAGACCGTCTCCCGCGTTATTGCGGCGCAGCAATCGACCTCAGCTCAGCAGCAGAGCTCCGGCCCGAGCTCGTGCGGCACGATCTCGAAGCCGTGCTCCTCGAGGACCTCGACCACGTCGCCCCGGTCGCGCCCCGGGCCGCGCTCCTCGAGGGCGGCGATGACCCCCGTCGCGTGGCGGTAAGCCTCCTGCTCACCCATGTCGTCGGGCACGCGCACGAGCAGGATGTTCTTGTAGTCCCGGCTCGGCAAAATCATCAGACGCAGCGACACGGCGGTTCTCCCTCTGGCGCCCGCCCGGCCGGGCAGGCAACCGGACTATGCCCGATGGCCGGTACGGGCTGTCAACCGCTGCTGGTCACATGGGAATGGGAATGCACCGGGGGCCGGTTCTGGGGTAGCGTTCACGGACCCGGATGAGCCCAGGAGGCAAGCCATGTCCAGAAAGAAGGTATTCCTCGGCGGCGCCATGCTGCTGGCAGTGACGGTCCCCGCTCACGCCCAGGACGCCGACCCCAAGAAGGAGGCGATCGAGTATCGGCAATCCGTGATGACGATCGTCGGCTGGAACTTCAAGCCGATGGGCGCGATGGTCAAGGGCGAGAAGCCCTTCAACGCGAAGGCGTTCGCCGTCCACGCCAAGGACCTCGCCGCGGTGTCGAGCGTCAACATCCTCGCCGGCTTTCCCGAGGACACCGACGGGAAAGGCAGCAAGGCCAAGCCGGAGATCTGGATGAAGTGGGACGACTTCAAGGAAAAGATGGGAGCGATGCAGCGCGAGGTCGCGAAGCTCGGCGAGGTGGCCGCCGGCGGCGACGAGGGCGCCATCAAGAAGCAGTTCGGGGCCGCAGCCAAGACCTGCAAGGGCTGCCACGACGATTACAAGGAGTGACGGAGCCCGGTAGGCCGGCGCCTGGTGGGAGCCCCGTCCCCGGCGCGATTGTGCGACCGCCGCGATCGTTCGACCCGAGGGCGGACCTCCTACCACGCCTTCCCCGGTGCCAGCGACAGCACCCCTAACACCAGGCCGGCGGCGCACGCCAGCACCAGCGGCGCGCGCCACCAGCCGACGCCTGGCGCATCCTCGGCCTCGGAGTCGAGCGCGACCCACTTCGTTCCGGTCACCATCGGCCGCACCAGGTTCTCGCCCTTGGCGATGCGGTAGAACGCGATCGCGGCGAGGTGCAGGCCGATCAAGAGCAGCAGGACGTTGAAGTTGATGTCGTGCAGCTTCTTCAGACGATGGGCGGTCGCCTCGCCGACGGCGCGGTGGAAGGGGCCGTCGAACAGCACGTCGTCCGTGACGAAGAGGCCCGTGGCCGCCTGGACGAGCAGGCAGGCGAGGAGCGCGATCACGGACCAGCCGCCGGCCGGGTTGTGACCCAGGAACGACGCCCTTCCCCCGGCCAGGATATCCGCCATGTACGCGCGCATCGCGCGCGGCGTGCGCACGAAGTCGGCGAAGCGGGCGTGGCGCGTGCCGGCGAAACCCCAGCCGATGCGGAACACCACGAGGGTCAGGATCGCGTAGCCCGACCAGCGGTGGATCTCCATGTAGTCCAGCTCACGGCTCGCCCAGGATGCGATCACCAGCGCGACCAGCGACCAGTGGAACAGGCGGACCGGCAGGTCCCAGACGTGAACGGCGCGCAGCGTGTCCTTCATCGGTGGCGTCTCGGCAAGGGATGGTCGGTACCATACCAGCCAGATCTCACGGGCCTGAAGCCATGGCGTCCCATCCTGCCGTATTTCTCGATCTCGCCTCCGTCGACCGCGGCGACCTCGACCTCGCCGCCCTGCACCAGGCGGCCGCGTCCTGGGCGACTTATGCGCAGACGCCGGCGGAGCTGACTGCCGCGCGCATCGGCGACGCGGCAGTCGCCGTGACCAACAAGGTCGTGATCGACCGCGCCGTGATGGTGGGCTGCCCGGGCCTGCGCCTGATCTGCGTGGCGGCCACCGGGACCAACAACGTCGATCTCCAGGCAGCGCGGGAACGTGGCATCGCGGTCTGCAACGTGACGGGCTATGCGACGCCGTCCGTGGTGCAGCACGTGCTCGCCCTGATGCTCGCCCTGACCACGCGGCTGGCCGAGCACGCCGCGGCCGCGCAGGACGGGCGCTGGGCGGCCAGCGGCCTGTTCTGCCTGCTGGACTTCCCGTTCCGCGAGCTGGCGGGCAAGACCCTCGGCATCGTCGGCTATGGCGAGTTGGGGCGCGGTGTCGCGCGGGTTGCGGAGGCCTTCGGGATGTCGGTGCTGGTCGCGCAGCGGCCGGGCGCCCCGCCGCAGGAAGGCCGCCTGTCGCTCGACGAGCTGCTGGCGCGTGCCGACGTCGTCACCCTGCACGTGCCGCTGGCCGACAACACCCGCGGCCTGATCGGCGAGCGGGAGCTCGCACTCATGAGGCCCGACGCGCTGCTGATCGACACGGCGCGGGGCGGGATCGTCGACGAGGCGGCGCTGGTGGCGGCGCTGCGTGCCGGACGGCTGGGCGGTGCCGGCGTCGACGTGCTCGCGGTCGAGCCGCCACGGGGCGGGAGCCCGCTGCTCGAGGCCCCGCCGCCGAACCTGATCGTCACGCCGCACGTCGCCTGGGCCAGCCGCGAGTCACGGCAGCGGCTGCTCGACGGGGTGGCTCGCAACATCGAGGCGTTCTGCGCAGGACGCGAGCGCAACCGGGTGGTGTGAAGCGCCGCAATCCCGGGCGATCGAGGCCGGAAGCCGGACCGGCGCCGGGTGGTCGTGAGCAGCGCACAGGGATGTGCGCGGTAGCGAGTGGATCTTGGACGATCCCTCGAGCGGCGAACGACCACCGGCGCAAGGTCCGGCTCGTTGGTCTGCCGCCGGGCGGGCCATCGCGAGACCGCGGCCTGGGAGCAGCTCGTTGCGGCGACGAGAGGTCGTCAGCCGAGCAGCTTCTTGCGCAGCAGCTGGTTGACCTGCGCGGGGTTTGCCTTGCCCTGGGTGGCCTTCATCACCTGGCCGACGAAGAAGCCCATCAGCTTGTCCTTGCCGGCCTTGAGCTGCTCCGCCTCCGCCGGGTGGGCGGCGACGATCTGCTCGACGATCGCCTCGATCGCCGCGCTGTCCGTGACCTGCTTGAGGCCGCGCGCCTCGATGATCGCGTCGGCGCTGCCCGCGCCGGCCCACATCGCCGCAAAGACCTCCTTGGCGAGCTTGCCCGACAGGGTCTCGTCGAGCACGCGACGCAGCAGCCCGACGAGATCGGCCGCCGGAACGGGACTGTCGACGACGTCCTTCCCCTCGCGGTTCAGCGCGCCCGACAGCTCGCCCATCACCCAGTTGGCGGCGAGCTTGGCGTCGCCGCAGCCGGTCGCCGCGGTCTCGAAGTAGTCCGCCATCTCGCGGCTCGCCGTGAGCACGCCGGCGTCGTACTCCGACAGGCCGAAGCGCTCGTGGAAGCGCTCCCGCCGCGCATCGGGCAGCTCCGGCATGTCGGCGACGATCGCGGCGATGTCGTCCTCGGTCAGCTCGACCGGCAGCAGGTCCGGGTCGGGGAAGTAGCGGTAGTCGTTCGCCTCTTCCTTCGAGCGCATCGGGCGCGTTTCGTCCCGCGCCGGGTCGTACAGGCGCGTCTCCTGCACCACGGCGCCGCCGGACTCGATCACGTCGATCTGGCGGTCCACCTCGTACTCGATCGCCCGCTCGAGGAAGCGGAAGGAGTTGATGTTCTTGAGCTCGGTGCGCGTCCCGAGCTTCGTCTCGCCCTGGGGTCGGACCGACACGTTGGCGTCGACCCGGAACGAGCCCTCCTGCATGTTGCCGTCGCAGATGCCCAGATACCGGACGATCTGGTGGATCTTCTTCGCGTAGGCGACGGCCTCCTTCGCGGAGCGCATGTCCGGCTCGGAGACTATCTCGAGGAGCGGCGTGCCGGCACGGTTGAGGTCGATCCCGGTCATTCCGTGGAAGTCCTCGTGCAGCGACTTGCCGGCGTCCTCCTCGAGGTGGGCGCGGGTCACGCCGACGCGCTTGACGCTGCCGTCGTCGAGCCTGATCTCGACCGCGCCGCGCCCGACGATCGGGTCCTCGTACTGGCTGATCTGGTAGCCCTTCGGGAGGTCGGGGTAGAAGTAGTTCTTGCGCGCGAACACCGAGCGGCGCGCCACGACTGCGTCGATCGCAGTGCCGAACCGCACGGCCATGCGGACGGCCTCGGCGTTGAGCACCGGCAGCACGCCGGGCATCCCGAGGTCGATCTCGCAGGCCTGGGAGTTAGGCGCCGCCCCGAAGGCCGTCGCCGCGCCCGAGAAGATCTTCGAGCGGGTCGCGAGCTGGGCGTGGATCTCGAGCCCGATGACCGTTTCCCATTCCATCCGATCGATCCCCGTCACTCGAAGCCGGCCGGCGTGCGCAGGTGCCAATCGGTGACCCGCTGCAGCCGGTGCGCGACGTTGAGCAGGCGCGCCTCCGCGAAGTAGTTGCCGATGATCTGCAGTCCGACCGGCAGGCCGTCCGCCGGCTCGACCGGGATCGACATGCCCGGAAGCCCCGCGAGATTCGCCGCGATGGTGTAGATGTCCGACAGGTACATGGTCACCGGGTCGTCCGCCTTCTCGCCGAGACGGAAGGCCGTGGTCGGCGCGGTCGGGCCCATGATCACGTCCACGGTCTCGAAGGCGCGCCGGAAGTCGTCGCAGATGAGCTGCCGCAGCTGCTGCGCCTTGAGGTAGTAGGCGTCGTAGTAGCCGGCCGACAGGACGTAGGTGCCGATCAGGATGCGGCGCTTCACCTCGGCGCCGAAGCCTTCGGCGCGGGAGCGCTTGTACAGGTCCTCGAGGTCGTGCGGGTCGTCGCAGCGGTGGCCGTAGCGCACGCCGTCGAACCGCGCGAGATTCGACGAGCACTCGGCGGGGGCGACGACGTAGTAGGTCGGGACGGCGAGGGCGGTATTGGCGAGGCTGATCTCGACCACCTCGGCGCCGAGCCGGCCGAGCTCCGCCACGGCCGCCTCGATCGAGCGCGCAACGCCGGCGTCCAGGCCGGCGCCGAAGTACTCCTTCGGCAGGCCGATGCGCAGGCCCTCGATGCCGTCGTCCAGGGTCGAGGTGTAGTCCGGCACGGGCGCGTCGACGCTGGTCGAGTCGCGGGGGTCGAAGCCGGCGATGGCGCCGAGCAGCACCGCCGCGTCTTCCGCGCTGCGCGCCATCGGGCCGCCCTGGTCGAGGCTCGAGGCGAAGGCGATCATGCCCCAGCGCGACACCCGGCCATACGTCGGCTTCAGGCCGGTGATCCCGCACAGCGCAGCGGGCTGGCGGATCGAGCCGCCCGTGTCGGTCCCCGTCGCGGCCGGGGTGAGACGCGCCGCCAAGGCGGCCGCCGAGCCGCCCGAGGAGCCGCCGGGCACCCGGTCCGGCGCCCAGGGGTTGCGCACCGGGCCGTACCAGCTGGTCTCGTTCGACGAGCCCATGGCGAACTCGTCCATGTTGGTCTTGCCGAGCATCACCACGCCGGCCGCCTTGAGGCGGCTGACGAGGGTCGCGTCGTAGGGGGCGACGAAGCGGTCGAGCATCCGGGAGCCGCAGCTGGTGCGCACGCCGTGGGTGCAGAAGATGTCCTTGTGGGCGATGGGGATCCCGGTGAGCGGGCCCGCGTCGCCGGCGGCGAGGCGCGCGTCTGCGACGTCGGCCTCGGTCAGTGCCGCGTCGGCGCAGACCGTGACGAAGCTGTTCAGCGCCGGGTCGAGCCGGGCGATGCGCTCCAGGAAGTGCCGGGTGAGCTCGCGGCTCGAGAACTGCCGGGCCCGCAGGCCCGCGGCGAGCTCGCGGAGCGACAGGTTGTGCATGGCCACCTCAGGTCCTCCGGCCGCCGGTCACTACTCGATCACCCGGGGCACCAGGTACAGGCCGGCCTCGGTGGCCGGCGCGATGGCCTGGAAGGCCGCCCGCCCGTCGGGCTCCGTCACCACGTCGGGGCGCAGGCGCTGCGCCATGTGCAGCGGGTGGGCCATGGGCGCGACGCCCCGCGTGTCCACCGCACTCATCTGCTCGACCAGGTCGAGGATCCGGGACAGGTCGCGCGCCACGCGCTCCGCCTCGTCGTCGGCGATCGCCAGGCGGGCCAGGTGGGCGATGTTGGCGGTGGTGGCGCGGTCGAGGCTCATCGGCGGGCTAGGCGTGGCGCGGCCTTGCGGCGGGGCCCGCACCTTACCACGGCGCCGCGGCGTCCCGCAGCGGGGCCGGGGCGGGGCATGCTGCAGGGCAGCACGACATCCGGCGGCTTGTTCGGCCGGCGGCCGATTGCTAGATTAGCGCCCCCCATCGGGCCGCCCGGATGCCGGCGCGGCCCATTCTGTTCGCAACATCCGAAAACCTAGGGTTCGATCTGCCATGTTCCTTCGACGCCTGCGCGGCCTGTTCTCCAACGACCTGTCCATCGACCTGGGCACCGCCAACACCCTGATCTACGCGCGGCACAAGGGGATCGTGCTGAACGAGCCCTCCGTGGTGGCCATCCGCCAGGACAAGGGGCCGGGTGGCGCCAAGGTCGTGGCGGCCGTCGGCGAGGAGGCCAAGGAGATGCTGGGCCGCACGCCGTCCAACATCACCGCGATCCGCCCCATGAAGGACGGCGTGATCGCCGACTTCACGGTCACCGAGAAGATGCTGCAGTACTTCATCCACAAGGTGCACGAGCACCGGGTGATCCGGCCCAGCCCCCGTGTGCTCATCTGCGTGCCCTGCGGCTCGACCCAGGTCGAGCGCCGCGCCATCAAGGAGTCGGCGGCCGGCGCGGGTGCGCGGGAGGTCTTCCTGATCGAGGAGCCCATGGCGGCGGCCATCGGCGCCGGGCTGCCGGTGCACGAGGCGCGCGGCTCGATGGTGATCGACATCGGCGGCGGCACCTCCGAGGTCGCCGTGATCTCGCTGAACGGCATCGTCTACTCCGGCTCGGTGCGCATCGCCGGCGACCGCTTCGACGAGGCGATCATCAACTACGTGCGGCGCAACTTCGGCACCCTCATCGGCGAGGCGACCGCCGAGCGGATCAAGAAGGAGATCGGCTCGGCCTACCCCGGCGCCGAGGTCCGGGAGATCGAGGTGAAGGGCCGCAACCTCGCCGAGGGCGTGCCGCGCAGCTTCACGCTGAACTCCAACGAGATCCTCGAGGCGCTCCAGGAGCCGCTCTCGGGCATCACCGACGCGGTCCGCAAGGCGCTGGAGCAGACCCCGCCCGAGCTCGGCGCCGACGTGGCGGAGCGCGGCATCGTCCTGACCGGCGGCGGCGCGCTGCTGCGCGACATCGATCGTCTGATCGAAGAGGAGACGGGCCTGCCCGTCGTCATCGCCGAGGACCCGCTGACCTGCGTCGCGCGCGGCGGCGGCAAGGCCCTCGAGATGATCGACGAGAGGGGCGGCGAGGTCTTCACCGGCGAGTGAGGCGGTCGGCGGTGCTGCCGCCTGCTGCCGGGGTGAACGGCCATTAAGCCCATCTTCACTGCTGGGCCCTCGATCAACGCGCGGCTGGTGGTCGCCGTCGTCGCGTCGATCGTGCTGATGGCGGTGGACCACCGCCAGCACCACCTGCAGTTCGTGCGCTCTGCGCTCGCGGTCCTCACCGCGCCGCTGCAGGGCATCGCGCAGCTGCCCGTCAGCGCGGTCGACTGGTTCAGCGAGACCTTCGCCACGCGCCACCGGCTCCAGGACGACAACGCCACCCTGCGCGAGGCGAACTTGATCCTCAAGGCCCGGCTGCAGAAGCTGGAGGCCCTCGAGGCCGAGAACCTGCAGCTGCGCAACCTGCTCGACTCGTCCATCAAGGTCGGCGAGCGCGTGTTGATCGGCGAGCTGATCTCGGTCGACCTCGACCCGTACACGCAGCAGATCACGATCAACAAGGGCTCGACCTCCGGCGTCTACGAGGGGCAGCCGGTGCTCGACGCCGAGGCGGTGATGGGGCAGGTGGTGCACACGACGCCCTTCACCTCCCGGGTCCTGCTGGTCACCGACACGTCCCACGCGATACCGGTCCAGGTGCAGCGCAACGGCCTGCGCACCATCGCCGTCGGCACCGGCCGCACGAACCAGCTGGAGCTGCCGTACCTGCCGATCAACGCCGACGTCCGCCAGGGGGACATGCTGGTGACCTCGGGGCTCGGCGGCACCTTCCCGCCAGGCTACCCGGTCGCCGTGGTGTCGACCGTATCCCGACGGGCGGGCGAGGCCTTCCCGCACGTCCTGGCGACCCCCCAGGCCCATCTCGACCGCGTCAGGGAGGTCCTGCTGGTGTGGACCATGTCGCCACTGCAGGTGCTGCAGGCCCAGGAGCAGGCGCGATCGGCCGAGCCGGCAGTCCCTCCCGCGGCGGTGCCGCCCGGCCCGGCGGTGGCCGCGGGCCAGGCCGCGGCACCGGCACCTGCCGCCGTTGCCCAGCCAGGCGCCGCCGCCAAGCCGAAGGCCCACGCGGCGCCCGCGGGCGGGTCAGCGCCAGGGGCGAAGCCGCCCGGGCAGAAGAAGCCGCCGCCCCCTGCCGGCGGCGGGGGGTCGCGATGACGACCGCGCTGACGCCGAGACGGGGGACGGCGGTCATCGTCGTGACCTTCATCATCGCCATCGTGCTGGCGGTGATGCCGCTGCCCGAGTGGTCACGGCTCTACCGGCCGCAGTGGGTCACGCTCGTGCTCATCTACTGGGCGCTCGCGCTGCCCCAGCGGGTCGGCGTCGGCGTCGGGTTCGTGCTCGGCATCCTGCTCGACACCCTGACCGGCACCCTGCTCGGCCAGCACGCCCTGCCGCTGTCGGTCGTCGCCTACACCACCCTCAAGACCCACCAGCGGGTGCGGCTCTTCCCGCTCTGGCAGCAGGCCGTGTTCGTGCTGGGCCTCCTGCTGGTCGAGCGGCTGCTCACGATGGCCGCGATGGGCGCGGCGGGCCGCGCCACGCCGGGCCCGGAGTTCTGGCTCGCCCCGGTGGCCGGTGCGCTGCTCTGGCCCTGGGCCTACTTCATCCTGCGCGACCTGCGCCGCCGCTTCCGGGTGAGCTGAACGGCCGATGGCAGGCCCCGCTCTCAAGGACCACCTGCGCGAGACCCGGCTGTTCGTCGGCCGCGCCGCGGTCGTGGGCGTGCTGATCGTCCTGCTGACGGCGGGCCTGGTGGTCCGCCTGGGCTACCTGCAGGTCACCCTGCACGACCACTACCGCACCCTGTCGAGCGAGAACCGCGTCAAGCTGGTGCCCCTGCCGCCCACCCGCGGGCTCATCTACGACCGCAGCGGGGTGCTGCTGGCCGACAACTACCCGACCTACAGCCTCGAGATCACCCCGGACCAGGTCGGCGACCTCGCCCGGACGCTGGAGGACCTGCGCCACGTCGTGACGATCACCGACGACGACCTGCAGCGGTTCCACCGGGCCCGGCGCCAGCAGCAGCGGTTCAACAGCATCCCGATCCGCCTCAAGCTCAGCGACGAGGAGGTCGCCCGCTTCGCGGTGGTGCGCCACCGCTTCCCCGGCGTCGACATCCAGGCGCGCCTGCTGCGGCGGTACCCGGAAGGGGACAAGGCGGTGCACGTGCTGGGCTACGTCGGGCGCATCAACCAGCAGGAGCAGGAGCAGATCGACGCCGCGGCCTATGCCGGCAGCACCCACATCGGCAAGCTCGGCATCGAGCGGAACTACGAGGCCGAGCTGCACGGCGAGGTCGGGCTGCAGCAGGTCGAGGTCAACGCCCTCGGCCGCGTCATCCGCGTGCTGGAGACCCAGGCGCCAGTGCCGGGGCAGAACCTGCGCCTGCACCTGGACATGGGTCTGCAGGAGGCCGCGATCGAGGCCCTCGGCGAGGAGACCGGTGCGGCAGTCGCGATCGACCCCAAGACCGGCGGCGTGCTGGCGCTGGTCAGCAAGCCGGGGTACGACCCCAACCCCTTCGTCGAGGGGATCAGCGGCGGGCTCTACCGCCAGCTGCGGGACGACCCGGAGAAGCCGCTCTACAACCGTGCCCTGCGCGGGCTGTATCCGCCGGGGTCGACGATCAAGCCGTTCATGGCGCTCGCCGGGCTCGAGATGGGCGCGGTGACGGCCGGCCAGAACAAGTTCTGTCCGGGCTTCTACCAGTTGCCCGGGCAGAGCCACCGCTACCGCGACTGGAAGAAGGGGGGGCACGGCGTCGTCGACCTCAACAAGGCCATCGTCGAGTCGTGCGACGTCTATTTCTACGACCTCGCGCACGACCTCGGGATCGACCGCCTGCACAAGTTCCTGTCCGGCTTCAGCTTTGGCCGAAAGACCGGCATCGACCTCACCGAGGAGCTCGGGGGGCTGCTGCCGTCGCGGGAATGGAAGGAGCGGGCGCGGCGCCAACCGTGGTACCCAGGCGAGACGCTCATCGCGGGCATCGGCCAGGGCTACATGCTCACCACGCCGCTTCAGCTCGCCGCCGCCGCGGCGACGCTCGCCAACGGCGGCCGGTTCGTCGCCCCCCGCGTCGCGGCTGCGGTCGAGGCGCCGGACGGCTCGGTGTCCGTCCCGGCGCCGCAGCCCCCGCCGGTCCAGATGCCGGTTCGGGCCAAGGCGAACTGGCAGGATGTCATGCAGGGGATGCTCGACGTGGTGGAGGGGCAGCGGGGCACCGCCCGGCGCATCCGCACCGACGCGTACCGCATCGCTGGCAAGACCGGCACCGCCCAGGTGTTCACGGTCGGGCAGGGCGAGGAGTACGACGAGGACAAGATCGACAGGAAGCTGCGCGACCACGCCCTGTTCATCGCGTTCGCGCCCGTCGAGGACCCGCGCATCGCGGTCGCCGTGCTGATCGAGCACGGCGGCCACGGCGGCGCCGTGGCGGCGCCGATCGCCCGGCGCATCATGGACGTCTACCTGATGGGTGAGCAGCCGCCGTGAACCTCGGTCCCCTCAACTCCGACGCCGACGCCCGTCAGGGGCTGCTGGGCGGCTGGCCGGCGCGGCTGCACATCGACATGCCGCTGCTGACCGGCCTGCTCGTGCTGTCGGCCCTCGGGCTGATGGTGCTGTACTCGGCGACCGGCCAGGACTGGGAGCAGGTCGAGAAGCAGGTGTGGCGCCTGGCCCTGGGCTTCGTGGTGATGTTCGGCGTGGCCCAGCTGCATCCGGTCCGCCTGCAGCGCTGGAGCCCCTTCCTCTACGGCGCCGGAATCCTGCTGCTGTTGGCGGTGATGCTGTTCGGCGACGTGGGCAAGGGCGCGCAGCGCTGGCTGGACCTGAAGGTGCTGCGCTTCCAGCCCTCGGAGATGGTGAAGATCGCGGTCCCGATGATGGTCGCCTGGTTCCTGGCCGCGAGCCCGCTGCCGCCGAGCTGGCGGCGCCTGCTGGCCGGGGCGATCCTGACCGCCGTGCCCGTGCTGATGATCGCCAAGCAGCCGGATCTCGGCACGGCGCTGCTGGTCGCGAGTGCCGGACTGGCGGTGCTGTTCCTCGCGGGCGTGAGCTATCGCCTGATCCTAGGCCTCGGGCTCGCCGCGGCGGCCTCGCTACCTCTGGTCTGGACCCTGCTGCGCGACTACCAGAAGCAGCGCATCCTCACCCTCTTCGACCCGGAGAGCGACCCGCTCGGCGCCGGCTACCACACCATCCAGGCCAAGATCGCGATCGGGTCGGGCGGCATCTACGGCAAGGGCTGGCTCAACGGCACCCAGTCGCAGCTCGAGTTCGTCCCGGAGAAGCACACCGACTTCATCTTCGCGGTGCTGGCCGAGGAGTTCGGCCTGGTCGGCGTGCTCTGCCTGCTGACCCTCTACATCCTCATCATCCTGCGCGGCCTGTACATGGCGACCCAGGCCCAGAGCGCCTATGGGCGGCTGCTCGCCGGGGCCGTCACCCTCGTGTTCTTCGTCTACGCGTTCGTCAACGTCGGCATGGTGATCGGCATCCTGCCCGTGGTGGGCGTGCCGCTGCCCCTGGTCAGCTACGGCGGGACGTCGCTGGTGACCCTAATGGCGGGCTTCGGTATCCTCATGTCGATCCACACGCACCGCAAGCTGCTGCCCTGAGCCGTTGCGAGGCCGCCGAATGACCAGCCTGTCGCGCCGTATCGTCCTGCTGGCCGCCCTGCTGCTCGGGTGGACGGGCGCACAGGCTGCGCTCGACGCCGAGCAGCGCGCCTTCGTCGACGAGATGGTCCGCAAGCACGGCTACGACCGGGCCGAGCTGACCC
>Ga0208980_10001025_pt1 | contig 16755 bp, 14 predicted proteins | sample WetSurMetagenome_3_FD_187993 | JGI IMG/M metagenome (GOLD analysis project Ga0208980, IMG submission 187993) | Wetland microbial communities from Twitchell Island in the Sacramento Delta, sample from surface sediment Aug2011 Site A1 Bulk (version 2) | ecosystem: Environmental > Aquatic > Marine... | reverse complement strand
CACTGTGAACTGGTCGTTCAGTCCAAGTTCCTTGATGAGTTTGCCCGCGTGAATCATCGTGGCGACGCCGCCCTTCTGGTCCACCGTGCCGCGCCCCCAAATCTTCCCTCCCTTCACGAACGGCTTGAACGGATCAAACTTCCATGCCGCCATGTCGCCGGGATAAACCGTGTCCACGTGGCCGTCGAACGCGATGACGCGTTTGCCCTTGCCGATGCGGCCGATGATGTTGCCGAGGCCGTCGATGCGGATGCCGTCGAAGCCGATATTCTGCATCTCTTTCTTGATGACGGCGATGACGTTCTTTTCCTTGGAGGAGAAGGATTGGGTGGAGGAGCCGGCATATGGCTTACAACTCATTTTTCCTATCAGATAGCCCTGATCACTTTATCAATGACGATACTTATCTGCTCTCTGGCACTCTGGTTTGTGCCTCAGGTCTATGCTGAAAAAAATATTCTCATAAAAGAAAAATTCCGGATAATCCTGGCCGATATCAGGAGTCTCCTGAAGTCGCCGGTGGCAATTTACACCATGATCGTAATTCTTCTGCCTGTGGGTATAGGTGCCGCCAGCAACCTGTGGTCATCAGTAGCTTCTGACTGGAAGGTAAAGCCTGACACCATTGCCCTCGTCACCGGAACACTGAACGCAATAGTATGTGTTGCCGGCAGTGTTGCGGGCGGCTGGATAGCCGATAAATTAGGCAGATGGCTTGCATATTTCGGTGCAGGGATATTAATGGCGGCAGTAACCCTGGGAATGACTTTCTTTTCATTCAGACCTGAAGCATATGTTATCGGAGTCTTATCGTATGCATTCACTTTTGGCATGGCCAACGCTGCTTTTTCTGCAATTGTCCTGCATGCCATAGGTAAGGGAATGGCTGCCACCAAATATGCCTTGATTTCATCGTTGGGGAATATCCCCTTCCCATACATGACAATGTTTGACGGATGGCTTCATGATTCATACGGTGTAAGAATGATGCTATACGGTGAGACTTTCATGGGGGTAAGCTTTGCGCTGATCCTGTTACTCGTTCTGGCTAAACTGAGATCAAATAAAATTCCAGTCTGAAACCTGTGCAAATCTGACAGTCATATGAAAAAAACAATAATTTTATTATCCATTGTATTCGGATTATCAGGATGTTATATTTACAGAGCTGTAATCCTTGATTTCCCACAGACAAGACAGTCATTTGATTATAGTTGCGGACCAGGTGCTGTTCAGGCAGTCATGGCATATTACGGGGAAAACTTCCGTGAATCCGAATTAATTGATTTATTGAAGACAGATAAAAACGAAGGAACGCTTGTTAAGGACATAACTAATTTCCTTGAACTTAATGGATTGTCAACTACGGTAAAACAAAATATGACCACGGATGAGCTGTTCAGTTATATTGACAAACATATTCCTGTTATCGTGATGCTCCAGGCGTGGGGCAGTGAAGCTGATTTCGAGAATAATTACAGGGACAGCTGGAACGACGGTCATTTTGCCGTAGTAATTGGATATACAAAAAAAGATGTTCTGCTGTCTGACCCTGCATTGTTTACTAAAGGGTACATACCCATTAAGGAATTCATAGACAGATGGCATGATTACGATGAAGGTGAAACCAGGACATACCAGCTTGGGATAGCAGTCTTTGGCAAGGAACCAAAATTTGTATATAAAAATTTCGAAAGGATCAAATGAATAAAGTTTAGAAGCCCTGGAATTTGAAGATCATTTCCGGGCATACCGGAAAACAGAACAAAAAAAATTGTTATACCGAAACCAGGAGTTGTTCGCCAAATACCGGGTGTCTTTCAGCCGCCATCATGACAATTCGTTTTACGGTCTGACTATATGAATAATTGGCCATTTCTGCTGCCATAGCGAAGCTGGCATCAATGCTTATATCGTTATTGGGATTAATATCGAGGAGGTAGAATTCATTATCCCGCAGACGAAAATCAAAACGTGCGTAATCGAGACATCCGAATCCTTTCCATGTTGTAAGGACAGCCTTTTCAAGCTTCTTAAACAGTCTTTTGTCAAGAGGTGCAGGTACCAGGGATTCGATTTTTTCGTAATGTTCAGAGCCGGGAATAAACTTTGAGCCGTATGTGCATATTCTTTTCCGTGCTTCGCAGAAAGCCGAAAAATCCATTTCAACAAGGGGTAATATTTCGGGCGGTTGATTATTCCATACCGAAACATGAAACTCGCGGCCGTCAATAAAATCTTCAACCAGAGCCGGCTGGTTTAATTCATTGTTCACCAGCAGAATCTGTTCCCGGAGGGAGCATGTATCAAAAACCACCGATTTTTCGGAGATGGTAAGGCTGCAGTGGTCACGTGAAGGTTTGACTATAGCAGGGAAATGAGTCCAGCTTGCAGCCTCTTCCGGACAAAGCACAGCTCCGTATGGAACCCTGATGCCAAGTGAAATGAGAACTTCTTTTACCTTCTGCTTATCACAGCTCATATCTATCACATCAGGTATGTTCCCGGTATAGGTGAAGCCCTTTTTTTCAATGATTTCCAGAACTGTTCTTTCGCTGTATGGGATACCCGGCAGGGATTCACAAATATTAAAAATAATAGTATCAGCAGGACTGTATTTTTCCAGTATTCCTTCCAGGTCCGGATTGTTAAGTTCTTCAAGATATGTTTCAATCCCTTCGTCTTTCAGCGCCTCAACGAGGACCTTGTTGGAGTCTCGGGCATCACTGATTTCGGAGCTATCCCAGGCGGGATCGAGATCGTATAATACAACTACCTTGATAGAAATTCTTTTCTCAACGAAACTAAAATAAATGTTTTAAAAAAATACGAAATGTGAATAAAATTCTAACAACTTTGTTGCAGGCGAATCATAATTGAAGAACCGTATAGAAATATGCCCCTTATTGGAAATTTCCGAAATACTTTCAGGTTATTCAGACATATTAATATCTTTTAAATCTTTAAAGGCAACCAGATGAAAAGGAAACTGTTTTTTGTGCCAGTAATAATGTTATTTATTGCCGCCGGTTGCCGGCAGAGTGAGACATTTCCAATAACTGACCTGCATGAACATTTAAAGGGAGATTTCGGCATTGAAGATGCAGTGCGAAAATCTGAAGCTGAGAACATTCAGTATGGTATTGCCTTGAACTGCGGACTGGGATTTCCAGTTCACAATGATTCTCAGATAGACTCGTTTCTCCTCATCATGAATGGTTACCCTGAATTTTACAGGGGCATGCAGGCAGAAGGACGGGAGTGGGTGAAACTGTTCTCGAAGGAATCTATTGATAAATTTGATTATGTTTTTACGGATGCCATGACCTTCACTGATGAAAAAGGAAGAAGAAACCGAATATGGTTACCTGACGAAACCTTTATTGACGATGAAGAGGAATTTATTGACCATCTGGTTAAAACTCTTGTTACTATTTTAAATACAGAGCCCATCGATATCTATGTAAACGCGACATTCCTTCCTTCGCAGATGGCTAACAGGTATGACCATTTCTGGACGGAAAAGAGAATGGATGAGGTCATTGATGCTCTTGTTGCCAATAATATAGCCATGGAGATCAACAACAGGTTTAAGATACCCTCTGCCACTTTCATTAAAAGGGCGAAGAAGGCCGGTGTCAAATTCACCGTCGGAACCAATAATGCCGATGCGAACTTTTCCGGTGCAGGGTATGCCCTTGAAATGATAAAAGAGTGCCACCTGAAAGAAAGTGATTTCTGGCTGCCTTCCAGAAAAAGACGTTAAATCAGATCTCCGGACAATCTTTGAATACAATTCGCTTTTCACAAATAGGGAAAACCTTGACTTTAGTCCAAACAAGGTTTAACTTGCATAATGATATAGACCTCAGATGTCAAGCATTATTGAAGGATATAACTACGACATCTTCATCAGCTACCGCCAGAAAGACAATAAGCATGATGGCTGGGTTACTGAGTTCGTTGATAATCTTAAAGCTGAACTCGAGTCAACCTTTAAAGAGGAGATCAGTGTTTATTTTGATATCAATCCTCATGACGGGCTATTAGAGACACATGATGTGGATGCCTCGGTGAAGGAGAAGCTTAAATGTCTGATTTTCATACCCGTCATCTCGCGAACATATTGTGATACAAAATCATTTGCATGGGAACATGAATTTAATGCATTTATTGAACTGGCATCACAGGATCAGTTCGGATTAAAGATTAAACTGCCCAACGGCAATGTGGCAAGCAGGATTCTGCCGGTTCGTATTCATGATCTGAATGCTGAAGATATCACTCTGTGTGAATCGGTTATGGGAGGGGTGCTGAGAGGAGTAGAATTTGTTTATAAGGAACCAGGAGTGAACAGGCCACTGTTACCGGGAGATCATGAAGAAAAGAACTTAAACAAAACTTATTACCGGAATCAGATCAATAAAATTGCCCTGGCAATTGAAGAGATTATACAGGGAGTGAAGGCAGAACCTTTATCAGTGGTTAAGAAAAGGGATCAAAGCAAAGAGTCATTTAAAGAAGTACGGGAAAATAAAAGAAAGTTTGGGCCAAAAAAAACATTTAAAACAATCAAACGCAAATGGCTGCCTATAGCTGTTACTGCCTCTCTGTTATTAATTGCTGCAATCTTTTCCTATCCGAGAATATTTAAAAGGGACAAACCGGGAAGCATTAAGTCTTCTGACGGCAGAATTTCCATAGCAGTAATGCCATTCCAGAATATGACCAATGATACTATCTGGAATGTCTGGCAAGATGGAATACAGGCTAATTTAATCACCTCCCTTTCGAACAATCCCGAAGACCTAAAAGTGCGGCAAACAGAGTCAATTTCAAGTATACTTCAGAGTAAAGGCTTGACGAATTATGTTTCAATCACACCTTCTGTTGCAAGTATGGTCTCGCGGAAACTGGATGCTGACATCTATGCCTATGGCAATATCAATCAGTCAGGTTCAATCATAAGGTTAAATGCGAAATTAGTTGACTCAAATACCGAAGATGTGTTAAAGTCGTTCCAGGTTGACGGATTGGCTGAGAACATACTGATTCTTACTGATTCGCTTGCTCTGATGCTAAAGGACTTTCTTATATTGTCCAAGCTGAAAAATGAGTTACAGTCTGGTCCGTCTTATGAATTAACCACCAATTCACCTGAGGCTTTCCGATATTACATTTGCGGAAGGAAAGAATTTATGAAAGGTGATTTTCCGGCAGCCAGAAATTGGTATTTTCTTGCACTCTCAGTTGACCCTGATTTTATTGATGCACTTACCGCAGTATCCTTATCTTATGGTAATGAGTTTTTGTCAGCACAGTTTTTAAAATTGGAAGCAGATGAATCTTTATTTGAACAGGCAAGGAAATATTGTATTAAAGCTTATGAGAAAAGGGACCAGATGCCGGTCAAGGAGAAGATTTATACAGATTGGATTTATTCGTTTTACTTTGAATCGCCTCTGGAAGAAATAATACATCAAAAGCAGCTTCTGAATCTTGATGATCAGGATCCTAAGGTCCATTATAACCTGGGTTTTAGCTATTCCAGATTGTTTCAGTATGATAAAGCTATTCCGGAATATGAGAAGGCACTTGAAATTTATGATAAATGGGAATCAAAGCCAATCTGGGCTTATAACTATGTATTGCTCGGAGAGGCGTATCGTAAAACAGGACAGGTAAAGAAGGCAAAGAAGATCTACAGGAAAGCATGGGGTGATTTCCCGGGTGATCCGAACCTGATCTTCAATATGTCGGTACTGTTAATTGCTGATAAAAATTCCAGAATAGCAGACAAGCTTATTGACATGGGCGTCTCATATATGAGAAAAATGCCAATGCCTGAAGCGAGTATTGCAGCAATTCTGGCATCAGGGTATGCCGAGGCAGGATTAACGGAAAAGGCGGAGGAATATTACAGGCAGGCTCTTTCAGCAGAACCCGAAAATCCTCAACGTCTTAATGACCTTGGATATTTCCTGATAAACAATGATCTGAATATCACTCGGGGCCTGGAGTTGGTTGACAGGGCCCTGGAATTAAAACCAGAGTACTATCCTTATCTCCATTCAAAAGGCTGGGGATTATATAAACAGGGGAAAAATAAGGAGGCCCTTGATCTTCTTCAAAAAAGCTGGGAATTAAGAAGGGCTAAGGCAAACTATGATCATGAAGCATTTCTTCATCTAGAGACAGCAAAAAAGGCTGTTGCGGGTCAAACGAATAATTGAACAGGATTTCTCAAATTTCAGGAAGGAGGGAAAGTGTCATTTCATGATGCTTAAGTGTGATTTTTTGCGGTTCACAAGCCCTTCAGCGCTGAGGAGATGCCACACATGCCTGGAGCTCATTACAATATTAGTGATACCAGCGGCATGCGCCGGCACGGGGCAGAAGATCAGAGACCGGGTGCCCTTTCCCGGCGCGAGTCCGGGTCTTCAGACATGGACCCGTAACCGGTTGTAAAATGAGGCAGGATCCACGGCAGAAAAAGTCCTTGTTAGCAAAAGAGAGAACAGCCTCGGAAAAGATTTGTTATTAGAAAAGTATTACGTAAATCGCGTAACGTAAATTACGTAATATGAAAACCGATTCAATGTGTATTATTTCTCCTTTTCCAGCATTTTTACAATCTCCGGGACAGCCAGTCTGACCCACTCTGTGTACATTTTGCCCGAAGGGTGCAGACCATCGCCGGCAATGAGTGTTTCATCTTTCTCAGCAAGCCTTGATATGCCTGTTACATCTATCCAGACAATACCCTTTGACAGCGTTATTTCCTTGTTTATCGCATTATACTGGTCAATCTCCCTGGCAATCTTCTCCCTGTCATAACCCGTTGCGAACCTGGTTACTCCCCAGTCCGGAATAGACAGAACAAAGACCCGGCCGGTGTCATTCCCTGCAAAAGAGATCGCCTGGTCTATCAATTCCCCGAATTCTGTACTGTAAATATTGATATCCATGCCCCGGTACTGGTTATTTACTCCGATCAGCAGGCTAACAAGATCATACGGGCCCTTTGGATTGGCAGCTTTTATGCCAGCCTGCAGATCTGAAGTTGTCCACCCGGTAACTGCAATGATATCGGGTGCTGCCATGGAGTATCCCCGCCTTTCCAGGGAATCTTTTATCTGAACGGGATAGCGAAGCTTGACATCAACGCTTTGACCAATAGTGTAAGAGTCTCCCAGCGCAAGATATTTCAACCTGTATGGATCTTGTTCCATTTCTTCACTCGTATCTTTATCTGGGGTCATCGCATGCTTCTTATCCTCACTGCTGCAGGATAGAACAGTGAGAAAAATCAATAAAGTCAAAACATCAATTCTCATGGTTCTTTTAATGAAAGGTCAATATACTAGTGAATGCCAGCTTAGTAGTGCAATTTGTTTTCAGTAAAATTATCATGAAGGCGGAAACATCCATTTATTTTCTGAGGTTTAACACGGGTGGTGGCATTCTTGTTCACTCATACCTCGCTCGCGCGTCCCTTTTGACGGGTTAATCCAACGGAAAACCTTCCGGCACTCACTTGAATCTAAAGAGGGTTTTTCTCCCGCTCTGCGGGATCATTATCCTCAGGTGCATAAGCCAATACCATTGACCACATCACGCCGAAAATAATTGACCATCTTTTTCCTGCTGTATATGACTGTTAATATGTAAATTATACTTTTTGATATTTGATTGGCCGAATGTGTTCAAACTGTCTGGCTTTTTCAGTATGCCTTTAACCGTTATTAAGATATTACATGATGCAACAAAGAACACTACCCTTCCGTTTAATATCTTGTCTGTATCCCGTCAATTGATAAAATGTCTTTATTTTACGAAAGTAAAAACAGTCGAACCAGATGCTGAAGAAGATAGCCGGAATATGCATGCTCATCCTGTCTGTTTCTCCTGTCAGCTTCAGCAGCATGCCTGATAAGCCCGGGGTCTCTCCAGGGGCAACTTCGGATGCCTCTCCCGGTGACATTAATCCGGAAAGCTTTTATTCTTTCTTTTACAGTGCCCTTAAAAGTGACGTACCCAAACCTGATTATGAGGTATTCAAAACAGCTCTGACCGGCTTCTTTAACCTCAAAGCAGGGGGCTTTATCAAAAGCAACATACTCACCGTCATTGACTTTTCCATCTCATCCTGCCTGGAACGCATGTGGATAATAGACATGAAAAAGATGGAGGTGGTACACGTCAGCCTTGTTGCACACGGACGCAACAGCGGAGAAGAATATGCCAGCCAGTTTTCCAACGCTCCTTCATCAAATAAAAGCAGTATCGGGTTTTACCTGACAGACGGCATCTACTACGGCAAGCACGGAATGTCACTGTACCTTAACGGCGTTGAACCCGGGGTAAATGACAAGGCCAGGGAGCGGGCAATAGTCATGCACGGCGCTGATTATGTCAGCAGGGATTACATAAAAAATTATGGCAGGCTTGGTCGAAGCTATGGCTGTCCGTCAATTCCGCTGAAAGATCATGAAGAGATAATTAAACTTTTATCCGGGGGATCTTGTATGTTCATTTATTATCCTGACGATAAATACCGCAGCAGCTCATCGGTACTCAATTCAGGAGCTGCACCTGCAGGAATAAACAACTTTCTGGAAGAGGTGCCCGCAATTCATGATTATCTGGCTGAATCACACCTGATTGCCCGTAATTACTGATCCGGTCCGGGAGGAATTTCATTAAGAGCATCTATCAGTTTCTGGTCACGGTTGTAAATATCCTTTCCGAAAAAGACCGTTCCGTTATCAGTTGCCCAGGCCGTAAGGTAAAGGATATGAACAGGTATGCTTTTGGGCAGAACGATTGTTTGTTCCAGGCCTGTGTTAATTGCATCCCTGATCTTTTCGGGGCTCCATGCCGGGTCATCTTTAAGCAGTAACTGAGCCAGTTCAAGGGGCTTAAGAATTCTGATACAACCTGAGCTGAAAGCGCGTATGCTTTGCAGAAAAAGGCTTCGTGACGGAGAATCGTGTATATAGACATCGTACTGGTTCGGAAACATGAATTTCACCTTTCCCAGGGAATTAAATGGACCCGGTTCCTGCTTCACCACATACGGGAAACCTTCAGTGAGGGCATTATTCCAGTCGATCGTCAGGGGGTCCACCTCCGTGCCGTTGGTACGGAACACCTTCATCTTCTTCTCAGCGAGGTATTCAGGGTTTTTTATCATTGCAGGAATTATGTCTTCCTTCAGGATGGTCTCAGGCACTGTCCACACCGGGTTCAGGACAAGGTATCTCATTACGGAACTGAATACAGGGGTCTCCCTGTACAGCCTTCCTACTATGGCCAGGGAACTGAACACCTGTGTGTCGCCCTGCATTACCTGGAGCCCGAAGTTGGCAATATTGACCTTGATATATCTCTCACCCAGGTTATCGTTAATCCACCGCCAGCGCTCAAGGTTGGCAATTATCGTTGCTATCCTTTCTTCCACAGGGATGTTGAGCGCCTCGATGGTTGTCTTTCCGACTATTCCGTCGACAGTGAGGCTGTTCTTCTGCTGAAAAAGCATTACCCTGTCATGCAAAGTCTGGTCAAAATAGTCGGCATCAATTGTGTCAGTGGCGATGAATCCCTCTGTTACGGCTATTCGTTTTCGCAGTAGGGCAATGTCTGGATTCCTCATCCCTTTCTCAAGCTTTGGCAGGGAAGTATTGAAGCTTTCCCATCCTCCTTCCTCTTCCAGCCGGCGATAAGTGGCCAGAGCCTTCTTCAGGTTGTAATAATCAGCGTGAGCGGGTGACAGGTTATGCAATGTCTCAAAAATGTATCCGCTCATGAGGGTGCTATCGATAAAACTATCCCAGTTCTGTCTTATCGTTCTCCTCACCACTTTCCATTGCGGATCAATCGTTTCAGGGTCAGTCTTACCTGCAGCAAGGTGTGATGACAAGACCAGGAAGGCATCGGTGAGCAGAAGCTCCAGGCTGGCAATATCCTCAGTCCTGACTTCATCTGAACTGATAATCCTGTCTGTCAGCTTTTCTATATCGGACAAATGGTAATCTTCCGGTCTTAGTCCTTCCTCCGAAGCGCTCCGGATTGCAGACATCATCTGAGTGATCTTGTCCACGTTGTTCCATTTTGCCGACAGGAGTGTTCCTCCCTTTTCATAAAGCTGTGTGATTACATCAGGGTTATGTATTACTTCTCCTTCAATTACCGGAGCTTCTTCCTGAAGCGTTTTAATTTCGGTGGTCAGATCATCGGAAAGTTCCTTCGAATACCTGGAAGAGACACACCCTCCAAGGGCCGAGGCAATTGTTATGGCAAGAATGATCGAAGGCAGAGGTATTCTCATATATAAATAGGCGCGGAGGCGAAGCCCTTGTCAGGTCGTTGTTACCAATTAATCTGAAAACGACGTAAAAATACATTTTTTCAAAGAATACTCATCTTCTTGCCGGTTGTGCCGGGCAGAACGTAATGGTCAGCTGTTCCGGGCCGTCAGCAGGCAACACAGTCTGACCCTCTGGTAGGTAAACGGCATGAAAACACGTAGTTATTTCTCCCATGAGAACAGGCTATTAGTAAAAGCCCTTTCGCTGCTTCTGTTTTTTATTATTGGCTGTTCCAAACAGGACATTGTCCCAGGCCTCTATGAAAATCCAAATGATTTGAATATGCAGAGCCTTGCTATTAATAATGACACTATCCATCTTCAGGGTTACATGCGCTGGTATGTTTATGCTAAAGAGGAGCATAAACTCATAGTTGACCCGGTGGAAATGTATACTATGGTTGATCGAGAGCTGAGTTTCACCGATAATTAAAACTTCGTACTTAATACAACGGAGTATTTTGATATTAATGATCCTCAATCGATTTTCAGGATAATATCGTTTAAAGATAAAATGACGCCTAGTGGCCAGTTGAAGTACACATGGCCGGAAACTTGGCTTGAATTGAATTTTGAAACAGTTGAATTAGAGAATCCTCCTTTCGCCAATGTTGTTGCACAAATAAGAGCCCACACGGGGCATGAACTTTCAGGTCCGGGAGTTAACAAGGGCACCCTGAATTATACAGGTTTTTTTGACAGCACCAAATTCTTCGCAGATTGTCATACAAATGCTATGCTGCAGGAACCCGGGATTATGGGACCACCTTACGATGTTGTAGTTGTTGGTCCATTGATCTTCAGCATGTCAACTGAGTTGCAGGTTGTCGATTAATGCTGACAGACAGATAAGATAAAATTGATCTTATTTTCAAGTTAAGCCCTGGAAATCAACTGCTGGGGCTTTTTCTTTGTAGACAGGAGATTTGAAATATCTAACATGGACTTAATTGGAGACATGAATAACATCATTAAACCGGCGAATTCATAATTAATAAAGTAATCGGTCCTGCTGAATTAGTGTGTCGCCTTCAGTCTGGTTATTGTGTCCGGTTTTTGCAGATAATTTCCATTCTATTTTTCTTAATACTGACTGGCTAATAAAAAAGTGATAAAATGTTGCAGCGTTTGGAAGAATTTATTCGTCAAGAAAGTGTAAATAATATTTATTACCAACTAAATCTTATTGGTATGAAAACAAAAGCATTTTTATTGGTATGCCTGTTTATGGGCATTGGATTGACTCAACTTTCTGCACAAAGCGTCGAATTTACTGGTACGTTTGATTATTGGCAGCCAGTATATTGTAATGGAGTTCAGATAGATTATTTAACGGGGACAACGACATATTCCGGTATAGAACATTACAAAAATGGTGTAGCTATCTTCCAGAACTACCATAATAGAGGTGTTGTTACAAGTAATATTACTAATGAAGTTTTTAATGTTATTGAAACCGATAAAGTATTTCAACCGGATCAGAACTCTAATTTTACTACATGTATCTGGCATTTCAATCTTAAAGGAGATCAGGGCTCCCATTATTTAGGAACCATGACATGGGATCTGATTACGGGGACTATGACCGTTGACAGATTTGTATGTGTCGATAATGGACCAAACAAGAAATAAACCTGTTTTATAGTAAGTAGAATCTTCGGAAATCAGCTCCCGGGGCTTTAATGTTCAGGATTTAATCTCCGGCAGGTATTCAATTGTCATAGCTTCTCTGATTTCAGGTCAATTCTTGCAATTTGTTTTCAATTTCAGATCGGTGTTTCTTAAAAGACATTTGTCCAACAAAATAATGATTTTATGCTGCAGCGTTTGACAGAATTCATGCGTCTTGGGAAGGGAATGCAATTATTAATTCAATTAGCAACTAAAGAATGAAGTATGAAAAAAGTATTTTGGATTAATTCAATGGTTTTTACAGGAATTTTGTTTTTCGTTGTTACGAACTGTAAAAAGGAAGAAATTTCAACAGTTCCTGTTACCAAAGCTAATCCTGAATCCGTTAAAGCTAATCCCGATTCTCTTTCTAATCCTCCTCAAATTATTTTTAATCCCAATTTAACTTATGGTACAGTTACTGATATCGAGGGGAATGTATATAAGACCATACAGCTAGGCACTCAAACCTGGATGGCAGAAAATCTGAGAACAACCCGTTATGCTGATGGTTCAGCCATACAACTATTAAAAGCAGTAAGAGCGCATTATAACGCCGATCCTAATGATCCCGGGAGTATTGTCTATTTAGACTCTGAATGGGATATAAATGTTGGGCCTCTTAGTAAAGCCTATTGTTGGCCGGTGGATAACAAAACAAATGCGAATCCTTATGGTGCATTGTATTCTTGGAGTGCCGCTATGAACGGTGCCGAAAGCAGTTCACAAAGCCCAAGCGGCATACAGGGTGTATGCCCCACAGGCTGGCATTTACCAAGTGCCCAGGAATGGACAACATTAGTAGAGTACCTAGGTGGCCAGTCTGTAGCTGGCGGTAAACTAAAGGAAGTGGACACAATTCATTGGACCAGTCCTAATGAGGCTGCTACCAATGAGTCTGGTTTTACAGCCGTAGCTAGTGGTCAGTCTGGCGATGGGTTGCTATACAGATTGTCGGCATGGTTTTGGAGCTCTACAGAAATTAACACATCATATTTTCCGAATTCGCCAGGGTGGAGCCCCCATGCACTGTATAACCAATATGAACGCTTAATTGCATGCAGGTATCTTCTCTTCAATGACTCAGGGATTGGACCCCCGGACCAGGCAGCATGGATTTGTTCAGGTAACTCCGTTCGTTGTGTGAAAGATCCTGTTTGCATGACTGTGACTGAACCAGCAACTAACATATCTGAAACCAGCGTACAATTTAATGGTATTGTAAATGGTAACGGGTTGCCTACAGAGGTGACATTTGAATATGGAACCTCAACATCTTATGGACAGGAGGTAACAGCAGTACAAAGCCCGATAGCTGGTAATGCGAATACCAATGTAAACGCAACAACTACTGACTTAACAAATGGCACGTATCATTTCAGAGTAAAATCAGAAAATTCTCTGGGGGTATTTTATGGCGATGATATCGAATTTTCAATATGTACTCTTCCACCAACAGTTACAACAATGGCAGCTACGAATATATCTTCGGCCGGGGTGACACTTAATGGTACTGTAAATGCCAATGGGTCGCCCACAACAGTAACATTTATATTCGGAAGGCCTAGCATAATGGGATGTTCTATGCGCTCAGTAACTGCAGTACCAAACTCTATAACAGGTAACAGTATCATAAATGTGAGTGCTGATGTCTCTCAGCTATGCGGCCGGAATTTGACTTCTGGTGTGACCTATACTTTTCATATCAGGGCAACAAATACTTGCGAAACAGTCGATGGGAATGCAATGTCAGTTACTATACATTAATAAGAGACCAATGGCACTGGAATCCGAAGTTTCACCAGCAACCTTACAGGATTACAACCGGGCACAACCTATAATGTACGAACCTAAGCCTCTAATGATCATAGAGGAGCTGCAGGAAACATTATTTTCTTCACAACTGCCCGATAGCCGATATTGACAGAAGCGTTATTAATACTGAGATATTATATAAGTTATAACTAATTAACTGACATAAAATAATAAACTTGACTTTGGCTTTTTGCTGGTGTTACTTTGTTAAACCTTTTGCGTGACAAATTACATTTAGCCACCAACTTGCTAGTTAAGACTAAATGCTACAATGTCAATTTTTGGCTAAAACAAACACATCAAAATCAATTATTATGGGGAAGTCATCTTGGAATAAACAGGCAATTTTCGCAGCAATTTTATTACTCTTGGCTGCGGGTTGTAAAAAAGAAATAAGTCCCGGTGATATTGAATATCCAATCACTCATTGGCCGGTAGTTAAAGCTTGGGGAGCAACAAACATAGATTCAACTATAGCCCGACTAAACGGAAATGTTGATGGTTATGGTTTACCTACAACAGTAACATTTGAATATGGCCCTACAGCAAGTTATGGCAGTACAGTCACAGCCGATGAAAGTCCTGTTACACAGGACGGTGATACATATGTCAGTGCAGTTATCTCCGGTTTGACACCACATATGACTTATCACTACAGAATAAAAGCAGAAAATTCTTTGTGGAAAGATTTTTATAGTTCTGATTCAAGTTTCATTTTACGACAAATTCCAACGGTGACAACATTGTACGCAACAAAAATAACATCAATTGGGGCTACTTTAAACGGTATTGTAAATGCCCATGGTTTACCTACGACAGTAACATTTACAATTCCAGGGCCGAGGGGCTCTAGAACAGTGACTGCAGTACAAAGCCCGGTAACAGGTAATGCTGACATACTTGTTAATGGTGATATTTCAGGTTTATCACCAGGTACGACCTATTCTTTTAAAGTAAAAGCAACAAATTCTTTGGGGACGTTTTATGGTGGTTCTATTAATTTTACTCTATTACCACCATGTGGTCAAATTCCGATAGTTACAACATTGCCAGCAACAAATATATCATCAACCGGGGCGACATTAAATGGTACAATAAATGCTAACGGCTCACAAACCACCGTAACATTTGAATACTCAAAAAATACTCCTCGGGGACCTATGTGGATAACCATACCTTCATTACAAAGTCCGATAACAGGAGATACTGACATACTTGTTACTGCTGATATTTCAGGTTTAGGACCAGGTACGACTCATGCTTTTAAAGTAAAAGCAACAAATTCTTGTGGGACGGTTTATGGTAATTCCATCAGTTTTACTACCGGCAGGTAATGTTCAAACAAAAAATAATCTGATTGTAACATAAAACTGATGAAGAAAAAGCAAAATGTAATGAAAACATAATTACCGCTTCTTAAAAGGTTTATTGTGGGGAAAAGAGGGGAACAGGAGTATCGAACAGACTTTAATAAAGTTCTAAAAGGATGTTCCATTGGTGATTTGAAAGCCCAGGAATATCTCTTCAAAGAGTATTACGGCTATGTAATGAGCATTGCAATGCGTTTTTCATCATGTCACGATAATGCCCTGGAAATTGCAAATGATTCCTTTTTGAAAATATTCAGGGAAATAGAATCACATGAGATTGATAAAGAATTTAAGGCATGGATTCGAAAAATAGTTGTTAATACTGCAATAGATTATTACAGGAGGGATAAAAAGAACGGTATTGAAATTCCAATTGAATTGGCATATGATGAACCTGTTGATGAGTGCATTATTGAGAATTTAAATGCAGAAGAAATAATAAAACTGATAAATTCTCTGCCCATGAAGTACCGTTATACCTTCAACCTGTTTGAAATTGAAGGATTCTCTCATGATGAAATAGCTCTGAAGCTGGGTATTACAGCAAGCACATCACGTTCAAATTTAACGAGGGCAAAAAAAATGCTTCGCCAGATGATTCTAATAAATAATCACTATGAACGAGCTGTCTGAAGATAGAATTGCAAGGAGGATCAAAGAGGTGCTGGGACACTATGAACCGGATTATTCACCTCAGGCATGGGAAAAACTCAGGAAACTAATGCCTGCGAAGGAATCCCGGCTCAAAATACTATTACTGAAATATAAATTCTGGTTTTCGGGTCTGGTCATAACAGGAATTTTAGTAATAGTTTATAATGTAACTAACATCCGGCATGCTGATGAAGTTTCAGCAATTGATCCTGTATCTTCTGAATATGCAAATTACACAGTGTCAGAGGAGCCAAAAGAAATAGCATACTCAGAAAAGACAGCTACCTTAAGAAGTAGTATTTCTGAAATTAGTATTGGGCAGGAAGGAAAAAGTGCATTTCCCGAAGTTACACCGGTCCCGATAACTGAATCATTACCAGCTACTTATCAGAACAATTCTCAGGCAGGTAATGCAGTGACAGAGATACCTGAAAGTATTGAAAGAGCTTCTTTAATTCCGGTTTCACCGGAAAGAATAGAATTTGACTACCAGTACAACAGTACCCTGCTGATTCCTATTGAAGATCGGTCTGCGGATATTAAGCCATCGAAAGATCCATCATATGACAAGACAGCAAAATTCGAATTTCACTGGCCGGGTTTTAATTCTTCGTTGACAAATGAGGGAGATTATAATAAGTTTGTCGGCCCCAATAAATTTGCATTCTTTTACTCTCCTGAAATCCATTACAGCGATTCAATAGGAAATATGGGAGTCTCTCAAGGTATGGGGATCACCTTCGAAGGACGGATACGCTCATTAGTTTCAGTTTCAACCGGACTTTCGTATCAGGCAATTAATTTCGATAAAACAATTTCTTCAGTCAAAGTTCCTCCACATGTTGTACTTCAACCACCCGACACTAATCGTATCTT
>Ga0208980_10001024_pt1 | contig 16756 bp, 14 predicted proteins | sample WetSurMetagenome_3_FD_187993 | JGI IMG/M metagenome (GOLD analysis project Ga0208980, IMG submission 187993) | Wetland microbial communities from Twitchell Island in the Sacramento Delta, sample from surface sediment Aug2011 Site A1 Bulk (version 2) | ecosystem: Environmental > Aquatic > Marine... | reverse complement strand
TCCCTGATCGGTAAAGTATCGGTAATCTTCACCACATAACTTTAATTCGGCATTGATTTTATTCCTGATCTTTTCTGCCTGATCTTTTGGATAATGAGTTGTACTGATCACTACCCTGAACAGTTTCCGGTTCAGAAGTGAGTTGCAAAGCGTGCTCAGAATCAAGTCACTGTGCGACGACCATTCTTTGATGGCACTAAAAATGTCGTAATCGTCAAGTTCAGCAAATGTCGAAAGTATGGTAGGTGTGGAAACAAATTGTTCCAGCCCGATATGGTGATCCAGGAAAAACCTTAGCGCCTTTGATGCCGTTAGTTCTACTCCCTCATTCGACAAAGTTCTGGCCCTCACAAGAATACTGATCAGCATATATTCAACAGCCAGGACGGTTTTATGATAATAAACCTGCCAATACATAAGCCTGCGGGCAACAATAAATTTTTCGATGGAATAAATACCTTTCAATTCCACGGCAAGTTCATCATTAGCAACAGTAAGCATTTTCAGGATACGATCGGTACTGATGACTCCTTCGTTAACACCGGTATAAAAGCTGTCGCGCATCAGGTAATCGAGCCTGTCCACATCAAGCTGCCCCGAAACCAATTGGTGAAGAAATTTGCGGGGATATGTATTCTCGAAAATAGCTATGGCAGTTTCAAGCTTATTAGCAAATTCTGCATTCAGATGTTTGAGAAACAATAAAGTAATTTCCTCATGCGGAATACCATGCACAATATGATGTTCGAGTGCATGCGAAAAAGGGCCGTGACCAATGTCGTGAAGTAAAATAGCCAGGGTTGCCCCCTGGGCTTCCTGTTGCGATATATCAAATCCCTTTGATCGCAATGTTTCAATGGCTTGACCCATCAGGTGCATGGCTCCAAGCGCATGATGAAACCGTGTATGCAATGCACCCGGGTAAACCATGGATGCAAGTCCTAATTGCTCAATGCGTCGTAGCCGCTGAAAAAAAGGATGTTCAATTACGTCAAAAACCAGCTTATCGGCAATAGTGATAAAGCCATAAAGAGGATCGTTGATAATTTTTCGTTTAAATGACGATGCTGAGGACACGCTATTTTGTTAAATTTGTATAAAAGTCGTGGCAGTTGACGAAATAAGTGCAATAAAACCTACGAGAAATGCATTAGTAAGGAGGTATCAAAAAGCAGTAATAAAATGAACAACTGCATTTGCCGGCTGCACTTGCAAAGATAACAAATGCCTTAACCGATTGTTATATATCATTGATAATTAAATAAAAATGGAAAACGGAGTAATATTGTGGGCTGATGATGAAATCGACCTTTTAAAGCCGCATATCATGTTTCTGAAGGACAAGGGGTACGAAGTATTCACTACCAACAACGGCGACGAAGCCATTGATGTATTGAAATCCAAACCTGTGGATATCGTTTTCCTCGACGAAAACATGCCGGGATTATCCGGCATAGAAACCCTGCTGATTATCAAAGCAAGCTATCCGAACCTTCCCGTGGTAATGATCACGAAAAGCGAAGAGGAGCATATAATGGAAGATGCCATCGGTGCCAGCATTTCCGACTATCTTATCAAACCTGTTAATCCAAAGCAGATATTACTGAGTGTAAAGAAAAACCTTGAAAATAAGCGTCTGGTAAGTGAAAAAACAACCCATGCCTACCAGCAACAATTTCGAAATATTGGTATGGAGATCAGCAACCGGCTCAATTTTAACGAATGGATTGAAGTTTATAAAAAACTGGTTTATTGGGAACTGGAGCTCGAAAAAGCCCAGGATCAGAGTATTGTGGATATCATGCGATCGCAGAAAGACGAAGCCAACCAGGTTTTTTGTAAATATGTCGAAAGAAATTACCTCGACTGGCTAAAGGGCCGCAGCGCTGAAAAACCGGTTCAGTCGCATACACTTTTACGCGAAAAGGTATTCCCTCTCATCAGAGAAAATAACTCTATGTTCCTGATACTGATTGATAACCTGCGTTACGATCAGTGGAAAATGCTTCAACCGATTTTTGAGGAATATTACCGCGTTGAACGCGACGAGTTGTATTACAGCATACTGCCTTCAACAACACAGTATGCGCGTAATGCATTATTCTCAGGACTTTTGCCAAGTGAAATCATAAAGAAGTATCCGAAATTCTGGGTTGAGGAAGATGATGAAGGTAGTAAAAACCAGTTTGAAGGAGAATTACTCGGCGAGAACATGAAACGTTTCGGGTACGATGTTAAATATTCGTATACAAAAATCCTGAATTTTAATGCAGGCCGAAAACTGGTTGATACGTTGCCCAACCTGATGGACAACCGTTTCAATGTGATTGTTTACAATTTCGTTGATATGCTGTCGCATGCCCGTACCGAAATGGAAGTTATACGCGAACTGGCTGATGATGAAGCAGCCTACCGCTCACTTACCGTCAGCTGGTTCGAACACTCGCCTTTGCTTGATATTGTAAAGTTTCTGGCGGCGAAAAAAATCCCCCTTATTATTACTACCGACCATGGATCGGTGCGTGTGAATAATCCAGTTAAAGTTATAGGCGACCGCGCGACCAATACCAATCTCAGGTATAAAAACGGCAAAAGCCTTAATTATAACAAGAACGAAGTGTTTGAGGTTAAGAATCCTGCTGATGCATTCCTACCGCGTACTAACGTGAGTTCTGCTTATCTCTTCTGCCATGGCACTGATTTTTTCGCGTATCCCAACAACTACAACCACTATGTTTCGTATTACCGCGATACCATTCAGCACGGAGGCATTTCAATGGAGGAAATGATGATACCATTTGTGTATCTGAAGGCAAAATAGGACAGATGAAGGGTTCAGGTTTCAAGTTGCCAGTTACAAGTTCCAAAATCCAGGTACTAAAACTCAACCACTAAGCACCAACTACTAAGTACCATGCACTTAGCACTAAGAAACAAATTCCTGGAATTAATTCCGAACTTTTATTAAAAACTTTGAACTTCAATTTTGAGATTTGAAACTTGGGACTTAAAACTTGGTTCTTTCTGCAAATAGAAATAATCTCTTAATTAATCACTCTAAATACTCAAATGGCCGAAATCTATACTTGTAAAACCCCGGATGAGCTTCAGCCTATCGCTGCCAGGCTGCTTGATTTTCATAAGGATAAACGAATTTTCGCTTTTCACGGTGAGATGGGGGCCGGAAAAACTACCTTTATTAAATCCGTCTGTAATAGTCTCAGCGTAACCGATACCGTTAGCAGTCCGACTTTCGCCATTGTTAATGAATACGTTACTAAAAACTCAGGAAGTATTTATCATTTTGATCTCTACAGGATCAAATCCTGGACCGAAATGCTCGAAATAGGGTATGAGGATTACTTTTACAGCGGGAATTATTGCCTGCTCGAATGGCCTGAAAAAATCGTAAATTTGTTACCCGAAGAAACCGTTCATGTAGATATTTTGGTTTCACAGGACGGAAGTTTCCGAACCATTACATTTTGATTGTTTGAAAAACAAAGGTATGATGCAAAATAACTACTCCGGCATATTTCATTCAGGGCAGCTAATACCGCAGGAAGAGCGGCTGGAAGTGAAACGCGGACAGAAAGACCTTGTTATCGGTGTCCCGAAAGAATGCGCGTTTTCCGAAAACAGGATTCCCCTGGATCCGGATGCGGTAGGTTTACTTGTGCATCACGGCCACCAGGTGCTAATTGAATCAGATGCAGGTAAGGCAGCTCATTTTGCGGACACCGAATATGCTGAAATGGGTGGCGAAATTGTACACGATACCCGAAAAATATACAGTTCAGATATTATCGTCAAAATTGCTCCTCCAACCCTTGACGAAATTGAAATGATCGGGAATAAGCAAACCATTATTTCATCCATCCATACTTCGGCTATAAACGAGGAATATTTCAGGCGGATGCTGAATAAAAAAGTTACGGCACTGGCTTTTGAATACGTGCAGGATAAAGCAGGTACCTTCCCGATAATTCGTGCCATGAGCGAAATAGCAGGCAATACTTCGATGCTTGTAGCAGCCGAATACATGAGTAATCCTGAATATGGCCGTGGCAAAATGCTTGGTGGTTTTTCAGGGATTTCACCTACCGAGGTCGTCATCCTTGGAGCCGGAACTGTTGGCGAATATGCTACCCGGGCCGCTTTAGGGATGGGCGCCTTTGTGAAAATCTTTGATAATTCAGTGTATAAGCTGCGCCGCCTGCAGAATAACCTCAATTCAAGGGTTTATACCTCAATGATACAGCCACGGGTGCTTATGAATGCACTCCGTTCGGCCGATGTGGTTATCGGGGCGATTCACAGCCCTTATGGCCGCACTCCGGTTGTAGTGACCGAGGATATGGTTCGGCAAATGAAATCAGGGGCCGTAATCATTGATGTAAGCATTGACCAGGGGGGATGTTTCGAAACTTCTGAAGTTACTGATCATAGGAATCCTGTATTTAAAAAATACGGTGTAACCCATTATTGTGTGCCCAATATTGCCTCGAAAGTCCCTCATACGGCTTCATACGCACTTAGTAATTTCCTTTCACCCATATTGTTACGTTTTGGAGACGAAGGTGGTGTTGAAAAAGTTTTACATTCTGATTACGGAGTCCGGCAGGGAGTATACCTTTTCAACGGGATATCAACCAATAAATTTCTGAGCGATTCGTTTCACCTGCCATTCCAGGATATTAACCTTCTGATGGCTGCATTCAGGTAAAAATCCATGTTTCTTTTTATTACTTCCAACTTTCCGGCATTTTGCATGTCTTCTTAATATACAGGTTGAGTAATATTTATCTTTACCTGTTAACGGTCTTTGTTTTAAAGCAGCTATAAACTTTTTAGTTTGAATAGTTAAATTTTAATCAATTCAGTTCAAAGCCATAGAAAGAAAAGATTACTATGCATTATCCCTTCCCTAAAATTCGATGAAGAAGAATTACCTGGTTTCACTTACTCTAAGCTTATTTTTATCGCTTTTGCTTCCGGCTCATGCGTCCGCTACTATTGAAACAGATCATGGCAAAGTAACTTTGAGTGGTTATGTTCGCGATCAGTCGAACGGCGAAATTCTTACGGGGGTTACTGTTTTTTGTGATGAAACCAAATCGGGCGCAGTGACCAATCTTTATGGTTTCTATTCGCTGAGCCTGGTACCAGGGAAATATACCATCAACTTTTCGTACGTGGGATTTGTTTCCCAGCAAAAGATTATCCAGCTCGATCAGAACCTTACCCTGGATATCAACCTGCAAATGGTTGAAACACAATTGGAAGAAGTTGTAATTACCGGAAAGCGCACGGATCAGAATGTTCGGGCTGCTGAAATGAGTATGGTGAAAATGGACAGCAAAACTATCAGGAAAGTTCCTGCTTTACTGGGCGAAATTGATATTGTTAAAGTACTCTTTCTTTTGCCCGGAGTTCAATCCACCAGTGAAGGTTCAACAGGTTTCAGCGTTCGCGGGGGCAGCGCCGATCAGAACCTGATCATACTCGATGAAGCAACTATTTTCAATGCTTCTCATCTTTTGGGTTTCTTTTCGGTGTTCAACAACGATGCTGTAAAAGATGTTACTTTGTACAAAGGTGATATACCTGCAGCATACGGTGGGAGGCTATCGTCGCTGCTAGATGTTCGAATGAAGGACGGCAATTCGAAGCAATTCGGGATGACAGGCAGTATCGGCACCGTTTCGAGCAAGCTTACGCTTCAGGGCCCAATTGCCAAGGACCGGACTACCTACCTGGTTGCGGGACGTCGGACCTATGCCGATTTGTTTCTTCCCTTGGCCAAGGATGAGAATGTTCAGAACAGTAAATTGTTTTTTTATGATTTTAACCTGAAACTGTCGCATGTTTTAAACGAAAGCAACCGCTTTTATTTTTCAGGATACGCCGGTAAAGACACGTTCAAAAATGAGTTTGCCAGTCTGGGATATGGAAACCAGACAGCTTCGGCCCGGTGGAACCATCTTTTTACCAAGAAGCTTTTTTTTAACCTGAGCCTGGTATTTTCAAATTACAACTATGAACTGGGTACCCCCGAAGGAGATGCCAGTTCGTTTAAATGGACATCGAAAATGCGCGAATACTCAGCCCGGTTTGATTTCACCCATTATATTTCGTCGAAACATACACTCAAATATGGCGCAACAACCATGTATCACCAATTTTATCCGGGTACAGCTAACGGGCTTGGGACTGAAACTGCATTTTCCGAATTTATTCTGCCCACCGAGCATGCTCTCGAACACAGCCTCTATGCTTCAGATGAATATAAAATTGCTGAAAAATTTACAATGAAATATGGATTGCGCTTAGCATTATTCCAGAATATAGGGCCAGGAACTTACTACCGTTTTGATGCAAATCATGACCCGATTGATAGCGTGATATATGCAAAAGGTGACTTTTTTAATACATACACCAATCTTGAACCACGTCTGGCGATCACATACCTTGTGAACAAGATTTCATCAGTAAAAGGTAGTTACTCGCATACAGCTCAATACATTACACTGGCACAAAACTCAACAGCCGGAACGCCGCTGGATATCTGGTTCCCGGCTACACCCAATGTAAAGCCCCAGTTATGCGATCAGGTCGCCATGGGTTACTTCCGTAATTTTAATAATAACATGTACGAAACATCGGTTGAGGTTTATTACAAGAGCCTCCGGAATGTCATTGATTTTCGCGATCACGCTCAGTTGCTGCTCAACCAGTATATTGAAGGCGAGTTACGAATTGGCACAGGATATTCGTACGGTGTCGAAACAATGGTACGTAAAAACGATGGAAGGCTTACCGGCTGGTTGAGCTATACCTACTCGAGGGCATTCAGGGAGATACCCGAAATAAATGACGGTAACAGGTATCGCGCTCCTTACGACAAGCCCCACACATTGAATATTGTTGTCAATTATGATATTTCGAAACGGATTTCCGCTTCGGCAACCTGGGTTTATGCCACGGGCCTTCCTGTGACTTTCCCTACCGGAAGGGCTGTAATTGGTAATGCTATAATCCCCATTTACTCAAACCGAAATGCCTACCGGATGCCCGATTATCATCGTCTTGATTTGTCAGTTACAATGAAGGGAAAAGAAAAATCAGGGAAACGTTGGCATCGAGAATGGAATCTTTCGGTCTATAATGCGTATAACAGGCACAATGCATGGTCCATAAATTTCACTCATGACGAAAATGATCCAAATGTAACCTACGCCGAGAAAACGTACTTGTTTGCAATAATTCCAGCATTAACGTACAATTTTAAATTTTGAAAATGTCTGACTGGTTTAAAAGTATGAATTGTATGAAATAAGTATCTGAAACAATTGCAGAACTGAAAAACATTCCAGTACTGAAAACTAACCTCTAAATCCATATCCATAACCTCTCTACATAAAATGAACTTCATCAAATCATTCTTTATAATTTCCCTGTTAACATTACTTATAGTTTCGTGCACCGAAAGAATCGATGTTACACTCGACGACAGTTATACCCGGTTGGTTGTTGATGGAGCAATCACTACGGATACACTTGCTCATACGGTAATTTTGTCGAAAACATCAAGCTATTATTACAACCAGCCCCCGATTATGGTAACAGGAGCCCAGGTGAATATTACGGATGGTCAAACAATTTTCAGTTTGAAAGAAGAAAAGCCAGGTGTTTATCTCACGGATTCTTCGGTTTTTGGCATCGATGGTCACAAGTACACTTTAAATATAAAACTGGCTGATCCGATAGGTGGTTATGTGGATTATTCTGCTAGTTCGACACTTTATCCTGTAACTCCACTGGATTCGATCAGTCTGTTTTTTCATCCTGAATGGTCAGAAAATGGTATCTGGGAGGTTAAGTGTTACGTGCTTGAGCCACCTACAGTTGACTTTTACCGGTTTTTAATTTCCCGAAACGGGCATATACTCACTGATACACTCAACGAGTGGTTTGTTACCGACGATAAATTTCTCAACGGGAATTATACCAACGGAATTGGGATAGGCTACTTAGACCAGGGAACTGCTGAGGAAGGGCTTCAACTTGGTGACACGGTAACAGTTGAAGTTAACAGCATAGGGAAGGATTATGCCAATTTCCTTTTCGAGGCCCAAACCGAATTATTTGGTTCCAATCCTTTGTTCAGTGGGCCACCAGCCAATGTGAAAGGGAATATCAGCAATGGGGGTATCGGTTTTTTTGCTGCCTATTCGGTAACACGATCCTCTACCACGAGGCCTGAGATTAAGTGACCTCAAACAATAAACAAGTATCTGGAAACCTGGGTTATAACCTGATTCTTCAATTCCTGAATTGAAATTCAGGCATACAAATCATTTGAAGATTTGATATTTTGAACCTTTCCGCTTTATAAGGGTTATCTCATTTTTAAATTTTGTAATTTCGAAATCCCTGCGAAGCTAACGGCCTGACAATACATGCACGATATTGAACCTTATTACAACTGGCGCAATTTATATATTGCTGATGAAGATGACCGGTCACCTTTTTATGGACGTGAATACAGTGAATTTGAGTTTACAGGCCAGGTGTACAATTATGTTATTCACCCGCAATGGGATTATATTGGTTCCGAAACGCTTTACCTTAAAATACTTTATACCGATTATGAAAAGGGTTTCAGTATTATCGAGTTTATTGGTGAGTGGAACGATTGCCTGTACAACGACATCATGTTCGTTTACAGAAATGTAATTGAACTACTTATTGAACAAGGAGTTAACAAGTTTCTCCTTATTGGTGAAAATGTTCTGAATTTTCATTACTCCGACGATGATTACTACCAGGAATGGTTTGATGAACTGGGTGATGGTTGGATTGTATGCATTAACTTCCGTAGTCATGTAAAACAGGAATTCGAGGCGGGGCACCTCGATTATTATATGGCGATGGGTGGTCAATTTGATAACTTGTCATGGAGAACTTTATCGCCTCAGAAATTGTTTTTTAATGTTGAGCAAATGATAACACGAAGACTTAATCCATGACGAATGCGGAAGTCGAATGTTTGATTTAGGCATGCAAAATTCCAAGATCTCAATATCCAAATCCAAATTCCGCAAACTGACATTCTTTATCAGGCAAACGAAATGTTCGTACAATGAAAAAAGCAGTTATCCTCACCATCCATGGCCGTGTTCAGGGCGTAGGCTTCAGGTATTTTGTGAAACAGAAGGCTGAAGCGCTTACTATCAGCGGTTTTGTTAAGAATCAACTTAACGGGATTGTGCATGTGGAGGCCGAAGGTGAATCTGAACAATTGGATCTGTTCATTCACTTGTGTGAACAAGGACCGTCGCATTCATGGATTGATCAGGTTGATATCCAATTCTGCCCTGCGCAGGGAATAAGCGGGTTTACGATAAAATAACCTGGGATTTTTGGAATATTTTCACACTTCCCAATCAACTACAAATTGAAATTATTGATTTTGAAAAGGCAAAACCGGAAATAATTTGTTACTAACTTGATTTATTTCAATTTATCCTGTTGTTGGAACAGCAGTATGGATTGAACAGATTTAAAATCAATGTTATAAACCTTAAATTTTCAGCTATGCCTTATGATTTTTCACTTTCAAGCGAAGTTCTGAATGGCCGTACCATTCATTATGCACAGTTAAATGGCAGCGCGCAGCCCAGGTTCATGATTGGCAAACGTGCTAAATACCAGCAATATATCGGGCTATCGAATACTCAACTGATTCCGGGATTGATTTATAAACCCGAAGCGTATACCGCCGAGTATGGATTTTGGGCGTATTTTGTTCATCCAACCGCCCAGGGTGAAAGCAAAGGATCCTTTATTTGCCTGAATACTTACGATACTGCAAAGTTTACCTTCAGTTTCATGCAATACGGTGCACATGTTCCCAACGGCGATTTTGTGAAACTTTTTAAAAAATTACTTGCTTTACCTTTGGCCAGAGAATATTTCCCAAAGCTCATTCTAAAAGATTCAAGGATTTTTTATGAAATTGGAAATGGTGTGCTTCAACAGCTGGAAAATGATCAGTCCACCCAGGGACTTATGGACTACTTTAACCCGGATCTGAAAGATGTAGAACAGGAGGAATTGTTTCGTTCAGCCCGCATGCTTCACTGGGCAACCTATGATCCGGAACATATTAAAATCCAGGTGAAAACTGCGGTTGAAAATTATAAAGAAAACCTCAAAGCATACGGCAAACGCTATGGATTGCATAATGCTCCGGCGAAAGTGTGCCTGATGGTTTGTGATATCCGGCACCAGGGTAGGGCAGGTAGCGATATGATTATTAAAGCTTTAGATACAAATGGTAATTTTGAGCAGGCTTTCGATAATCTCTGTAAACTGGGAGCCAGCAATTTCGCTGAAAGAATTACCACGGTTCGCGGCACTATTAACAACCTGCTGGCTGAAGGTGTCTTCAATAAAAAATACGATAGTGCTGCCAATTCATTTGTGGATTTTTAAATAAAAATGGGTTTTATCAGCAACGCAAAATCGCTTGGTTTTTATTTGAACCAAGCGATTTTTGATTTTTATACAATAACAAATTACTTTTTTTTAAAAAAAGTAAAAATTAATATAAGTTAAAGACATGAATATCAGTCAAATAAAAAATTTTGAAAATAAATGTTTAATAAATATTGAAAAAAGTTGAACAAAACTATAAACCCGATGTTTAATCATTGTTACAAATCGTTAAACAAACCTTAAAATAATTAAAACTATGAAAACAAAATCCAAATTCAAAACCATTCTTAATCTGGTGACCATACTCGCCATTGGAATGCTGACGTTGAACTCCTGCAAGAAAGACGATGACAACGAAAGCAACATGAATTCAATGCCTCAGAGTATTGCTAAAATTGCTTCTGCTGATCCGCAATTTTCAATCCTGGTGCAAGCCCTAACCAAAGCAAACCTGGCTTCAACACTCGACCAATCTGGTAGCTATACAGTTTTTGCACCTACAAATGCTGCTTTTACTGCATTGTTTACAAAATTGGGAGTTTCCGGAATTGATCAACTGTCGGCTGAAACTCTTAAACCGATTTTGCTTTACCATGTTATAGGAAGCAAAGCTATTTCAACCGGACTTAGCAGCGGATATATATCAACCTTAAGTCCCGCCTTTGGCGATAAATTTGTCTCCCTAAAAGTTGATGTATCAGGTGGAGTAAAACTCAACAGTTCGAGCATGGTAACCAAAGCCGACGTCATGGCTTCGAATGGTGTAATTCATGTAATTGACAAAGTATTGTTGCCACCAACCGTTGCTGATCTTGCCGTTGCAAACAACGACTTCTCAACCTTAGTATCAGCTGTTTCAAGCGCAGGACTTGTTCCCGCTTTAAGCGATCCTTCGGCTAACTTAACAGTATTTGCTCCGACAAATGCTGCATTTGCCAAACTCGCCTCGTTACCTTCCGATCTTAAACCTATCTTATTGTACCATGTTTTAGGTAGCACTGTTTATGCAAACCAGGTTGCAACAGGTTATGTCAAAACGCTCAGCACATATATGTCCAAGCCAATGGATATTTATCTGAATGCATCAAGCGGCGTGAAAATAAATAATACAGCAAATGTAGTACTTGCTGATGTAGTAGGAACAAATGGCGTAATTCATGTAATTGATAACGTACTTCTTCCTCCTACAGTTGCCGGAATAGCAATAAATAACAGCAATTTCTCCATTCTGGTTTCGGCAGTAGTTAAGGCTGGTTTAGTTGATGCATTAAACGGAACGGGTCCATTAACAGTATTTGCCCCAACCAATGCTGCTTTCCAGAATTTGTTCAATGAACTTAAAATTTCAGGAATTGCCGATCTGTCTGCAGAACAACTTACACCAATCCTCCTTTATCATGTGGTTCCCGGAAATAATGTTTCTTCCAGCTTAACAAACGGAAGCATAGCTACTTTACAGGGGAAAAGCATTACAGTTAATGTTGGTAAAGCCCTGTTACTGAACGGAAACACGAATGTTGCCTTAGCTGATTTACAAGGTTCGAACGGAGTAGTACATGTTATTGACAAGGTGCTGCTGCCACCTGCAAAATAAGCATGCATTCAGCCTTTGAGAAGCTACTTATCGAATGCTTGTCATAAAAGTAAAATTCTGAAACTGTATTTTCAGATATCATTGAGAACTAATGCCGGTAGCCCAGGTTGCCGGCATTTTTCTTGCCAACAAATGAAATTTAGCCCAGACCCAAAATGAAGTTAATGGTTCCATTTGCCAGCTGAATGCTGAAAATATCAATATACTTGTTGGATTGAAAATCAGGATTTGACAAGAATCTTTTTAAACCGGAAGGATTAAGGCCGGTGAGTTGGGCTAATCGTCTCTTTTCACCAGTTCCATTGAGAATGCTGGCAAACAAACAGCCACATACTCGGCTCCGCCGGGAAAAGGACTACTGTATTGTACCCATTCGCCGCTGCCGGTAACAATGGCCTGGCCCTCCGTAACTATAAACTCTTTCTCCGTAGTAGCAACTTTCAACGCTCCTTTCAGGACTAGCGTATATTCGTTAAATTCAGGGCATTGGCCGGGTTCCGTCCATCCTTCGGGACTTGTCATACGGGCAATGCTAACCTCCGGGGTATTTGAATTTACACGCCCGAAAAACTCTTCGATTTTCTTCTCTTTATTGCCTGCGGCTTTTATTATCGATGGGGATTTGATGTGATTTATCATATTTGTTTTGTTGTTTTGTTTTTACGATTTTTATTGAAAGTGTTTATTCAATGGAATTTGAAAGTTAAGAACAGGTATAAGCATTTGAATATTTGAATAACTAAATTATCAACTCTAACTCTGTAACCCTTTAACTCTGAAACTCACTTCCCTGATCCCGATGTTTCACTGCCCTCAACACTTCCCTTTTCCCAGCTGGTCCGGGCAATTTTTCAATCGAAAAACCAGCCGCCTTTAAGGCACGTTTAACTGTACCTTTGCAACTGTAGGTCACCAAAATACCATTTACTTTCATGCATTTATAAAGTTGAATGAAAATTTCTTGAGTCCACATTCCCGGCTGAACTTTAGGCCCGAACGCATCGAAAAATACCAGGTGGAATTGTTCGTCGCGCAAAGTTACTTCTTCGAGCTTTGCCTGTATCTTGCTCAGAATAAAGTAATCACTCAGAAATACGGGGTAGGTCCAGCCGGCAGCATGAAGTTTTTTGAAATATCCGGCAGCTTCGGTACCTCCTATAAGCTTTGCATAGTTTAATTTTTCAATCAGTTCATCGTCTAATGGTTCGGGTTCGATAGCCACATAATTTATTTTCCTGCGCTGTTTTTTTGCTTCCAGCACGGTTAGCAAAGCGTTTAATCCGGTTCCAAAGCCGATTTCAAGCAGGTTGATTTCTTTCATACAGGCGGGGATATGAAACAAGCCGTTTTGGATAAATACCAGCTCCGATTCCTGTAATGCTCCATGTATGGAATGATAATGCTCATTCAAACCAGGAATATACAAAGTGTATGAACCGTCAGCGGTTGTTTTAAGTATCAAATTTTCTTTACCGGCTTTCACTTTTCTGATAATTCTTTGGTATGTGTAATCAAACTCCGGTCACCAAACTCTCCATGACCTGGAATAACGATTTTGGTATCCGGGAACTTTTGCAACAGTTTTTCAATTGTTTCCGCATAGGCTACCAGATCGGCATCAGACGTGTTTCCCAGGTTGGTCGAATTCAAACTTTTTATCATGCATCCGGCAAACAAAATTTGCTCTGAAGGTATCCAAACTACGATATTATCCGCTGTATGAGCTGCCCCTAAATAGTAACATTCAATTATTTTATCACCTAATTTTAGTTGGAGGTAATCTTTAAATCCATGATCAGGAAAAGGTAGATTTTTGGATTTTGCCTTATCAATCGTCATTTGGTTGGCATAAGATTCTATCTTCTGACTTTGCAGGTATTTTAATCCGCCCAAGCAGTCGCTGTGCCAGTGATTAGGTACAAATCCGACAATTTTCAGTTTCATCGAATCATTTATCCAGGATACCAGTTCCATGGTCAACGAATCCGTCATAGGAGTATCAAATAGAAATGCTTTGCTCTTATTAATGAAAATCAATCCGTTAGAGGGAAATCTCCCATATTCGGGTAAAGTTGAATAGGAGATGTGAACGTAAGCGTGTTCTGAAAGTTTAATTAATTCTATATTTTCAGAAACCCTTATCATTTGGTTTGCCTGAGAAAATACGTCAGATTGAATCAGACAGGCAAGAATTAAAAACATCAGCTTCTTTATACATCCTTTTGGATGCAGGGTTAATTTTTCAGATTGTGGAAAGTGAAAATGAGAAATTACCAGGAATTGTGTTTTCATAGCAATAAAAGTATAATCGAAGCAATAAAATTACATGATTTGAAGCGACCGGTTATAAAATCTTTGTAATTTTATCTCAGGCTGGTGATTGCCAAGTATTTGATTAAGTGAATTGGGGTAAAGTATTCATACATTTAACACCTTAAACTATGCTAGAAAAAATTGATATTGAAAATGTTTTGTTCCTGGATATTGAGACTGTTCCGGCTTATCCCGAATATAGCATGCTGAATGAACGCATGCAGAAACTCTGGAACAGGAAAGCAGAACGATTGTCAGGCACTTCAGCTACAGAAACTGTTACGCCAGAAAAATTGTACATGAGGGCGGGTATTTATGCCGAATTCGGTAAAATTATCTGCATTTCGGTGGGTGCATTTAAGAAAGATGAGTTCCGGATAAAATCGTTTTCCGGGCATGATGAAAAACTGCTTCTTGCTGAATTTGCTGATCTGCTGAACAAAAGATACAACCGTCCCGATCACCTGTTGTGTGCCCACAATGGCAAGGAGTTTGATTTTCCTTATATGGCGAGGCGCATGTTGGTACTCGGTATTCCTATTCCTCAAATTCTTGACCTTTCGGGCAAAAAGCCATGGGAAGTTAATCATCTGGATACTATGGAATTATGGAAGTTTGGCGATTTTAAAAATTATACTTCGCTCGATCTTTTAGCCGCTATTTTCAATATATCAACTCCGAAAGACGATATGGATGGTAGCCAGGTTATGGATGTTTACTACAAGGAAAACGATCTGCCCCGCATTGTGCATTACTGCACGAAAGATGTGCTTACAGTTGCCCAGATTTTTCGCCGTTACAGGGGAGAAGCACTGATTGAGGAGAGTAAAGTGGTGATAGTATAGATGGAGTATATAGTAAGGAGTAAGGAGTAGGCAGTAACTATTTTGCAGTTGTATCTGCTTCTGGGTCTTCGGTGTTGATTCCTGGGATTTGGGACATGTGACTTGAGATTGCAACAATCCTTATTTAACATCTTTTAGTTTTTACCATTGCATTATTTCCATACTTTTGCTGAAACAATCAATATCAGATATGAAAAAATTCATTTTAATTACGGTTATCATAGGTTTGGTAGCTGCTGTTTCCTTCCCGTCACTTGCCCAGAAGAGAGATAAGAAAAAAAAGGGCGATCAGAAAGTAGTCGAAGGTGTGCTGTTAACACCAGCACAGTTATTTGCAAATAATAATGATACAATTAGTTATATTATCGGTGCTGATATTGCTCATAGTTTTGCAAAAAATGACCTCAATCTGAACAAAGATCTTGTTTTCAAAGGATTTTCAGATGCACAGGCAAAAATTGATACAATTTTTTCACAGGAAGAAATAGGCGCAATCATGATGGCCTGGCAACAGGATATGAATTCAAAAAGGGAAGAATTAACTAAGCAGGAATGTGCTAAAAATACCAAGGCCGGAGACGATTATCTTGCAGCAAACAAAGCAAAACCGGGAGTTATCGAAACGCCAAGCGGTCTTCAATACAAGGTTATTAAAGAAGGAACCGGCGATTCCCCGGCTGAAAATGATGTAGTTACAGTTCATTATACTGGTACATTGATTGACGGTACTGTCTTCGATTCGTCGCGCGAAAGGGGCGAACCCATTGAGTTTCCGGTAAACGGGGTTATTGCAGGTTGGACCGAAGCTTTACAACTCATGAAGACCGGTTCTCAGTTAATGCTGTATATCCCGGCAAAACTCGCATATGGCGATAAAAAAACAGGTCCTATCCCCGAAGGCTCGACCCTGATATTTGATGTTGAATTATTGAAATTCGAGAAGAAACCAGCTGTAACAGAACCGGTTGATGCTCCAGCTGACAAATAAAGTTGCATAAGTTATTGATAAAATCCCTGGATGGTTCACCAACCGTCCCGGGATTTTTTATTCCGGGAATCTGGTTTGAACTATTAAGTTCCATTTCCCTGTTAAAAATCGCTATTCAACATGACTTATAGTAAAAGTCCAGGCATATTTACATGGGGGCGATTTTTGAAGTGATGCAGGAATGGAAATGACAAATGACGAACGAACCGTAATTCTGCATAGCAAAGGATGGTACCAGATTCTTCGCAATCCAACAGGGACTCCCGACCGTGAATACCTGGAATCTTTCAGGCAACCGGGTCGTTTTAATCAGTTTGTAAACGAATATATTCAGACATTAACAAACAAATAGTTGATAATTAATATCAAACTTGATTTCAAATAAATAAACTCTTGAAAAACAAATCTAAAACTGAAATGCCAAAAGCCATTACAGGTTTTCGTGCGTGGCTGGTCCATAAAAGGCTGATTCTTTTTATCTTCCTTCAAATGCTACAAATTGACAGAAATCCT
>Ga0208980_10001023_pt1 | contig 16758 bp, 12 predicted proteins | sample WetSurMetagenome_3_FD_187993 | JGI IMG/M metagenome (GOLD analysis project Ga0208980, IMG submission 187993) | Wetland microbial communities from Twitchell Island in the Sacramento Delta, sample from surface sediment Aug2011 Site A1 Bulk (version 2) | ecosystem: Environmental > Aquatic > Marine... | reverse complement strand
CTTCCTGGTTCTAGCCGCAGGCGCTCTCGTCCTACTCTCTTTCTCAAAAACACTCCCTATGTTCATCCTCGTCGGGATACTCTGGGGGGTCGCGGCAGGGTATCTCATTCCCGTCTGTATGGCCTATGCCCTCGAATATGCCGGTTCATCGGACGGCACTTCCATTGGGACGTACCAGGCATTCATGGACATTGGATTGGCGCTCGGTCCGGTCACTATGGGTATCATCGTTCAGCTCACCGGCTATCGGTTCATGTTTCTTTGCTCGGCCTTTGTGTGCCTTGTCAATCTTGGCTATTTTCTATTCTATCTCAGAAGAAAAGGTAACGCGGCGCACAGAGCTTAGCGGCCACCCATCCAACAACAGGAGGCACGTTGCATGAAGATCACCAGCGCGGAGGTGTTTAAGATAAAGGGCAGCATGGGTTGGAATTACGTCATTTGCCGGATCAACACGGATGAGGGTATCAGCGGGTTTGGGGAAACCGGGGTATCTTTCGGAACGGGCAGTACGGGCAGTTTCGGCATGCTGACCGATATGGCAAAGCTGATAATCGGGCTGGATCCTATGAAAATAGAGCTGATCTGGGAAACGATGTTCCGGCAAGCCTATTGGACGACAGGCGGCGGCGCGCTGGAGATCGGCGCGATGAGCGGACTGGATATCGCGTTATGGGATATCAAAGGGAAGGCTTACAACATGCCCGTGTATGAACTGCTCGGCGGAAAGACGAGGGATAAACTGAGAGCCTATGCCAGTCAGATCATGTTTGACTGGGAACCAAAAGTATCAGTTCCGCTGAGCCGCACTGAAGATTACGCCAGGGCTGCGAAAAAGGCTGTTGCCGAAGGGTTTGACTGTGTGAAAGTAGACCCCATCATGATTGATCCCAGAGGTAGGATAATGGGTATGGATAGGGATTGGCAGACACGGGGGCTGATGAGGAATGATGTCCTGTCAATTGCTGTTGAGCGCATGAATGCTGTGAGAGACGCTGTCGGACCAGAAGTGGATATTATTTGTGAACTCCATGGATTGACCGACACGAATACAGCGATTCAATTAGGCCGGGAAATCGACGGCCTCAAGTGCTTGTACATGGAGGAGCCGGCGATTCCAATGAACGTGGAGTCAACGGTGGAGATAGCCAGACACGTCAAAACTCCACTCGCCGGCGGAGAGAGAATCTTTACGCGGTGGGGCTATAGAGAGTTTCTGGAGAAGAGAGCCTTGCGGGTTCTCCAGCCCGATCTAGGCACAGTCGGCGGTTTGACGGAAGGCAAGAAAGTTGCCGATATGGCGAATGTTTATGACGTCTTCATCCAGTACCATACCTGCGGCAGCCCGATAGCCCTGGCCGCGGCGCTGCAACTCGAAGCGGTCATCCCCAATTTTCTTATTCATGAGCATTTAGGCCGTTACGGCCATGATGACACGATCGCCAGTTGTAAGCGTAATCATCAACCGAAGGACGGCTACTTCGAGATTCCTGACCTGCCAGGTATCGGCCAGGAACTGGCGGAAGAGACTATCGAAAATGCCGAGCTTAAGGTCACGGTGAAATAGTCTTTGAGCTTGGCCGTCCGGGATACCAACGGCCCTAAGCAGACAGGGGAGAATGCAAAGCCGTTGATGGTGAAGGACGGCAAATGGTATACCTAATAGGAAGCAAGGGACATAGGGTATGCCATCGCGAGCGAGACCTTTTCGTCCCACTACGGTCACTCAAGGAGGATCGATTATGAAAATGAAGGCAGCAGTCTTGAGAGAATTTAACAAACCCGTGACTATCGAAGAGGTCGAGCTCGCGCCGCCCAGGGAGAAGGAAGTGTTGGTTAAGACCGTCTTTACCGGCTTCTGCCAGTCCGATCTCCATTTCCTGAGAGGCAGGGTCAATTTTGGACTGCCAGGGGTGATCGGTCACGAAGCAGCAGGCGTGGTCGAAGAAGTGGGACCCGGCGTCACGTCAGTCAAGAAGGGGGACCATGTGGTGGCAACATGGATGGTCCCTTGTGGCACTTGCCCCGAGTGCCTGAGCGGTCGGGGGTATATCTGCAGGAAGAGTGTGGAGACATTTCATCAAGGTGTGCTTCCGGACGGGACATCGAGGCTGAAGGATTCCAAGGGCCGCCAGCTCGGCCACCAGATCTACGTTTCCGGGTTTGCGGAATATATGGTTGTCCCCGAAAAAGGGGCGGTGAAGGTGAGGGAAGATCTGTCCCTCGATCAGGCTTGCCTACTCGGATGCTGCATGCCGACAGGGGTCGGAGCCGTGTACAACGGGGCTGGGGTAAAACCGGGGGACTCCGTGGCCATATGGGGCATGGGAGGTGTGGGGCTGAACGTCGTTCGCGGCGCGAAGCTGAGAAGCGCCTACCCGATTATCGGGATAGATCTCGAGGGGAGCAAGGAGGCGATCGCCAAGGAGTTCGGGGTCACCCACTTCATCGACAGCAGCAAGAAAGACCCGGTTCCGATCGTAAAGGAGCTCACCGGAGGGGGTGCCGAGTATACCTTTGAGGTCATCGGCGATCCCGGTGCCGTTCTGCAAGCATGCTGGGCCGTAGCGCTTGGGGGGAAGCACGTTCAGATCGGCATCTGCCCGCCGGATGCCATGGTTGGGATACCCCTCACCTTTCTCACCGCCCACTGCAATTCGATCGTCGGCACGCAATACGGCATGATCCAGACCTTTAAAGACATACCGACGTTCGCCGACATGGCAGTGAGGGGCGAACTTCTTCTCGACAAGCTCATTACGAAGAAGTTCATAGTGGAAGAGATCAACGAGGTTGCCGAGGCCATGAAGCAGCGCCAGATCAAAGGCCGCTGGGTTTGCGAATGGTAGAACCGAAGGGCAGGACTATGTTTTCGGGATGTATCGCCCACGCCGTCCATAATGAAGCGGCTCTCACACGTATGATCGCTTCCTTATTTGCAAAGCCCTGGTGAAGGAAGCAGTATTGGCCAAGACGCTGTAGGGGCTCTCACAGCAACACGCGAGACGAGTGAGCGAGGTCGAAAGAAAGAAGGGGGGTGGAGGATGATGGATGAATAAGCCCGTGATTTTGCAGGGTAAGGCTGGTGACCACCACCAGGACGAGGGTGAAGGAAAAACCGGCACACCGACGCGGCTGAGATTTGTTGCGTTCCTGGTAGTCCTCCTCGTAGTCATCGTCGCGGTAGCCCGGTCCTCCGAGTGGCTTGTCGACTGGTTTTGGATGAAAGAGGTGGGTTACTCGGGGGTTTTCTTACGCCTCCTGTCACTCAAAGGGAGCCTCTTCTTCGGTTCATTTGTCACAGTCTTTCTCTTCCTATGGATTAATCTGAGGATTGCCGTCGGCGTCTACTACAGGAAGGGGACATACATAAAGATGGCCGGAGTCCCCAATCTCTACGAGGCGCAGACAAGTCCGTGGGTAATAAAGGCCCTTATGGCCGTCGCCTCTCTCGTAGTCGCTCTCCTATTTGGCCTTGCCTTTCTATCGGGTTGGGACACCTTTCTCCGTTACTACTGGGGCGGCCCCTTTGGCCAAGTGGACCCGTTTTTCGGGAAAGACCTCGGGTTCTACCTGTTCTGTCTCCCCTTCTATGGGAGTCTCCGGGACGGCTTCGCAGTGCTCTTCTTTCTCGCATTACCGGCCACCTTCTTGGCTTATCTGGTTACCGGCCAAATCAAGCTTCCGCTGCCTCGTTTCCAAAACACCCGGGCAAATACACATCTTGCGGTTCTCTTTGTCCTCTTCCTTCTTGCCTGGGGCGCAGGCTACTACCTTGACATCTTCCAGCTCTTGAGCGGGAAGCGCGGCGCCGTTTTCGGCATGGGATATACCAGCTATCACGTAGACCGCATCGGACTCTGGGTGATGATGGCGGCAACCCTCCTTCTTGCCGTTCTGGCCGTCATAAAACGCCATCGCCCCGGCCTTGTCCTTACCGGTATCGGCGGGTACCTTGTGGTGATGATCCTTTCCCTTGGGATAGTGCCCGCTCTTTTTCAGTCTTTCGTGGTGCAGCCAAACGAACTTTCTCTGGAAAAACCCTTCCTCGAAAAGAACATCGCCTTTACTCGTAAGGCCTACCAATTGGACCGGGTGGAGGAGCGGACTTTCTCCGGGGGAAACAACCTTTCTCTCGCCTCGCTGTCCCGCAATCAGGATACCTTGAAGAATATCCGTCTCTGGGACCATCGGCCTCTCCTCCAGGCGTTCAGGCAGACCCAGGAGATGCGCCTCTATTACCGTTTCTACGCGGTCGACGTGGATCGCTACCTATTCCCCGGCGAAGGGTATCGTCAGGTAATGCTCTCCCCCAGAGAGTTGAGCGAGCAGGTGCTTCAACAAGCCCGGACGTGGGTTAACCAGTATCTTGAATTCACCCATGGTTATGGATTGGCCATGAACACGGTGTCGGAGATTGGCGAAGGAGGTCTCCCCCGCATGGTGGTAAAAGACCTGCCCCCCGAATCGCCCCTTCTCAAGATAACACAGCCGGCCATTTACTACGGCGAGAATATGCCGGGATATCGAATTGTGAAGACAGGTGTCGAAGAGTTTGACTATCCGAAAGGCGATAAGAATGTCTATACCCAATATGGGGGTGCGGGCGGGATTCCCCTCGACAGTATCTGGAAGAAGCTCCTTTTTGCCTGGCATCTCTACGATAGCAATATTCTCATATCGAGCTATATTAAGCCTGAGAGCAGGGTACAACTCTATCGGAAGGTTGATGAGCGCGTACGTCGCATCGCGCCGTTCATCAACCTTGATCCGGACCCTTATGTGGTAGTGAGTGAAGGCAGGCTCTTCTGGATCATTGATGGGTACACCACATCCACCGGCTATCCCTCGTCTGATCCCTACCGAGGGAGTCTCAACTATATTCGCAATTCGGTGAAGGTAACCGTCGATGCCTACAATGGATCGGTCCGTTTTTACGTGAGCGATCCCGACGACCCCGTGCTTCGCGCCTATGTGGGAGCGTTTCCCGGGTTGTTCAGGCCCCTCAACGAACTCTCTCCTGACCTGAAGGTCCACCTGCGGTACCCTGAAAGCTTATTCCGTATTCAGGCGGAGAGATTCACCACCTACCACATGACCGACGCGAGGGTCTTTTACAACAAGGAAGACTTGTGGGCCATGCCCAATCAGAAGTATGCAGGCAAGGCGGAAGAAATGGATCCTTACTACGCCCTTATCAGGTTGCCTGAGGAACAAAACCTTACGTTCCAGTTGATGCTCCCCATGACACCGTACAAGAAGGAGAACATGATCGCCTGGATGGCCGCCAACTGCGACTTTCCCGACTATGGGAGACTCGTCGTTTATCGCCTGTCCAAGGACCGGCTAGTGTACGGCCCTATGCAGATCGAGGCCATGATTGACCAGGAGCCCACCATTTCGCAACAGCTCTCCCTGTGGGATCAGAAGGGCTCAAAGGTGATACGGGGTAATCTCCTCGTCATTCCTATCGAAAGTTCATTCCTCTACGTGGAGCCCGTATACCTCATCGCTGAAGATGTGAATATCCCCCAGCTCATTCGCGTCATCGTGGCTTACGGCAGCAAGGTGGCAATGCAGCCTACCCTTGATGAAGCCATAAAGGCCGTATTCGGCGGACTTCCTGCCGCTTCTGTTTCCGCGGCCACGGAAGTGAAGGTCCCAGCGCCGACTCCGACGCTCACTAAGGCCTCGGAAGACCTCCTGAATCAGGTGCGAAAGAGGTTTAACCTGGCCCAGGATGCGTTGAAGCGGGGGAATTGGACCGAATTTGGCCAGGCCATGGAGGCCCTCAAGGAGTTGCTGGGACGGTAAGCTGACCGCAGTTTGCCCTGTCCCGCAGGTTCCGACACGAATCCCAGTCACCTAATGACGAATGGGTCGGGTACGGTGTCTGACAGATTGACCCAGACGCTCTTTACCTGGGTGAACTCTTTGATTGCGTCTACACCCAACTCCCTCCCATAGCCGCTCTGCTTGTAACCTCCGAAGGGTGAGGCGTAGGTGAGGGCGCGGTAAGTATTGATCCAGACAGTACCGGCCTTCAGCTCCCTGGCAACACGATGGGCGCGCTTCACGTCATTCGTCCATATGCCGGCGGCGAGACCGTAGCGCGTCTCGTTCGCACGGGCGATTACCTCATTCTCGTCCCTGAACTTCATCACTGCAAGGACGGGTCCGAAGACCTCTTCCTGAGCCAGGCGCATATCGCTGCCCATGTCGGTAAAGATGGTGGGAAGGAAGAACCAGCCCTGACCCAGGGATGGGTCATCGGGGCGCTTTCCGCCATAAAGAAGGGTCGCGCCCTCATTGAGCGCACTGGCGACGAGGTCTTCGACCTTCCGCAATTGGTCGGTGGTCGCCATAGGCCCCATCTCCGATTCCATGAGCGACGGATCGCCCAGTCTGATGGTTTTCACCCGCGCCACCAGCCGTTCGAGGAATTCACCATAGATGTCCTCATCGAGGAAGAGCCGGGAGCCCGCGAGGCAGGTCTGGCCGCTCGCGGCGAATATGCCCGCGATGCAGCCGTTGACGGCATCGGGTATAGATGCGTCCGCAAAGACAATATTCGGAGACTTGCCCCCAAGTTCGAGGAGAACAGGGGTGATGTTGGCCGAGGCCACGCGGGCGATGATTCTCCCTGTATCAGCACCGCCGGTAAAGACTACCTTGCTGACGCCAGGATGGCCCACGAGTGCGCCCCCTGTGGTCTTTCCGAAGCCTGTCACCACATTGAATACCCCTTTGGGAAATCCTGCCTGCTCCACGAGTTTGGCAAATTCGAGGGTCGACGCCGATGCGTACTCAGAAGGCTTGGCAATGATAGCGTTCCCGGCAGCAAGCGCCGCAGCCAAGCTGAAGCTGAGAAGGAGCAAGGGCGAATTCCATGGCGTGATGATCGCGACCACACCTATGGGTTCCCGAAGCGTGTAATTGAAGATCGCGGTATTCTCGAGGGGAATGGTCTCACCGAGGATCTTGTCGGCCAGGCCGGCGAAATACTCATAGTAGTTCGGGAGCGCCTTCGCTTGCCCGAGCATCTCACGGATGAGCTTGCCGTTGTCCCTCGTTTCAACTTGTGCCAGATGTTCTGCATGCTCCCGCAGCAGCTCACCCAAACGCCTGAGAAGACGGCCCCGCTGTATAGGCGGCATACGCTTCCAGTCGGGATTGTCAAGCACGGCTTGGGCGGCCTCGACCGCACGATCAACGTCCCCCTCTTCACCGTCGGGCATGGTGGCCCACGCCTGGCCCGTAAAGGGACTAAGTGACTCGAAGGAGCGGCCGGAGGCCGCATCGACCCATTCCCCGCCGATAAACATCTTGTAACTGGTCAATTGCGCAAGATCTGAAGACATCATTAACCTCCTTGCTGGTCGGACAAGCCTGAAACCAGAAATCCTGGTATCTGAACCTCAAATCCTAATATCTAATTCCTAAATCCTAAACAATTTCCAAATCTCAAATCCGAATGTTCAAAATTGAAGCGCCTACGCACGGACGAAGAAGCGTTTGAGAATTCGATATTCGATATTGTTTAGGATTTGGGCTTCGGATTTAGGATTCTCCTTCATAATTGCTCTGCGCCAGACCCTCAACTTTGGTCTACCGTATGTCGGGCGAAAAACCATGGCGCGCCGTATTCTCCGTGACTACCCTCTGATCCATGAAATGAAGCAGGTATTCCGCGCCACCTGCCTTGGTCCCGAGGCCGGACATCTTGAAGCCGCCAAATGGCTGCCGCCCCACACGGGCGCCCGTGATGTGGCGATTGAGGTAGAGGTTGCCCACCTGGAACCGCTTTCTCGCGGCATCCAAACTACGGGGGTTGCGGCTGAAGACGCCTCCTGTGAGGGCGAATCGCGTGCCATTGGCCCATTCCAGGGCCTCATCAAACGTCTTCACCCTCATGATCGCGAGCACGGGACCGAAGATCTCCTCTCGGGCGATCCGATGTTCCGGGCGGATATCGCCCACTATGGTGATGGGCACGTAGTTGCCGCCCGGAGGCGTCTCGCCAGAATAGAGAATCGTTCCCTCCTCTGCCGCAAGGTCAATGTACCTGGAAATCCGCACCTTGGCCTGGCCATCGCAGACCGGTCCCATGACGAAAGCAGGATCGTACGCGGGTCCCACTGGGAGCGAGCGCGCCGCCTCGACGAGGCGATTGAGGAAGTTCTCGTAGATACCTTCAAGGACGATCACCCTCGAGCAGGAAGAACATTTCTGCCCCTGAAAGCCAAAGGCCGAGATGAGGACCCCGGGGACGGCCTCGTCGAGGTCGGCGTCCTCGTCGATGATAATGGCGTTCTTTCCGCCCATTTCACAGATGACCCGCTTGACGGTCCATTGTCCCTCCCGCAGTAAAGCGGCGTTCTCGATGATCTTCAACCCCACCTGCGTCGAGCCGGTAAAGGCGATGGTTGTGACCAATGGATTGTTGATGAGATGTTCCGCGATGACCTCTGTGCGGCCGGGGACGAAGTTGAATACCCCGGGGGGCAGGCCCGCGGCTCGGAATGCCTCCACCAGTTGGTGACCGATCACGGGCGTGAGAGGAGACGGCTTGTAGACGACGCAATTGCCCGTCACAACGGCCGCGGAGACCATCCCGGTGGTAATGGCGAGCGGAAAATTCCACGGTGCGACGACTGCGGCCACGCCTCTGGGCTCGTAAAGGGATTGATTTAACTCGCCCGGCACCGAAGGCAGCGGGTGCAGCCCACCGAGACGGACCATTTCTGCTGCGTAGTATTCCAGGAAATCTATTGCTTCTGCCACGTCGGCCGAAGCCTGATCCCACTGCTTGCCGATTTCCAGCACTTGCCAGGCGGCCAACCGGTAGCTGCGGCCGCGCATCCATCCAGCGGCTCTTTTCAGGTATCCGGCTCTTTCGGCGGGTGGCGTATCGCGCCACCTTTCAAAGGCAGTCTGGGCTGCGACGATTGCCTCATCCATCTCGGTTCTCCCGGCCTGGGAGGCAAAGGCGACTACCTCTGTAGGATCTGCGGGGTTGAGGGAAGGCACCACGTCGTCAGTGACCCTATCCAGCCCATTAATGAACAGGGGGCAAGGCTTCCCCAGTTCCTGTCGCACGGAGGCCAGGGCCTCCCGAAAGCTATCGCGTTCCTCGCTCCTGGCAAAATCGGCCATCGGCTCGTTGGAAAAAGAGAAAGCTTCGGGCCGGGGAGCATCGCCCTTCGCTTCTTCCTCGGCAGTCTGCACCGGGTCTTTGAGGAGACCGAGGATGTCTGTCTTCTCCGCGAACATGAGGCGCAGGAAGCTCTGGTTGGCGGTATTTTCCAGGAGGCGCCGCACGAGGTACGCCATACCGGGAATGATCTTGCCGTAGGGGCAATAAAGCCTCACCCTTCCCGTCACCCTGGTCAGAAGCCGGCGGACGGGCTCCGCCATGCCGTAAAGCACCTGAAACTCACAGCGGTCGTCGGGTACGGCCAGATCCCTTGCCGTCTCCATGACGGCGGCGATTGAACGGATGTTGTGGGAGCCGCATGCGAGATACGCGTTGCCGTGATGTTCCAGAATCAGTCGGGCGTGGCGCTCGAAGGCGGCGTCGGTCTCAGCTTTTCCGGAATAGACGGGGATCTCCCATCCATTCTGCCGGGTCCTGAGGATTTCATAGTCCCAGTACGCCCCTTTGACGAGGCGGATAGCGACGGGGAGGCCACGGCTTTCGCTCCAGTCGAGGAGATCGACGAGATCCCTGTCCGTATCGCGCAGGTATGACTGCATGGCAACGGAGAGGTGCGGATTCGCGGGGAATTCAGAACGGAGTCTCTTGAAAAGCTCCAGCGACATATTCTTGTATTGATACGACTCCATGTCGATGCAGAGTGCGCCGCCTCCTGCCATGACCTTCTCAGAGATACCCCGAACCCGCGCCAGCATGGCATCGACGGATCCATCGAAATTCTGTGGTCTTGCCTGAGAGTAAAGCGACGTCGGCTTGATGGATACGCTGTATCTCGGCTGATGACCCCAGTCAAGGCCATTCCCGTCACCCCCGCTGCCCAAGGGCGGCCATTCACGTTGTGCCCGCTGGAGGGCCTCGACGAGATCGGAATAGAGAGCCCCATAGCGCTCCGCTTCCGTTTCACTCAGGACTGCTTCACCCAAAATATCGACGGAAAAGGCACACCCCTCACGGCGAACCCTGTTCAAATTACGCACGGCCCGACCCAGGTCTTCTCCGATGATGAACTGTTCGCCGAGCTTTTTCATGCCGTAGCGCACCAACCCGGCAAGCGCCGCAGAGCCCGGCCGCCCTGCTTTTGATGTGAGATTGAGCGCCCAGTGAAGTGGCCCAGGCAACGAGGTCAAAGGGCCGAAATATTCTTCAAGATGCTCCATGAGCATGGCCGTAGTCGTAAGGGCGGGAAAGACATCGACGAAGCGGAGACCGTTGGTGCGGAGGTCTTCGTGTTTCAGCGACCATCCTATCATCTTTCCGAGCCAACGTTTTTCCTCGAAAAGTGATGGCCTCTCGTCTTCGAGAGCGGCGTACAACTCTTTGCCTCTCTCAACAATTCGCTCGTTCAATATCTGTCTATCCACCGGCCTTCTTTGCGTCGTAGATGTTCTTCTTGATCTGACCGATCTGTTTCGTCACCGGAATTTCTTTCGGGCAGACCTCGGTGCACTTCCACAGGGTCTGGCAGCCCCACACCCCTTCCTTCCGGTCGAGTATACGGATTCTTTCCTCCATGCCCGCATCCCGTGAATCGAAGAGATAGCGAAAAGCCCGCACGAGGGCGGCAGGCCCCAGATAGGCCTCAGTCTCAGCATTCTGGTTCACCGGGCACGAAGAGGTGCAACAGGCGCAGAGGATACAGCGGACCGCATCCTCCAGGCGATGTATCTCTTCAGGGGACTGTCGTCGCTCTCCGTCGGGCGGGAGTGACGCGGTGATGAGGTAGGGCTTGACTGAACGATACCGCTCAAAGAACGGTTCCAAATCGACGATCAGGTCTTTGATGACTTGAAACACGGGAAGTGGTTCAAGAAGGATCTCTTCGTCGTAGGACTTGACGAGTTTCTGGCAGGGAAGACCGCAGATCCCGTTGATCCTCATGCCGTCTGAGCCGCATACGCCGTGCCCGCAGGACATACGAAAGGAAAGAGTCGGGTCCTGCTCCCACCTGATGCGGTTGAGGCAATCGAGAAGACGATCTGTGGGCTCGGCATCGACCTCATACGTCCGATAGTAGGGTTTTGGATCAAGGACCGGATCAAATCGAAAAATTCTGAACCTTGCCGCCATGTATCCGCTCCCCCTTCAGTAGGCCCTTGCCTGCGGTTGAAATCGACTCACCGCCACCGGCTTGTAACGCACTTCGGTCCCTCGAGAGCCGGGGAACGTAAGAGTGTGTTTCAGATAGTTCTCGTCGTCTCGCATCGGAAAGTCTTCCCGGGAATGAGCCCCGCGGCTCTCTTTCCGATGAAGTGCACTTTCGAGGATCACTTCACACAGGTCGAGCTGATGTCCCAGTTCGATGGTCTCCATGAGATCGTAATTGAAGGTCCGGCCTTTGTTCGTAACCGATACCCGCTGGAGACGCTCTTTGAGCGCAATTATCCGCTCCATCCCCTTTTGCAATCCCTCCTCGGTGCGAAAAACCGAAGCGTGCTCCATCATGGCAGCCTGCATCTGCCGCCTTATGGCATGGGCCTTCTCTTTTCCCTCGCGGTCCATCAGCGCTCCCAATTTCTCCTGCGCCGCCCTGACCGGATCATCACTCGACATTTGCAATTCGACATTTGCAACTCCATCTTTCATCGCCTTTCCGCTCCTCCTGCCGAAGACGAGGAGGTCGAGGAGGGAATTGCAGCCGAGCCGATTGGCCCCGTGGACTGAGACACAGGCGCACTCTCCTGCGGCGTAAAGACCGGGGACGATTCGCCCCGTCTCATCGGCGAGGACTCTCCCATCTCCGTCCGTCGGGATACCACCCATGAGGTAGTGGCAGGTGGGGGCCACGGGGATAGGTTCCTTGACTGCGTCGATGCCGAGGTAGATCCGCGCGAAAGAGGTTATTTCCCAGAGTTTCTCAGCGATCTTCTTCTCTCCCAGGTGGGTCACATCGAGGTAAACATACTCTTTTCCTCCAACGCCGCGCCCTTCCCGGATCTCTGTCAGTATCGCTCTGGAGACGACATCCCGGGCGGCGAGGTCCTTGATCCTGGGCGCGTACCGCTCCATGAACGGTTCACCCAGGCCATTACGCAAGATTCCACCTTCACCCCGGGCGGCCTCGCTCACGAGAATTCCCAGAGGGAAAAGCCCCGTTGGGTGGAACTGCATGAACTCCATGTCTTCGAGTGGAATGCCCGACTGATATGCCAGATTAAGCACCTCGCCGGTTGTTGCAAATCCGTTGGACGTGGTCTTGTAGATCTTGCCGCAGCCACCCGCTGCAAGGAGGACCGTCTTTGCCCGAAGGAAACGAAGGCTACCCGAGGCGAGATCATAGATGACGACCCCGGTGCAACGTCCCTCGTCAAAAGCAAGGGAGATTGCCTGATTCTCCGAATAAAATCTCACTTGATGCCTGAGGGCCTGATCATAGAGCGTATCGAGCACCACCCTACCCGTGTGGTCGGCCGCATGACAGGCCCTTTTTACGGGCGCCTTGCCGTATTCCCGGGTGTGGCCGCCGAAATTCCGCTGGGCGATCCTGCCGTCATCGGTACGACTGAAGGGCACGCCCATGTGCTCGAGTTCGTAAATCGCCCGTGGCGCGTCCCTCACCATGATTTCAATGGCATCCTGATCACCCAGGTAGTCGCCGCCCTTTACCGTATCAAAGAGATGCCACTCCCACCGGTCCTCTTCTTCGTTGCCGAGGGCTGCCGTTATCCCGCCCTGGGCGGCTCCAGAATGGGAGCGGGTGGGCATCACCTTGGTCACGACGGCGACGTCGGCCGATTCGGCGGCCTCCACCGCCGCCCGCAGGCCCGCAAGTCCTGCTCCGATGATCACTATGTCGTGGTCAATCAACATACGTCATCCCGCGGGGGTCCACGATGCGATCGAACTCTTCAGCAGACACGTATCCGAGCCTCAGCGCCGCCTCCTTCAGGGTCAAGTCCTCATGGTCGGCTAGATGTGCTATCTGCGCGGCTTTATCATAACCGATGACCGGGGCCAGTGCGGTGACAAGCATGAGAGAACGATTCAGATGGACCTCTATCTGCCTTTGATCCGGCTCAAGGCCGGCTACAAGAAACTCGGTAAAACTCTCGCACGCGTCTGTGAGCAATCTGGCCGATTGGAGTACATTGAAGGCCATGAGTGGTTTGTATACGTTCATCTCCAGGATGCCTCCGGCCCCGGCAAAGGCGACGGCAGCGTCATAACCCATAACCTGCACCGCTACCATTGTCATCGCTTCGCACTGGGTGGGGTTCACCTTTCCCGGCATCATGGAAGAGCCTGGTTCGTTGGCGGGCAGAAGCAATTCGTGCAGGCCGCAGCGTGGCCCCGAGCCGAGCAGACGAATATCGTTCGCGATCTTGTAAAGGGAGACGGCCAGGGTCTTGAGAGTTCCGCTCGCCGCAACCATCGCGTCGTGGGCGCCCTGGGCGGCAAACCTGTTTGGTGCACTTACCAGTGGAAGGCCGGTAATTTCCGCGAGATGCTTCACCGCCGCCTCCCCGAAGCCTTTCACCGCCGCCACTCCGGTGCCCACCGCGGTTCCACCGACTGGAAGGCGGTACAAGCCGGGAAGAACGGAGGCGAGTCTCCCGAGATTATCGTCGAGCATGGCCACGTAACCGGAAAACTCCTGGCCCAGAGTGAGAGGCACGGCATCCATCATGTGGGTTCGGCCGATCTTGGTGATTCCGAGCCAGCTCCTTGATTTCTCATCGAGAGCGTTCTTGAGCCTTTCGACCTTCGACGCGAGGCGCCCCCCTATTACTAGGGATGCAGCGACGTACATAGCCGTTGGGAAGACATCGTTCGTGGACTGTGACATGTTCACGTGATCGTTCGGATGAACCGGCTGCTTGGTGCCTGCGGTACCACCCATGATCTGGATGGCCCGGTTGGAGATCACTTCGTTGACATTCATGTTAAGCTGGGTTCCGCTTCCGCTCAGCCAGATGGACAGGGGAAAGTGTTCGTCCAGCTCCCCTGCCGCCACCTCTTCGGCGGCCTGGATTATCACCCTAGCCTTCGCTTCCTCCAGCGCGCCCAGTTCATTGTTGGCCTTCGCAGACGCGCGTTTCACGATGGCAAGCATCTTGACGAGATCCTTCGGCGCCATGTCCTCGCCGATCCTGAAGTGGAGAAGAGCCCGTTGTGTCCCGGCGCCCCAGAGCCGGTCGGCCGGCACCCAGATTTTACCCATGCCATCGCTTTCCAGCCTCGAACCGTTTCGGACGGTGCCGTCCGGCTCATTGGATATTGTATCCATTCTTATCTCCTCAGGGTGAGTATTTGCCTTTTCTCATACCCCACGATGAATAAGCGTAATACTTGTAACCATTGCTGTCAGAGTCTATCCTGTTTCCCACTCCGATGAAACACACTTCTTTCAAGACTCTTTTCAGGCAAGTTCCGGCGACCGGTCGTATACTATGAATTGGAGTAACGGAACGGAGCGTCACCGTACGTCATTCCGCGATTTGACAGCAGATGGAGGGAACGCACATGAACTATGAGGCGAAGCTGATAGGCCGGGAGAAACTGCCGGGGGATGTGGCAATATTCCGGTTCGAGAAGCCGGAAGGTTTTCGTTTCATCGCCGGTCAGTGGTGTACAGTGTCTGTCCCTACCCTGGGGTTCGAGGACGACAAGGGGCTGCGCCGCCCTTTGAGCATCGCATCGTCTCCATCTGAAAAAGAGTTGCTCTTCGTCATGAAGCTGGGCAGCAGTGCAATGAAGCAGACAATGGCCGAAATGATGCCGGGAACAACGGTCAGTCTGGGTCAGGCAATGGGGACAATGGTGCTCCCTGAAGAAACGGGAACGCCCCTTGTTTTCCTTGCAGGGGGCATCGGGATAACCCCGTTCCGCTCGATGTGCCGCTGGGCAGCCGATACGAGGACAGGCCACACCATAACTCTGTTCTATTCTAGTAAGACGCCTGAAGAAACACCGTTCCTTGAGGAACTGGGGCGCATCCCGGAACAGCACGACAAGGTCTCGGTAATTGCTACCATGACCAGGGCGCCGGAAGATCCCAAGATTTGGAATGGCCTTCGGGGGCGACTGAGCACCGATATAATCAAGACCCACTGTCCGGTGTGGGAGAGGGCTGTCTACTATCTTGCCGGCCCGCCGGCTATGGCGGACACCATGAAAGAGATGCTCAACGCCCTCGGCGTCCCTGCAGATCGGATCAAGGTCGAACTCTTCGCCGGCGCCTGAGCGAGCAAAAGGAGCGCAATCGTGACACGGTTCACGCTGCCGCCATTCAATATGCCTGACCTTACGCTTTCCTGGCGGCGAAGCGCCATGCTTTTTGTTCTATCTCCGGCATCCCGGACTCCAGATCGAATACGCTGGCACCCACGCTCTTAGCTTCGGCAATAGCGTTCCGGGCATCTCTGATGGCGGTGTCCGGCGTGATGTATCCTGTGCACCCGCCTTCTCCTATTTTCCGAACGCGATCGACGGCTTTATCGGCATAGAAGCGTCTTGCCTTTTGCTCCAGCCCCGGTAACTGCGATCTCAGATCTGCCACATCGGCGCCCGCTGTCCTTGCCTCGGCAATGGCGTCTCTGGCGTCTCTGATTACCGCGGTCGCTGTGCCATAGTCTTCGTCCCTGCCTTCTCCAAAGTCTCTTACTCGATCGATAGTCCGTTGGACTCGCTCAACAATGCCCATGTTTTTGGCCATTACTTGCTCCCTACTGTCATATGTGTTTCGGCTAAAGCGAAACACATAACGATATGAGGATCAGGAGCGGTGGGTACTCCCATATTCTCACCTGCGGTCGTTCATCGAAAACTCAAGGATGAGAGGCTCTGTAACTTTCTATCCCCTTGTTGACCGCATCGACCGATCCAAATTCATGAAGCAGCAGATTCGCCATTTCCAGCTTCCCTTTTCGCTCCATGGGCAACTCAGTGCCGGTCTTGCAACTTATGATTGTTACTAAGTTGCCCATCTTCGTCAAGTTCGCATCGTAGTGGACCAACAAATCCAGGTAACGCTTCACCTGATGCTGTTTTTCTGTTTGACTCATGAAGTCTCCTTCTCACGAGAAACATGGATAGCGGAACATCTGTACGCTTGAACTTGCTGTTATGATACTACTTCCTTGGTCATTTCGGGGAAAAAGTGCGTACACTCAGAGGCCCCGATTTGTCCGAGCGATCGTCGAATAGGCTTCGGAAATACGAAGGCCGTGAGGTTCAGATAGCCGGCCCTGTCTGAATCACTCTGGTCTCACTCCGCGTCAGTATCTCCGCCCTCTCCCACCGAAACCGCCCCGGTTCTTGTCCGCCTTGGGGCGGGCCTCACTGACGGTGATGGTACGGCCGTTAAGGTCCTTACCGTTGAGACCGCCTATGGCGGCCTGGGCTTCTGGCTGGTCCGGCATTTCGACAAACCCGAACCCTTTTGACCGGTCGCTGTACTGATCCTTGATAACGTTTGCTGTTGCAACCTGGCCGTAGGCCTCAAAAGCCTTCTTCAGGTCCTCGTCCGTCACGTCATATGCCAAATTGCCGACGTAAATGTTCATGTGACCTCCTTTAGATCATAAAAATACTCCAAGATCGGG
>Ga0208980_10001021_pt1 | contig 16776 bp, 14 predicted proteins | sample WetSurMetagenome_3_FD_187993 | JGI IMG/M metagenome (GOLD analysis project Ga0208980, IMG submission 187993) | Wetland microbial communities from Twitchell Island in the Sacramento Delta, sample from surface sediment Aug2011 Site A1 Bulk (version 2) | ecosystem: Environmental > Aquatic > Marine... | reverse complement strand
GTCCCGCCAGCGCGGCCACGCGGATCGGCAGACCCACGAACAGGACCGCCGCCGCCGCGGCGAGGCTCTTGACAAACATGATCCCGACGGCCAGCAGGAAGATGTAGCCCGGCTGCTCCGCGAGGAAGCGCAGGTCCAGGAGCATGCCGATGGAGACGAAAAAGAAGCTCGCGAAGATATCGCGGAAGGGGATGACGTTGCCCATGGCCTGGTGGCTGTACTCGGACTCGGAGATGACAAGCCCCGCCAGGAAAGCCCCGACAGCGAGCGAGAGCCCCGCAAAGTGGGTGAGCCACGCCACGGCCAGGCCGATCATGACGATCGTGAGCAGGAAGAGTTCGCGGCTGCCCGTCCGGGTGACCTTGAACAGGGTCCAGGGGACGACCCACTTCGCCGCAACAACCAGGGCCAGGATGACCCCGATTTCCTTGAACAGCAGGGTGATCAGGTCATTGGACGATCCCTCGAGGCCCCCAGCGAGAAAGGGGAGCAGAAGCATCATGGGGACGACGATGAGATCCTGGTAAACGAGGATTCCGAGGGCGGCGCCGCCGTGGGGCGTTTCCACCTCGGCGCGGTCCTGCAGGAGCTTCATGACGATGGCGGTGCTGCTCAGGGCTGTCAGGAAACCGATGAAGATCGACTGCCCCGCAGGCCGCCCGAGGCCGTGGGAGATGGCCGCGGCGATCAGCAGCGTCAGCAACACCTGAAGGGTGCCCCCCAGCAGGGCGGTCCGGCGCAGCTGCACGAGGTTGCGGAAGGAGAACTCGAGGCCGATCGTGAAGAGCAGGGCAACGACCCCGATCTCGGCGAGCATCGTCACGGTCTCCAGGTTGCCGACCAGCTTAAACCCGAAGGGACCGGTCAGGAGCCCCGTGAGAAGATAGCCCACAATGGCGGGCAGCTTGAGCCGGTGGCAGAGGTAGAGCACGACGGCGGACAGCCCGATGATGATGACGATGTCGTCCAGAAAAAACATCCCCGATCCCTTCCGTGGCCGCCTGCGGCATGAAAACGCCGCAGCTGGCCCGCATCATTGTAGTGCATCTGTCTCTGTAGGCAAGCGCGGATCGCGGGGCCTTCAGTGCATGAGCTGCGGCAGCCACAGGGCGATCTGCGGGAAGAGGATGAGAAGGATCGCCGTGGCGAGCTGGGCCATCAGCATGTGGAGCGCGCCATTGAAGATGACGTGGAGCGGCACGTCGCGGGCCACGCCGGCTACAACGTAGACGTTGATTCCTACGGGCGGCGTGATGACGCCCATCTCGGTGACCACGACGATGATCACGCCGAACCAGATGGGGTCGAAGCCCAGGGACGTGATGACGGGGTAAATGATAGGGATGGTCAGCGTGATCATGGCCAGCGAATCCATGAGGCAGCCCATGAGCAGGTAGATGACGATGATGACCGCCATGATCATGTTTGGCGAGAGCGGAAGCTCGCGAACCCAGATTCCCACTTCGAAAGGGATCCGGGTGACGGCGAGAAAATGCCCGAAGACCGTGGCGCCCGCCACGATGACGAGGATCATGCAGGAGACTCGCGTGGTCTCTTTGAGCGCCTGGACAAAGCCCCTCCAGGTCAGGTTGCGGCCGGCCAGGGCGATGAGGATGGTCCCGAAGGCGCCCACTGCGGCGGCCTCGGTGGGCGTGAAGATCCCCGCGAAGAGACCTCCCATGACGGCGGCAAAGAGGATGAAGGTTTCAATGACGCCCGTAAGCGATGCCAGCTTTTCCCGGAATGTCGATTTCGGGGCGGGCGTGACCAGCTCCGGTCTGAGCCACGTCCAGACGAAGATCGTGACGATGAACAGCAGCGCCATGAGAATCCCCGGGAAGACCCCCGCGAGGAAGAGCTTCCCGATGGATTGCTCCGTCAGGATTCCGTAGATGATGAAGATCGTGCTGGGTGGGATCAGGATCCCGAGGCTTCCCCCCGCCGCGACAACACCTGTCGCCAGCGCCGGGTCGTAGTTGTATTTTTTCATTTCCGGCAGGGCCACCGAGGCCATCGTGGCCGCTGTGGCACTGGTGGAGCCGCAGATGGCCGAAAACCCGGCGCAGGCGCCGATGGTGGCCACGGCAAGTCCCCCTCGCAGGTGCCCGAAAAACGTCTGGGCCGCGTTGAATAGCCGCCCGCTGATCCCTGAGTGGTGGGCAACCTGTCCCATGAGGACGAACAGCGGGATGACCGTAAGGTTGTAGGAGCCGAAGACGGAGAAGAAATCCTGGGCCATCAGCTGCAGCGCCGCGTCCCAGGACACGAGGAAGGCAAAACCCCCAAAGCCCACGAGGGCCATGGCGAAGCCCACGGGGATCTTCAGGAACATGAGGGCGATCAGGATGACAAACCCGTAGAGGCCGGCTTCCGTGGGCGTCATGGTGCGAGCCCCTTTTTCACCTGCCGGAGGGCATCCAGAAAGAGCACGAGCGAGAGCATCCCGCACCCCGCCGTAAGGCTGAAGACGAAGGGCCACGTCGGGATCCCGATGGTGGGGGAAACCTCCCCGCTTTCTATGAGGTCCATCGCGTACACCTGGCTTTGCCAGGCAAGCAGGCCGAACAGAGCGGCCGACAGGAGGTATCCCGTTCCCTCGATGAATGCCCGCGGCCTTGCGGGCACGTGATCGACGAGGAGTTCTACGGAGATGTGGCCCCGTTCGACGAAGGTACAGGCCATCGCAAAGGCGACGATCACCGCCCCGAAGTAACCCACCAGTTCATAGGTCCCGGGGATGGGTTTGCCGAAGAGACGCATCACGACGTCGGCGCAGGTCAGTAGCATGATGAACACGACCGCCGCCGCCGAGACCCCGTTGAGCCTGGCCGAGACCCGATCCATCGATTTCGCTATGGTGCGAAGCACGGACGATTTCCTCTCTGCAGGTGGTTACTTGTATTGCTTCTTGTATTTTGTGATCAGGGACTCGGCCTCCTTCACGGACTTGCGGCCCGATACACCCTTTTGGTCTGCGTTCTTGATGTACTCCTCGATCGTGGGCCTGACGGCCTTCTTCCAGCGGGCGCTCTCCTGCGCCGGCAGGGTGATGATCTGGTTGCCGAGACTCAGCGTAAAGGCCCGGCCCTCCTTGTCGGCCTCGTCCCAGGCCTTGCCGTGCACGTCGACCCACTCGCGGCTCGTATCGTCGAAGACCTTGCGGACATCCGGGGGCAGGGCGTTCCACTTCTTGAGGTTCATGACGACGAAAAACGCCGTCGTGTATCCCACGTCGGAGCAGTCCGTCGTGGACTTGATCACCTCGGCCTGCTTCCAGCCCTTGAGCACCTCGATGGGGCCGATCGTACCGTCCACGATTCCCTTGCTGAGAGCCTCGTAGGTCTCTCCCTGCGGCATGGCCACGGGAACGGCACCGAGGGCCTCGACAATCTTGGAGCTGAAGCCCGTCGAGCGGACCTTCATTCCCTTGAGCTCATCGAGTGTCTTCACGGGCTTCTTCGTGTGCAGAAGGCCGGGGCCGTGGGCGTGCAGGTAAAGGACCTTCACGTTCTCCAGGGCCTTGGGTTTCATGGACAGGTAGAATTCATTGGCCACGCGGGTGGCCACACGCCCGTTCGGGTACCCGAGAGGAAGATCGAGGGCCTCCATGGCGGGGAAGCGGCCTCTGGTGTATGCGAAGGCGGACATGCAGATGTCGGAGATCCCCTTCACGACTCCATCGAAACACTGGTCGGCCGGGGTCAGCGTACCCCCGGGGAAGAGGGAAATCTTCACGTTGCCGGCGCTGCGCTTCTCGATTTCCTTCGCCCATGACTCCGCCGCTTTTGTCTGGGCATGCGTAGGCGGGAAGAAGATGCTGTAGGTCAGGCTGGTTGCCGCCCCGGCTGCCGTCCACGAGCCGAGCGTGATTGCCGCCGTAAGCAGAAATATGAGTGACAGAACTGCCGTTGTTTCTTTTCTCATGGCTTTTTCCTCCAGTACGTCACGGGTTGTCCGATGCGACCATTGACAGGATCCCGTCGTCGGCCGGATAAGAGGCTTTGGGGGCTGACGTCTGTGCGGGATGGACCTCGAAATACGCGGGGTTTTCCGGGAAGCCTGCGTGCCCACCTGGGGGGTGAACAGCAGGCATCAATACATGTAGGAGTACTGACGAAGGCGGGATTCGCAGGGTTGATTCAGAAATGTTCCGATGCTCATGCCGTTTTGAACCTTTTTTATGAACAGGGTTATTCCGTTATGGGATTTTCCGACTCCTGTCAAGGTGTTTTTCGCCGGAACTGGGGGCGCGTACCGTAGACCCCGCCCGGTGGGCGGGGAGCTTCACTATTGGGTGTCCTTGAGCTTTTCCAGTTCCTCGCGGTATTTATCGGCCTCAGCCTTGGCCCTCTCGAGTTCGGCCCGGGTCTTGTTGAGCTCCTCTTTTTCCTTTTCCTGGGTCTCGCGGATCTTGTCCTTCAACTCGTCGAGGCCCACGTAAACGGCGAGCGCCCCGCCCATGATGAGAAGGACCGGGACCGCCCCCATGAGGAGAACGAGAAAGTGCTTGTACCAGAAGATCAGCAGGACCAGGCCCAGCATGACCGATACGCCGCCACCGATTAGGACTGACATCGATTTCACCCTCCGTTCCGTATGCGCTCTGAATTGCCTGTACCGTTTCCGCGATTGCTGCCGTGACGGTAACCCGGAGAAAAGACGGCCTTTTTTCTAGCACAAAATGCAGGGCCAGGCAAGGCGAAAAGAAAATAGTGCTTGATAAAATCGGGTCATTTCCATAGGATTACCCGTTACATAAACAGGCATCGGGTTTCAGGCTTCAGGCTTCCGGAAAGACAGGGTGAAATCCCCTTTTCCCTGCTGGCCGATGTCTCATGCCGATACGATAAAGGAGACCGGAATACGATCATGGTGGAACCGGATTTCAAGAAAAGCGGCGGCCTCGTTCCCGCCGTCGTGCAGGATGATGTCACGAAGGAAGTCCTGATGCTTGCCTACATGAACGAGCTTTCGTGGAAAACGACACTCGAAACGGGCAAAGCGACGTACTGGAGCCGGTCGCGAAACGAGCTCTGGGTCAAGGGGGAAACCTCGGGAAACGTACAGATGGTGAAGGAGATCCGGATCGACTGCGACAACGACACGATCCTGTTGCTGGTCGATCAGATCGGCAAGGCGGCCTGCCACACGGGATACCGCTCGTGCTTTTACCGGAAGCTCTCCGGCGGCAGGGAGGAAATCGTGGGCGAGCTCATCTTCAACCCGAAGGATGTCTACAAATGAAAAAACTGAAGCTGGGCATCCCGAAAGGGAGCCTCGAGTCAAATACGGTCGATCTGTTCAAGAGGGCTGGCTGGCGGATCACCTACGACAGCCGCAGCTACTTCCCGGACATCGACGACGAAGAAATCTCCTGCTCCCTGGTGAGGGCCCAGGAGATGTCCAAGTACATCGAGGCGGGAACCCTGGATCTGGGTCTAACGGGCCATGACTGGGTCACCGAGAACGAGTCGGACGTCGTCGTCGTCGAAGACCTGGTGTACTCCAAGGTGCTGGCCAAACCCGCCCGCTGGGTCCTCGTGGTCCGCGAGGATTCGCCTGTCATGAAGATCGAGGATCTCCAGGGAAAGAAGATCTCCACGGAGCTCGTCAACTTCACGAAGCGCTACTTCCGGGAGCGCAATATTGACGTCAAGGTGGAATTTTCCTGGGGGGCGACGGAAGCAAAGGTTGTCGAGAGTCTTGTCGATGCCATCGTGGAAGTCACCGAGACAGGGAGCACCATCAAGGCGAACCGGCTGCGTATCGTGCACGAGCTGATGCGGACCAACACCCAACTCATCGCCAACAAGGATGCCTGGGAGGATCCCTGGAAGCGCCGCAAGATCGAGCAGATCCGGACGATGCTCAAGGGCTCGCTTCTGGGCATGGGGAAGGTGGTCATCAAGATGAACGTCTCCAAGGAAAACCTGGGCCGCGTGATCCTGCTGCTGCCCTCCCTGAAGGCGCCCACCATCTCGAACCTCTACAACGAGGAGTGGTTCGCCGTGGAGACGGTCGTGGACAGCAGCATCATCCGAGACCTCATTCCCCTTCTGCAGGAGGCGGGGGCGGAGGGGATCATCGAGTACGCCCTCAACAAAGTGGTCTGATCGAGACGCAGTGGCAGAAGTGACAAAAGTGACAAAAGTGACAAAAGGGGGTCCTCATGCCGCGTAAGGCCAAGATCGACCGGAAGACGTCGGAGACGGACATCCGCATCCTTCTGGATCTCGACGGGACGGGCAAGGGCTCGATCGCCACAACGATTCCTTTCCTCGATCACATGCTCACCCTGATGGCCCGGCATGGCCTCTTCGACCTGACGGTGAAGGGCAGCGGGGACACGGACGTCGACGATCATCACCTCGTCGAGGACATCGGCATCTGCTTGGGGAAGGCCTTTCGGGAGGCATTGAAGGCAAAAGAAGGGATCAACCGTTACGGCTCCGCCGCGGTCCCGATGGATGAGAGCCTTGCTGCGGTTCACATCGATTTGTCCGGTCGATCCTATCTCGTGTTCCACGTGGATTTCGGCGCCCGGAAGATCAAGACCTTTGATCTCGCGCTCATCCGGGAGTTCTTCAAGGCCTTCACCGACAACAGTGGAATGACCTTGCACGTCAACGTCATGTATGGTAAGAACAATCATCACATCGCAGAGGCGATTTTCAAGGCATTTGCCCGCGCCTTGAGGGAGGCCGTCACCGTGAATTCTCGCATCAGCGGGGTCCTTTCCACGAAGGGAACCCTTTGATGCGAAAGAGGTCTGTTGAAGGCCTTCTTTTTTTGTTCTTTTCTGATTTCCGCCCTTTCACCATTCTCAGAGCATCCCGGCGGGGGTAAGGCGTGAAGCCCTTTTCGAAAATCATCATCGCACTCATTGCAGCCTTCTGCTTTCTCGTTCCCGTCCTCATGGGATGCGCCTCGAGCACACCGGTGCGCACGGCAGCGGAGACCGCCGGCGAACCCCTCATTTTCAAGAAACTTGCCGTCGTGTCCTTCGAGAAGCTGACCTCCGAGGATGGCGGCCGTGCGGTCCGCTGTCCCGTTAGCGGCACCGTCTTTTCCACATGCGCGCTGCCTCAGAATGCCGAAGCCCTCGTGCAGGATTTTTTCCTCCAGAGACTCGAGAAATCGGGTCAATTTGTTGTCATTCCGCCCTACCAGAGCGATCTCGTCTACCAGAAGGTGAGAAGCGAGAGCACGAGCGCGTCGGTGGCACAGCTACTCCAGAAAACTGGCAAGGCGCTCGAAGCCGACGGGATCGTGATCGGCTACGTTTCCTGCTTCCGTGAGCGGGTAGGGTATGCCTTCTCGGCCGAGCGCCCGGCTTCGGTCACCTTCGGGATCTACCTGATCCGGGTCAGCGATGGCGATCTGGTCTGGGGGAGAATGTACGACAGGACCCAGCAGTCGTTTTCCGAGAATGTCCTGCAGTCCTCCACGTTTTTCAGAAGGGGGCTCAGGTGGGTGACGGCGGCCGAACTGGCCGAAGACGGCGTCGAGGAAATACTGAAAACCTTCCCCGGGTATCGATAAACAGCCCGGCTGACCGAAAGGAAGTGTCGATCCGGCGCCCCGCCCGGGGATACGCCGGGGGCAGGCCTTTTTATGGAGCAGAACCGGGCAACCGGTTCCGGAGCAACAGTCCTTGATTATCATTCCAGCAATCGACTTACGGGGCGGCAGGTGCGTTCGGCTCCTGCAGGGGGACTTCCAGAGGGAGACCGTCTACAGCGGTGACCCTGTGGAGGTGGCCTGCCGGTGGGCCGCAAAGGGGGCCGACCGTATTCACATCGTTGACCTTGACGGCTCCCGCGAAGGCCGTCCCGTCAACGACGGGGTCATCCGGCAGATCCTGTCCGCCGTCAGAGTTCCCATTGAATTGGGAGGCGGAATCCGGGAACTCGGGACCGTGGAGTACTATCTTAAAATGGGTGTCGGCTGGGTCATCCTCGGCACGGCGGCCCTGAAGAACCGCGAGTTCGTCGTCGAGGCCTGCCGCCGATTCCCCGGCAGGATCATCCTCGGCATCGACGCGAAAGAAGGGAAGGTTGCCGTCGAAGGCTGGACGGAGGCCACGGGCGCCGATGTCCTCGAGGTGGCGAAGCGCTACGAAGGGTTGGGGCTTGCCGCCCTCGTCTACACGGACATCAGCCGCGACGGCATGGAAACGGGGGTGAATGTGCCCGCCACGGAGCGCCTCGCCCGGGCCGTGGGGATTCCCGTCATCGCCTCGGGCGGTGTTGCGGGGATCGGCGATATCGACAGGCTCCTGGCCGTAGCGGACTCCGGAATTCTCGGCGTGATCACGGGAAAGGCGCTGTACACGGGCGCCCTCGATCTGGAGGAGGCCATTCGGAAAACAAGAGGCGAAGCCGTCCGATAAACGCTCTTCGGGAGGAGGTAGAGGGAGATGAGCGATTGCATTTTCTGCAAGATCGTCCGGGGGGAGATCCCCTGCAGCAAGGTCCTGGAAACAGACAAGATTCTCGCCTTTGACGATATCCACCCCGTGGCGCCTGTCCACGTCCTCATCGTGCCAAAGGAGCACATCGCGACCTTCAACGACGTCAAGGAGAGCCAGGAGGACATTCTCGGGGAGATGGGCCGGGCTGCACGGAAGATCGCCCGGGAGAAGGGGATCGCCGAGAAGGGGTACCGGGTCACCGTCAATGTCAACCCCGACGGGGGCCAGCTGATTTTCCACCTTCACATGCACGTCTTCGGGGGGCGAAAGCTCACCGATGCCATGGGGTGATCACGGGACGTTTCCCGTTGACTTGCGGTACCAAAACTGATAGGAATTTGCCGCCGCAAAGCGGTTGGTTTTCAAGGATATAAACGTCTTCGGGGAGGAAGGTATAATGAACGAAAAACTGGTCATGTGGTTCGACGATCTGCAGTTGAAAGACATACCCGAGGTCGGGGGGAAGAACGCCTCACTGGGCGAGATGAGGCGGAACCTGCAAACCAAAGGGGTCAACATCCCCGACGGGTATGCCATCACGGCAAAGGCATACCGCCACCTCATCGCGTCGGCCGGGATTTGGGACAAGATCAAGGAGGTCCTTAAGGACCTCGACACCCACGATATGGACAACCTCCGCACGCGGGGGAAGAAGGTCCGCGACCTCATCTACAACGCCCCTGTACCCAGGGACCTGAGGGACGAGATCGTCAAGGCCTACAAGAGGCTCTGTGACGAGTACGGACCGAATACGGACGTCGCCGTCCGCAGTTCCGCCACCGCCGAGGACCTGCCTGATGCGAGCTTTGCCGGCCAGCAGGAGACGTTCCTGAACATCCGGGGCGAGGAAGCCCTCATCGATGCCTGCAAGCGCTGCTTCGCCTCTCTCTTCACGGACCGGGCCATCTCCTACCGCTTCGACAAGGGTTTCGACTACGAGACGGTCTTCCTGTCCATCGGTGTGCAGAAAATGGTCCGCTCCGACATCGGCGCCTCGGGCGTCATTTTCTCCATCGACACGGAATCGGGCTTCAAGGACGCCGTCCTGATCACGGCCTCCTACGGCCTCGGCGAGACGGTCGTCCAGGGGACGGTGAACCCCGACGAGTTCTATGTCTTCAAGCCCACCCTGAAGACAGGGTTCAGGCCGATCGTCCAGAAGAAGCTCGGGACCAAAGAAATCAAGATGATCTATTCCAAGAAAAAGGGGCTCGAGTCAACGGAGACCAAGCCCGTGTCCAAGGCGCAGCGGAGCGTCTACTGTATCAGCGAAGACGAGATCATCACGCTGGCCAAGTGGGCCTGCATCATCGAGGACCACTATTCCGCCGAGGCGGGCTATTTCAAGCCCATGGATATCGAGTGGGGAAGGGACGGCAAAACAGGGGAGCTCTTCATCCTCCAGGCCCGCCCCGAGACGGTCCAGTCTCAGAAGGACGTCAACGTCCTGGAAAGCTATGTCCTTCTCGAGAAGAAGGCGCCTCTTGTCACGGGTACCAGCGTGGGCTCCAAGATCGGGGCCGGCCCCGTGAATGTTATCGCGAGCGCCAGTGACATCAAGAACTTCAGGAAGGGCGATGTCCTGGTTACGGACATGACGGACCCCGACTGGGAGCCCATCATGAAAATCGCCGCCGCCATTGTGACGAACAAAGGCGGAAGGACCTGTCATGCCGCCATCGTGAGTCGCGAATTGGGCGTGCCCTGCATTGTGGGGACCGGCAAAGGCACGGAGGCGCTGAAAAATGCGAAGGAAGCCACCGTATCCTGCGCCGAGGGCGAAGTCGGTAATGTCTACGAGGGCATTCTCAAGTTCGATGTCAAAAGGGTCAACCTGCAGAACCTGCAGCGCCCCAAGACCTGGATGCAAATGAACGTGGCCACTCCAGATACCGCCTTCGACCTGGCTTTGATCCCCAACGACGGCGTAGGGCTTGCCCGGCTCGAGTTCATCATTGCCCAGAACGTCCGGGTCCACCCGATGGCGCTTCTGCAGTTCGAGAAGGTCAAGGACAAAAAGATCCGCAAGGAGATCGAGGAATTGACCCGGAACTACGAGGCCCGGTCGGACTTCTTCGTCGACATGCTCGCCCAGGGCATCGCGAAGATCGCTGCGGCCTTCTACCCCAAGCAGTCCGTCACGCGCATGAGCGATTTCAAGAGCAACGAGTACGCCAATCTCATCGGCGGGAAGTACTTTGAGCCTCACGAGGAAAATCCCATGATCGGCTGGCGCGGGGCTTCCCGGTACTACGACGACAAGTACCGCGACGGCTTTGCCTTGGAGTGCCAGGCCATCAAGAAGGTCCGCAACGAGATGGGGCTCACGAACGTCGTTCCCATGATCCCCTTCTGCAGGACCGTCGAGGAGGGCAAGCGGGTGCTCGAGGTCATGCGAACCAACGGTCTCGTCCAGGGCGAGAACGGCCTCGAGATCTACATGATGGTCGAGATCCCGAGCAACGTGATCCTGATCGAGGAGTACGGGAAGATCTTCGACGGCTTCTCCATCGGCTCCAACGACCTGTGCCAGCTCACCCTGGGGCTGGATCGCGACTCGGCCCAGGTGGCCCACATCTTCGACGAGCGCAACCAGGCCGTCCAGGACCTGATCCGGGATGCCATTACGAAGTCGAAGAAAATGAAGAAAAAGATCGGCATCTGCGGGCAGGCGCCCAGCGACTACCCCGAGTTCGCCCGATTCCTCGTTGAGTGCGGCATCGACGCCATTTCGCTGATATCGGACACCGTCATCAAGACAACGCTCGACATCATCGCGTACGAGAAAAGCATGGGCAAGTGATAAAAACAGGCTAAAGGCTAAAGGCTAAAGGCAAACAGACAACCCTATTTAATTCAATTCCAAGCCTTTGTAATAATGAAGGAGGATCTCTCGATAGGGGGATCCTCCTTCTGCCATCATGCGGGCCCCCCACTGGCTCAATCCCACCCCGTGGCCGGAACCCCGGCCTTCGAAGCGGATTCCCTGGCCGTTCCGTTCGGTCTTGAAGAGTGTACTTTTGATCAGGGCGGGATCGGTCATCGTGCGGAACTCGTTTCCACCGACGACTGTCGTTCCTGCGCTGTGGGTGATTTTCATCCTGACGGCGCGTCCCGACGGACTGTACGCGGCCGTCTCGATGTCGCTGATCCGCCCTACCGTGAGCCCGTTGCGGCTCATCGCGTCGCGGATCTGATCGAAGCTCAGAAAGGATGTCCAGGCCGCGCCCGGCGCCCGGGCGCTGTAGTCGTCGGGAATGGACTGCAGGTAGGGGATGGCCACACGCCAGACATTGCGGGCGTCCTCTGTCATCCCGCCGCTGTTGGCGTGGAAGTAGGTCAGGGCGGGTCTTCCGTTGAAAGTGAGGATCCGGCCCCGTGTGGCATCGACGGCCCGTCGGGTCCTTTCCGTCTCGGCGGTGATTCCCCCGTACACCTGGGAGGCGGTCGAGGCGCTGATGTCGAATTCTCGGGCGGCGTTGGCGGTCATCTGGTAACGGGCGAACGTCCGCGAGACGACGGCTTGGGCCTTCAGGGCCTCCTCGGGCCAGTTAGGGGGCATCTCCCGCGGAACCACACCGTAGAGGTATTCCTCGATATCGACGAGGTTAACGGCGTTGAGCCGACCCTGATCCGTCACGACCAGCTTCAGGCTGCCGCGGTACGCGGCGCCATGGACCCGCACCGTGCCCCCCTTCGCCGGTGTCATCACGAGTTCGGTGACGGGCCATGCTTTACCGTTGACCGACAGGACGCCCCCCTCGAATCGGACCTTGGCCTCCTGCGGGGCGGTGATCGTCTGGAGGACGGAGCCTCCGCTCAGGTTCCTGATCTCCAGGGATGAAGACGCCGACACGCGGGTCTCCGCTGCGCGTTCCAGGACGAGGACCCGGATGGACGCGCCCCTCGTCTTCCGAGCAGCAAGCTCACGCGTCTTGCGCTCACGCTCGGCGGGAGGATTGTCGCTGGCATCGCGCATGAAGGATGCCACATCCTTCCTGCTGCCGTTTGGAAATTTTTCAAGGTAGAGACCGAACAGGCTCGAGGCCTCTTTGTATCGGGCCCGCTCATATTGCATCATGGCTGTCTGAAAGATGGCATCGGCCTCATAGATGGAGCCGGGGTATCTCTGTCTGGCCTGATTATAAAGCTTGAGCGCCGCCTCGTGATCTTTGAGGAAGGTGCCATAAATCGACGCCGACATCATGAGGGCTCTGGGCTGATGCTCGCCGGCTTTAGCCTGCTCGATGACGTCCTGATAGTCACCCAGGGCCTCCAGGTATTCACCCCGGCTGAAATGAGCTTCCGCCTCGCGCATCCTGCGCGCAGTGTCATCTGATCCAGCCGCAGGGACTGAATAGAACAGGCATATGGAAATGAAAAGGGTGACGAAGATGTGCCTGAGAGAATTGCGGCACAGGACGGCTTCGGGGGGCATGACGATTGATCTTGTTCCCGTCTTGTTTCCCAGCTTCTTACCTTCTTAACTTCTTAACTTCCGTTTTGTAGGTGTCGGAGCAGGCTGTAAGCCGAGTCCTGTTCCCCCCCTCGGTCACCCTCCGGGGGGCGATGATCATTAATCTGGGACAGCAGTTGCCTGTTGCCTCAAGCGACCTACCCGGGAGCTCGGGCGGGCCGCCCTCGAACACTCCCCTACATGGTCTTGCTCCGGATGGGGTTTGCCTAGCTTCCCCGGTCACCCGGGGAACTGGTGAGCTCTTACCTCGCCTTTTCACCCTTACCCCTCGACAAGCTCGGGGCGGTATGTTTTCTGTGGCACTTTCCCTGGGGTCACCCCCGGTCGCCGTTAGCGACCATCCTGCCCTGTGGAGCTCGGACTTTCCTCCAGCCCGTAGACGGGCCAGCGATCATCCCGCCTGCTCCGACACGGTTCATTCTCCAATGACACACTGATCTTTGCAACAGGTATTTACGTAGTGAGTGAAGTGAAAGAAGTGGAAGAAGTGCAAGAAGGAGGGATTCCGGATTCCAAATTACCTAATTAACGAATCAACCACTTACTGCTTTGTGAGGGCTTCATCGATGGCCTCGTTGGCGAGTTTGTCGGCCATGGCGTTTTCTCGTCGCGGGACGTGCGCGACCTGCCATGTCTCGAACCGGCCCAGCAAGTCCTGGATATCGGCCATCAGGGGCTTCAGGGTGGGGTTCTTGACGCGGTAGACGCCCTGGATCTGCCGGACTAGAAGCTCCGAGTCAAGGTAGATGGAAATTGCCGTGGCCCCTCGCCGCAGGGCCTCCTCGAGGCCGAGGAGGAGGGCCTGGTATTCGGCGATATTGTTGGTGCAGTGGCCGAGGAACCTCTTCGCCGTTGAGACGACCTCACCGCTGTCACCGACAAGAACGGCCCCGGCCCCTCCGTTTCCGGGGTTTCCCCGGCATGCCCCGTCGGTAAAAAGAGACAGGCATTTATCCGACATTGACGTCTTCATCCCAGTAGATGATCCGGTTGCAGTTCGGGCAGTAGATGAGCTCCTCTGAGCGCTGTAGTTCGTTGTAGAGCTGGGGCGGCAGATTCATGTTGCAGCCGCTGCAGACGGCGCTCCGGGCGGATACGACGGCGACCCCATTGCGGCGGCCCTTGATCATCTCGTACCGGCGCCTCAGGTCGGGCTTCAGGCCCGGGACGAGAGCGTCGAATTTCTTCTTTTGATCGACCAGCTCCCCATCGATGGAGGCAAGCTCCTCGTCGATCTTTTTCCGCTCCGCTTCGTAGCCGCCCCGGTATTGCTCGAAATCCTTCTCGTGGATCTTGAGAGAGCGCTTTTTCTCATCGATCTTGTCATAGAGGGCCAGGATTTCCTCCTCGATCCTGCCATTTCCCTTCTCAAGCGTTTCGATCTCCGCGAGCATCGCCTGGTATTCCTTGTTGGTCTTGACCTCCAGCAGGCGCGCCTTGGCTTTACGGAGCTTTTCCTGTCCCTGCTTCAACTCCGATTCCTTCTCTTTGTGAAGCGTGTTCAGACCTTCGAGACCTTTTCGATCGTCTTCCATACGATCTTTCCGGGCCTGGAAGTCCTGATCGAGTTCCCCTGCTTTCTCGGGCAGGGTCTGTTTTTTGTTGTTCAGGGTCCTGATGTCCTGGTCGATCTTCTGAAGGTCGATGAGAAGGGCTATCTGCTCTTTCAATCTCTGTCCTCCACTAAGTCATGTTGCGAAGCTGTTCAAAAATGGCCAGATGCAAGGCCCCCGAAGTCCCGAGGAGCGAGGCGTACTAATCGTACGTTGAGCGGCGAGGGACGAGGGAAACGCCGCAGATGGTCATTTTTTAACAGCTCGCCAGAATAAAAAAAATGCACCGGTTTGGTGCATTTTCGAGGTTGTTCCCTGTGCCGGGTTTTGATGCCCGTCGTGTACCGGCTCCTTGATGATTCGCTGGCGTGTTCACGGCTAAACCCTTCTTGCAGAGCGGGGCGGACAGCCCGGGCCCCCGCTGAAATGGTGGGCCCACCTGGGATCGAACCAGGGACCTACCGGTTATGAGCCGGTGGCTCTGCCAATTGAGCTATGGGCCCTCTGGATAGAATTCTTATTGAAATCGTCTATTTAACGGTATCCGGCCCGGTTGTCAAGATTTTATTTCGCAGCCGATTTCAATTCTCTCCGTCGCGAGGGGTTTCTCAGGTTCTTGAGGACGTTTTCCTCCATTTGCCTTGCCTTCTCCACGGTGACGTCGACGCTCTCCGTGACCGTCTCCTCGATCATCAGATCCAGGCGCTCGCCGATTCCGAACCGCATGCGCAGGACCTTTTCTTCCCTGGGGGTGAGGGTGGAGAGGATCTTGCGGGTCTGCTCGGCCAGGTCCATGCTGATGGCTGCCTCGGAGGGTGACATGATCTTCTTGTCCTCGATGAAATCGCCGAGGTGGCTGTCCTCCTCCTCACCGATCGGCGTTTCGAGGGAGATGGGCTCTTTCGCGATCTTGAGCACCTTGCGCACCTTCTCGAGAGGGAACTCCATCTTGTCGGCGATCTCCTCGGGCGAGGGCTCCCGCCCGAGTTCCTGGACAAGGTAACGGGAGGTCCGGATCAGCTTGTTGATCGTTTCGATCATGTGCACGGGGATCCGGATCGTCCGCGCCTGGTCGGCGATGGCGCGGGTAATGGCCTGGCGGATCCACCAGGTCGCATAGGTGGAGAACTTGTAGCCCCGCTGGTACTCGAACTTGTCGACAGCCTTCATGAGGCCGATGTTGCCCTCCTGGATGAGGTCCAGGAACTGCAATCCGCGGTTGGTGTACTTCTTGGCGATACTCACGACGAGCCGGAGGTTAGCCTCCACGAGCTTGCGCTTGGCAACGCTGGCCTTCTTCTCGCCCGCCTCGATCGTCTCAACGATCTGTCTCAGGTCGGCGACGGGGAGCCCTGTTTCGGTCTGGACGTGCTTCAGAACCTTTCTGGCCTCCTTGAGGCGCTCTTCATATTCCCGGAGCCTGGCGGCCGAGATGCGAAGCTCCTTCGTTACCTTGCGCTCCTCCTGCTTGCTCCGGCGCATCTGTGCGAAGACGGCCTCGAGGGACTTCAGGGGCAGCTTGGTCTTCAGGCGGATAAAACGGATTTCCGCATCGGCGACATCGGTCTCGGCAGTGAAGTCCTTGAGCTTCGAAACCATTCGCTGGACGCGTTTCTTGCTCAGGTTGATCTCCCTGCAGGTCTTGGCGATGTTCTTGTTGTTCTTCGCAAGCTTTGCCTCCAGGTCCTTGCGCTCATCTTCGCCGGTGCCTTTTTCGCGCAGCTTTCTGCGGAGGGTGTCGTTGCGCCGGTCGATCTCGGTGATCCGGTCGATGAGCTTGATGACCCGTTCGCTGTGAATATCCTCCTCGACAAAGCCGTCCTCGTCCTCGATGTTGTCCACGATGCTCTTCACACGCAGATCGCCCGTTTTCAGCTCCTTGCCCATCCCGACAAGGTCCTTCACCGCAGTGAGCACGCTGAAGACGGCATCGGTGACCTCCCGCTCGCCTTCCTCGATCTTTTTGGCGATCTCCACTTCCTCGTCGCGGTTCAAGAGCGACACGAGGCCCATCTCGCGCAGGTACATCTTGACCGGGTCGCCGGTCCTTGCCCCGCTGGGAAGGACCGCGAGCAACTCTTCTTCTACTTCCTCCTTGGCTTCGGCGACTTCTTCGACGGTTTTCTTCAGGATGATCTTTTCACCCTTGTCCGTATCGATGATGTCGATGTTCTTTTCCCCGAAGAGCATGATGATCTCGTCGATCTGGTCCGACGAGACGATGTCCGAAGGGAGCATCTCGTTGACGTCGTCGTAGGTCAAAAACCCCTTTT
>Ga0208980_10001020_pt1 | contig 16780 bp, 16 predicted proteins | sample WetSurMetagenome_3_FD_187993 | JGI IMG/M metagenome (GOLD analysis project Ga0208980, IMG submission 187993) | Wetland microbial communities from Twitchell Island in the Sacramento Delta, sample from surface sediment Aug2011 Site A1 Bulk (version 2) | ecosystem: Environmental > Aquatic > Marine... | reverse complement strand
AAAACCTTCGACTCCCCGGTCCACACAAAGTAATTATCAAATGGTAATGCCAGAGCTTTTTGCTTCTTCACAAAACTTACATCCCCGGGGCTATTGAGGAGAAGAAAAGTTGGAATGTAGGGATATTTTTCCTTGATCTTTTTACAGAGAATCATTGGACTCTCCTTATCTACTCCGATCATTATAATGATCATATCGTAGTGACGTGCTTTCAGCCTGGCAAATGCTTCCTCCTGACCAGATACGCCGGTAACCCTGGGGATCGAAGTCAGACTCAACTGATAATATTCCCCGAGCATGTGATCTGAAAAACGTCCTTCCCCTTCAATGGAATAAGCATCATATAAATTTGCTACCAGCAGTATTTCTTTCACTTTGAATGGCTGAAGATCATGAAAGACATCTCTTTCAGCATTATGCCGGTCAAGGAACTTCTGGAGCAGCTTTCTGCTGGAAACCTCCCTGGTATCATCATCATCCTTTTGGGCAACCTGCGATAACCTGATTATATCCCGTGCCTTATAGCTGTTTATATAGCCGGTTATAAGGCTTGCAATATTCTGGATCAGATCACGTTCCTCCTTGAGAAAAGGGCCCTCATTTTCCAGACTGAATTCGCTCGTATAGTATATCTCAATAGATCCTTTTTCATTATCCAGAGTTACAAATTCCTGTACCATCTTCCAGTTCGTTTCATGGAACTCAACGCTTTCAAATACCTTATTCATATATTTGATGCGGGCTACAGTATATTCAGGATATTGCCATGCGGCAGGTAAAAGAAGAACAATCTGCTGCAAGGATTCTTCAATCGGCTTATATTCTTTCAGAATAGAAGTAGTACGATTAATACATGCCAGTTCCTTTAACCTTTCCTGCTGATCGTGCAGCAACCTGTTGTATTCGGAACTATTTTGAAGCAATTCATCCATTGGAAAAATCTGGTTTGGAATAGATTTTAAAATTACTAAAATTGTTTCAGATATTGAGTTACTTCAGATTGTTACGAAATCTTCAACACGATCATACAACCAGATGCTGCAAACGGCGACGATCCTTAGATATTGAAGTCTGATCTTTATAAATGCTTATCTATTTTCACCCCACTGGGAGTATCCAGAGCAGCCTGCAATGGGATTTGAGTCCGTAAACCGGATTTACACAGCTAAAAACTGCCTCTGGCTGACCACCTGTTAATTTCAAGCGGACATAATTCGCCTGACGAAATTTTAATGTTGCCAGGTCCGGATATTTTAATACTGTATCGCGTGAGAGACAATAACTATCCTACGCTCCAGGTTGATCCGCTCTTGAGAAGATCATCCATGCATTTTATCTTTGCTGTCTTTTTAACTCCTTCAATTTGCTCCTGAACAGATCTGTCATATGTGGGACCAGCGACCGATCTTATAACTCCCAGGGCAACCGGATATTCAGGGTACCTCATATTAGCCAGCATATACTGAATTCCAGGATTAGGTTCAAGAGCGTCATGAACAAGTACATCCTTTTCAGTAATTCCGTTCTCTCCAAGTTTTACAGCTTTTAGTTTTCTGCAACCCTCGAGTATGAGTCCCATCTCATTATTTTTTCCGAAAATCATCGGCTGCCCATGTTTGAGTATGAGCGTTCTGTCATCTCTGACCTCCTTCTCTGCAATTGTGTCGTGGATCCCGTCATTAAAAATTACACAATTCTGAAGTACTTCAATAACTGAGGTACCATTATGTTTTGCAGCCTCAATATATATCTGAGTTGATAAGGCGATATTTGTGTCGATGGTGCGGGCAAAAAATTTGCCTTTTGCGCCTATTACGAGTTCTCCAACTGAAAAGGGTTCTTCAACTGTTCCAAAAGGTGAGGTTTTAGTTACAAGACCTTTGGTGGAGGTAGGTGAATATTGTCCTTTGGTCAGTCCATATATCTCATTATTAAACAAAATAATATTTATATCAATATTTCTCCTTATGGCATGAATAAAGTGATTGCCGCCTATAGCAAGAGCATCACCGTCGCCAGTTATCTGCCATACCGATAATTCCGGGTTGGCAGTCTTCACTCCTGATGCAATTGCTGAAGCACGTCCGTGAATTCCGTGAAAACCATAGGTATTCATATAATATGGGAATCGCGAGGAACACCCTATTCCAGATATAAAGGCAAACTTTTCTTTAGGAATCTCAAGCTCGGCGAGGGCTCTCTGAACTGAACTCAAAACTGCATGGTCTCCACAACCCGGGCACCATCTTACCTCCTGATCACTTTTAAAATCTTTTGGAGTATACTTATATACTTGTGTGTCAGCCATTTTATTTGTCCTCCATTATTTTGATGCATTTTTCTTTAATATCATTTATTGTAAACGGGAGTCCCTGAATTTTATTCAATTGTTCATAATTGAACTCCTGATGCTTAATCCGCAGATAATCTGCAAATTGCCCCATATTCAATTCACAAACCACTATCTTTTTGAACTGGCTGAATACTTTTTTTACATTTTTTGGCAGCGGATTGATAAAATTAAAATTAACCAGACTCACTTTAAGACCTTCTTCCTGTAGTTCACGTACTGCAGTGATCAGATATCCATATGATCCGCCCCAGCCAACAACAAGGAGATCTCCTGAATTACCGCCAAAGACTTGGAGATCAGGAATTTCATCAGCAACCCGTTCAACTTTCTCTGCCCTTAGTTTTACCATATGCTCATGATTTTCAGGCACATAAGAAACTGTCCCCTTTACGGTCTTTTCAAGTCCGCCAATCCGGTGTTCCAGACCTGGAGTACCTGGGACTGCCCAGTATCTAGCAAGTTTGATATCATCACGCTTATAAGGTAAAAACGGTGTCTCTGTACTTTTAGCAAACGGAGGGTTTATTTTAGGAAGATCGCTCATATCAGGTATTCTCCAGGGTTCCGTACCATTTGCCAGATAGCTGTCAGAAAGGAGAAGTACTGGAGTCATATGCTCCATGGCAATCCTTGCTGCTTCAAAAGCAAAATGGAAACAATCAGAAGGGGTACTTGAAGCAATGACTACAACCGGGCATTCTCCATTTCGTCCATAAAGAGCTTGCATAAGGTCGGCCTGTTCGGTTTTTGTAGGTAGGCCTGTAGACGGTCCGCCTCGCTGTACATTTACAATTACAATCGGGAGTTCTGCCATTACAGCCAATCCTATAGCTTCAGATTTTAGTGCCAGGCCCGGGCCTGAAGTAGAGGTAATCGCCAGATTACCGGCGAAACTTGCACCGAGTGAAGTGCAAATCCCGGCAATCTCATCCTCTGCCTGGAAACTTTTGACACCAAGATCTTTGCGGGCAGCAAGCTCCTCCAGGATTCCTGTAGCCGGTGTAATCGGATATGATCCTATAAATAATTCCACCCCTGCTTTTTCGGCCGCTGCCATGAAGCCCCAGGCGGTTGCCGAATTACCATTAATATTCCGGTATATACCTTTAGCGATCTGGGCTGGAAGAATCTTATATGTAGGATTTAACGCTTCTATTGTTTCGGCATAGTAATAGCCTGCACGTAATGCAACTTTATTCGCCTCAGCCATTTCCGGATTATTCCTGAACTTCTTTTCAAAATAATCTTCAGTATACTTAAGCTTACGATCGAAAAGCCAGTAGACCATTCCAAGAGCAAACATGTTTTTCGTACGAAGCACAGATTTTGGATCAAGTCCAAAATCTTTAAGCGCTTCTTTTACCATCGATGAGATCGGTGCAGCAATGACATTATAACTTTCAAGTTTTTCTTCCGCTATGGGATCTTTTTCATACCCTGCTTTCTCAATATTCTTTTCAGTGAAATTACCTTCATCATAAATAATCGTTCCGCCCGGTTTAATCCATTTGGCATTTGCTTTGATAGCGGCCGGATTCATAGCAACCAGTACATCAGAAAAATCCCCCGGCGTATTTATTTCAGAATGACCTAGATGGACCTGAAAACCTGAAACACCTCCAACGGTCCCCTGGGGCGCACGAATCTCTGCCGGATAGTCAGGAAAAGTAGATAAGTCGTTACCAAACAGAGCGGCAGTATCAGAGAAGAGTGTACCTGTGAGCTGCATCCCATCGCCCGAATCACCTGAAAAACGTATAACAACTTCTTCCCGTTCGATAACCTCTGATTTTTTACCCATAATACCTTATGTTTTAATTCAGTTTAGCATAAAAAGTACAATAACTAACTGCTTCTAATGCACAAAATTAACTTTTAAAAATTTGAAATTCGTACAAAAAAAAAATTTAGATTATGATATTGATCATATTTTTTATTCCTCTGTTGCTCACCGTTCCACTCCGAATTTTTAAACTCCTGCCCATTTCCCCGACAGGCTCGGAAGAAGGTTAATTCTCAATTCTTTAGATTTTTTTCTTAAATACTCAGTTTTAGTCCCGCTTTGCGGAATCGGGGGGTTAATTACCGGGTGGAAAAAGAATTATTCGATTGAGAAAGGAACACGAATCTCAGCTCCAGATATCTGCCTTTTTCAGGTTTATATCTCCCTCAAAAAACATTTTTGCTATCTTTTCAAAATAGGGCGTGTAGTCCGAAATGAAAAACCGGTCTTTAACATTACCTGAATCGTTTAAAATATTGTTTTTTTCTAATAAATCTCTGAGGAGAATGGAAACAATTCTGGCAGAATCAATTACCTCAATATTAAAATTAAATATCTTACTAATCTGGTTTTTTATAATCGGATAATGTGTGCAGCCAAGTATTAATGCCTGTATTCCTGTAAGTGACTCATGCGACAGGTAGGTACGGATAATTGCATTGCTGATATCATCGAATATGAATCCTTCCTCAATCATTGGGACCAACAATGGAGTAGCCATGGAGATAACTTTGGTGGATGGTGATTTTTCTTTTATTTTCTGTTCATATGTTCCGGAACTTATAGTTCTCTTTGTCCCAATAACACCGATTTTGTCGAAATTTTTTGTACTGATATAGTCGACTACAGGGTCGATAACATCAATTAATATGGTCCTCCCTTCAAATTCTTTCTTAAGTGAATCGAATGCAGAGGCAGAAGCTGAATTACATGCTACGAGTACAACTTTTGAATTATGTTCAATCAGAAATTCAGTTATCCGCTGGGAATAGTACCTGATAGACTCGGCCGATTTGTCTCCATATGGCAAATGAGCAGTATCTCCGAAGTACACCAGGCTTTCACCAGGCAATAATTGTTTTATTGCATGAGCAACAGTAAGACCGCCCACACCTGAATCAAATATTCCTATCGGTTGTTCTTTCATCCTTCTGCTTTTTTGCCCTGTCCCTGTATCTTTCCTAAAATAACAGGAAAGGGAATTATTTCTGATACACGACCTACCTGACTTACCCTGCACTCAAGGGAATGGGTTTCGGGTTGGTTCATGAACAGTAACTTAGAGAAAAGGCTGCCCTATTGAGCAGCCTCATTAAAACAAGATTGATCATTTATTTTAACCCAAGTTTTACTTTGACAAGAGGCAAAACATTAATGCTTTTTGTTTCATCAAAATAAAGCAAAGAGCCTTTTGCTACATCGAAAACATATAAGAATCCATTCTCTTTACCTACGTCTTTTATTGCTTTATCAACTTTTGCATAAATAGGCTGGAAAACTTCTGTCTGTTTATTCTGAAGCTGAGTCTGAGCATTAGTCTGAAAGTCCTGAATTCTTTTGTTCATATCCATCAATTCCTGCTCTTTTGTCTGTTTAACAATATCACTCAGATTTTTACTCTCTTTCTGATATGCATCGTTTTTGGTATTTAATTCAACGGACATTAACTCAAGTGCGTTGACAAGCTCTTTGCGGAATTTCTCAAGTTTAACTGTTGCTGAGTCATATTCCGGCATTGTTTGAATGAGTTCCTCACTATTAATATGTCCAAACTTAAGGGTCTGTGCCATTGCATTCTGTCCTGCCAAAGCAATGATAATAATCAAAGCTGATACACTTACAAATCTTCTCATTTTAAATAATTTTATTAAACAATTAATGCAAAAGTAACTAATTAATTTTTATAACCTAATTTTTCAAGAACCTGGTCGCTTATATCAAATTTCGGATTAGCAAACAGTATATTTCCTCCTGCTGCAGTATCAAAGATGACGGCATAGCTTCCATCAACAGCAATCTCTTTTATGGCTTTTAATATCTCATCCTGAATTGGCTTTACCAACTCTTCCCTCTTTTTAAAAAGGTCGCCTTCCACTCCAAAATATTTATTTTGAAGTTCCTTCATTTCTTTTTCCTTGGAAATGATAGCTTCTTCCCTCTTGGTTTTCATTTCCTGTGAGAGAAGCACAGATTCATTCTGGTAGCTCTTATACATCTGTTCAACTACCGCATATCCGTCAGCAACTTCTTTTTCCCACTGCTTGGAAAGTTTGTCGAGCTGTTCCTGAGCTGTAGTGAAAGCAGGTATGTTTTTCCTGATATATTCGGAATCGACAAAAGCATATTTCTGAGCAGTTGCCAAAGCTGATGTCAGAATGAATATTCCCAATAATACGCCTATTTTCTTCATAACTTATAAGATTAAATTAAAACTCTTGACCTATAGTAAACTGGAATTGTGATTTGTTAGCATTTGGATATCTTAACGGCTCAGGAACCGGGTCGAAACCGTAGCCCCAGTCAACACCAAGTAATCCGAACATCGGGAGATTAGCCCTGATCCCAAAACCTGCCGCACGGTTCATTTTGAAAGGATTATATTCACTGAGTTTATACCAGGCTCTTCCTGATTCAAGAAATGCAAGACAGTATATTGTTGCCTGAGGGTTAAGAGATACCGGATATCGTAATTCAAAAGTAATTTTTGAATAGACATTACCTGACGGGACGCCATTTGGATTACTGGGTGTAAGAGATCCTACTCCACCGGCACCTGATGAGTATCCTCTTAACTTTATCATTTCACGGCCATAAAAGCTGTAACCCGTCATCCCGTCACCACCTACAGAATAGTTTTCGAACGGGGAGGGACCAATATCAGGGTTGTAGAACCCTATATAACCAAATCCAAAACGGGTATTAAGGACCAGCCGCTCATTCTTTGTCAAAGGATAATAATAATCTGCCTTAAACGTCCATTTATGGAATTCAATCCACTTATATTTTTCCGTAACCGGAGCATTCGTCATATCCTTACCGTTAATGAGAGAATATGGAGGAGTTGCCTGGAGAGACAGAGTGAATGATGATCCTTTTTCAGGGTAGATAAGGTTAGGACCCGTTGAGAACCTTGTTAGTTTGGTGGTGAAGCTCAGAAGATTGGAAGTTCCGTTATCAAAAATAAAAGAATATACCGTATAGTTGTTAAGCGTATACCTCTGATAGTTTACTTCTCCATATATAGAAAAGTAGTCATCAGGCCAGGAAAGTCTTTTCCCCAAACCAACAGAAGTGCCATCGATTGTCATTGACTGACGTCCATCCTCACCTCTTTTTTTACCGTTAGTCATAAGAGATCTGTAAAGGGAAACAGAGAATGTATTCGGGTTCTTACCTCCCAGCCAGGGTTCAACAAAAGAAATATTGTAAGACGAATAGATACGTCCATTTGACTGAGCCCTGATGCTTACAGACTGGCCATCGCCGGAAGGATAAGGCTTCCACTCCTTCAGCTTGAAGAAGTTGCGCATTGCAAAGTTATTGAATCTGACACCTATTGTTCCAACAAGCATACCAGCACCCCAGCCGCCTGAAATCTCAAACTGATCGTTTGCTTTCTCTTCCAGCTTATATAGCAGGTCAACTGTTCCGTTTGCAATATCCGGAAGCGGAGTCGGATTAATCTTTTCCGGATCAAAATGACCCAGAACACCTAACTGGCGGATAGACCGTATTATGTTTGATTTACTGAACAGGTCACCAGGCAATGTATAAAGTTCACGGCGGGCAATATGCTCGTTCGTCCTTGTGTTACCTGCAATCAGAACATTATTCAGGTAAGCCTGTTCTCCTTCGTATATTCTGACTTCGAGGTCAATTGAATCGTGGTCAATTTTTGCCTCCACAGGTGTAAGCCTCGAGAAAAGATAACCATTATCCTGGTATAAATTACTGACGGCATCCTGCGCGCCTGCCGATCCATTCAGCCTGTCGTCGATAAGGGACTGGTTATAGACTGATCCCTTGGCCACATTAAATACCTTTTTAAGATCCTCCTTCCTGTACACACTATTACCGACCCAGTCCACATTTCTCAGGAAATACTGCGGCCCTTCATCAATTCTGATCTCTAAACCTATCCGGTCATCAGAAATTTTATAAAGCGAATCCGAGAGGATAGTAAAATCCTTGAACCCGTTATCATTGTAAAAGGTAGTAAGTTTCAGTTTATCCTCGACAAACTTTTCGCTAATGAACTTTGAAGTCCTGAAAAAGTTCATATTCTTAACTTTGGTGCTTTTTAATTTTCTTCTTAGTACTGAAGCTTCAAAATATTCATTTCCAACGAACGTCAGCTTACCAATTTTTACTTTTTTCTTTTTATCTACATTTATGCTCAGAATAACATTATTCGGCTGGTCAGGATCTTCTTTCTGAATGAAGTCGACCGACGTGTTGAGATATCCTTTCTCAATAAAATGGTCTTTAATAATTTTTTCAGCCGTATTCAGGAGGTAAGCCGTCACCTGGGATCCGATCGGCAGATTGATCTTCTTGTTAAGATCGGTTATCTCCGATGTCTTCAGACCATCAAACTTCACTGACGATATCCTTGGCCTTTCCATTAAATTGATATCCAGGAAAGCAGTATCTGAACTGACTCTTGTTATCGCAATCCTGACATCTGAAAATAAGCCCTGCTGCCAGAGCTTTTGTACTGCAATTGTTATTGCATCGCCAGGAATTGCAACCTCCTCCCCAACCCTGAGTCCGGAAATTCCAATAAGTGCGTTTGTATCCAGAAATCTGACTCCTGTAACTGTTATACCTCCAATAATATAATCCTCAACATTCATGTAATCAACAATCTTCTGTTTTTCCTGAGCGTTCAAAACAAAGCTCAACAGGGTAAGAAATATTGCAATAATTGACTTTCTAATTTTTCTAATCACCATTATATTATCATTTTTCCGATACTTGTTCACTTGTCTTTCCAAATCTTCGTTCTCTCTTCTGGAAGTCAATTATAGCAATATAAAAATCATCCTTACCAAAATCAGGCCAAAGTGTTTCTGTGAAATAAAATTCAGCATAAGCGACCTGCCATAACAGGAAGTTGCTAATTCTCAACTCGCCACTGGTTCTGATCATCAGTTCTGGATCAGGGATTCCATAGGTAGTAAGGTATTTTTCAAAATCCTCCTCTGTTATTGTATCGGGATTAAGATTTCCTCTTTTTACTTCATATGATACTTTTCTTGCTGCCATTGTAATTTCCCAGCGTGAACTATAGCTAAGTGCAATAATCAGGTTAAGTCCGGTATTGACTGATGTAAGATTTATTGTTTCATTCAACCTTTCTCTCACCTCATCAGTTAACCTCTCCATATCCCCGATAGCTCTTAGCCGGATATTATTTTTTAATAACGTGTGTGTCTCATTACTGAGCGACTGTATCATAATTCCCATTAATGCGGATACCTCCTCATCAGGTCGTCCCCAGTTTTCTGTTGAGAAAGCATAAAGTGTAAGAAATCTGATCTTAAGTTCTGCGGCAGCCTCAATTACTCCTCTTACTGCTTCTACACCCTGCTGATGCCCGAATATCCGATCGAGGCCCCTTAACCGGGCCCATCGACCGTTTCCATCCATAATAATTGCCACATGTGAAGGCAATTTATTTAAATCTATCTGTTCCCTTAACTGCATAACCTAGCGTTTCCTTTTAGCTCCGACTTCGCCATAAGCAGGACAACCAGCCAACCTATTATAGATTTTCCACGTGACTGCTATTCCTGTAAAGGTATACCAGTCATTATTATGGATCAATCCAACATCTGACGGGGCAACCAAATCTTTTAAGCCGTCAAAGTTATCATAAAAAGTTTTACGAAAACCATATTCAGCTTCCAATCCGATATTTTTATAGATATTGACCTTAAAGCCAAATGAGAAAGGAACGACAGGCAAATAAGCAGAGCCCGAGGAACTGGCAACAGCTGTTCCTGGAACAGAAGAGGAGGTGTTGACAACGGCAAACCCTGCCCCTGCAGCGAAGTAAGGAGTATAGTCCCATTGTTTACCTTCTGTGGAATATCGTAAAAAGTTAAATTCAAACTGAACTGCCAATTCGCCAACAATTCCTGAGAAGGATGCGCCTCTCGATTGTTGAAAACTATTATTGAAATCATGATCATTCCCCTGCAATCCTCCGATAAACAGGTTAGCTCTCAGTGCCTCCCGCGGATTCAGGTTATACCGGTATAAAATTCCGCCGGCCAGACGGGGAGCATATAAATATCTGCTGGGATTAATATCGCCAAAATAGGATGAAACACCGGCAAAAACTCCATAATCAGAATTTCGCTGTCCGGTTAAGGAGAGTGGAAATAAACAAAACAGTAGTAACCAGTGTATTTTTTTCATTAAAACTGATCCAGCTCTTATCATCTGAAGGATGGCAATCCTTTTGCCCCGGTCTTCAGCTTATAAATAAATGTAAAATTGAAAAAATAATAAACGTCGTTTGAGCTGGAATATTGTGATGTATAGCCATCAAGATTATCAGTGAATGTATATCTTCCTGCCAATTCAACTCCAAAATTAAAATTTGGTGAATATATCAATGTACTCCCGAGTCCAAGAGGGATGACAGTAGCAAAACCTCCATGATCGATTCCTCTGTTTTCGAGAGCACTGTTCCCCTTGACAGTATAACTAATACCACCTATTCCCGTAAACACATAAAAGTCGAGTGCCTTAACAAAACCGCTGAATCCGGTTCCCTTGCCTTTGCTGAACAGATAGCTGTTTTCAGCCTTATTCTTGACAAAATAGTACTCTCCTATCAATGCTGGCTCGAAAAAATTCATTGAGGCTTCAAAGTTTCTGTTCTCATTTGACCCTCTTATATCCGTTGCATGTAATAGTCCTGACGTTAGGCTCAACCTAAGGCTGATAGTTTGAGTCACCCTGTATTTAAAACTCGCATTAATATCGAAACGTGTCTGTTTAAAAGTCAAATCCTTTAGTCCGAGCAGATTTTCAGACTTGGAATATCCGCCTATATCGCCAAAAAAAAATGAGGGTCCGATTCCGATAATTGCCTCATATCTTTTCAGTTTCCATATTTGTGCGTCAGTAATCGAAACAATGAAACAAAAAAATAGTATGGCTAGAACGGACCTTTTCATAAGAATTTTTGTTTTATCGCTCACGCAAATTTAATAATCAATTGAAAAGAGGGTTATAGAATTAAATGTAAATATAATAAATTAACGCTATCTTACCCAATGATATGACCAGATCAAAGTGATTTGAGCCAAAAAAAGGTTCAGTTCCTCCGGTCAGCGCCCCACATAAGCTTATTTCTCAGAGTGCTGTAAAAATCTCTTCCTTCCAACATAACTGTTCTTATCTTAACCGGAGCTCTCACAATATGTACCTCTTCGGTGAATGGCAGTCGCTTTGACCGGAAGTCACAGGTTGTAAGAAATTCCTTGCTTCTTCCCTCGATCACCATTCTTATTTTGCCTTCCCCCGATAGGATAATCGGTCTGATAGTCAGGTTATGAGGAGCAATGGGAGAAATAATTATGCTCTCATCATCAGGCGATAAAATAGGTCCTCCAACACTGAGATTGTATGCAGTCGAACCAGTGGCAGTAGAGACAATCAAACCATCGGCCCAATATGTATTCAGATGAGTTTCATCCACGAACACACTGATTGTTATCATGCTCAGATCAGCCTTTTGAATAGTGATCTCATTAAGAGCTGAAGAACCACTCCCTTCAAAAATCCCGGATGGCTGAGAAATCTCCAACAGACATCGTTCAATGACTTTGTACTCACCCTTGCACAACATATCAATGGATTGCCTTATCTCATCAGCGGAAATATTTGCAAGGAAACCCATTCGTCCGGTATTAACACCAGCTACAGGTATTCCCAGATCTTTAACTTTCAATACCGTCTCCAGAAAGGTCCCATCACCTCCTACGCTCAAAACCAAATCGGGTTTATCAGAGGAATAGGTTAATTCGGCCGATCTCTCAATGTCCTTCCAACCCTGACCATTTGCAGAATTTAAGATTTTTTCATAGGTGCGGATTCTTATCCCTCTCCTGTAAAACTCATTCACCAGCCTGTCAACACTATCCCTGGTTTTTGAATTGTTATCCTTGAAATATATTGCTACTCGCTCCAGCATTTTTCAGATATTAAGGTATTTCATCAGAAGATCATATCTTTCAGAATAGAAACGGTCCATCGAATCATCAGTTGAAACCCAGGTTTTAACTTCATAGTTATATCGTTCAAAGGTTCTGATAACAGAAATCAGATCGCCCGTATTCACTTTAAGAGTCACTTCCATCTTGATGGACTCCGGTGGGGAAGTAATATAGACACTTAGTACTTTAATATTATTGCTTTCAACAATCTGCGCAATCTGTGAAAGTGAGTAGTCTCTTTCTGTCAGCTCCAGAACAATTATACCACCGGGCTGATCCAATGACGAAATACCTGCCAGATACTTTATAAGATCATTGATAGTAATAACACCTTTATAGTGATTGCTACTATCCAGAACAGGAACTATTGATAATTTCAATCTGGCTGCCAGACCAATCACTTCAAAAATATGCTGCTCTCCGAAAACAAATGGCTTGAATAGTGTAAGTGAGTGATTCCCTATCGGCTCCTCTGGCTGATTCATGTCATATATATCGGCATCAGAAATGAGTCCAAGAAAGTCCTGGTTATTGACAATCGGCAGGTGCGATACCCTGAATATCTCCATCCAGTTCAAGGCAGTCTGCCCCAGATCTGAGGTCTTCAGTGTAGGTATAACTTCTGATATTAAATCTTTAGCAACCATACTTACTTTATTTTCAACTAAAATAGTAATAAAAAAGCCAGTTATTATAATTTTGTCAGCAATTACAATACGGATAATTCTTACATTTATTATAATGACAAAGTTAAGCGTTAATATCAATAAGATAGCAACTCTGAGAAACGCCCGGGGCGGAAATATTCCAAATGTATTAAATGCAGCGATAAATTGTCAGCTTTTCGGGGCAGATGGCATCACTGTGCATCCCAGGCCCGATGAGCGACATATCAGGTATAGTGATGTACTGGAGATCAGACCTGTCATAACGACTGAATTTAATATTGAAGGGTACCCATCCGATGAATTTATAACTCTTGTACTTTCAGTCAGACCAGATCAGGTCACCCTGGTTCCCGACGCTCACGATGCCATTACCTCAAATGCCGGATGGGATACTCTGAAATTCAGGATTTTCCTTACGGACATTGTTAATGAGTTCAGGAAAAATGGCATAAGAACATCTCTTTTCATCGATACTAATCCTGTAAATATAGAGAATGCTGCACAGACCGGTACTGACAGGATCGAACTTTATACAGAACCGTATGCCTCAGGATTTAACAAGAATGCGATCGACGCTATAGATCCGTTTATAAAGGCAGCTGAAGTTGCACGCAAAGCCGGACTTGAAATTAATGCAGGACATGATCTTAACCTTGATAATCTGAAGTATTTCCATCAGAATATTCCCTGGATTAAGGAAGTATCAATTGGACATGCACTTATTTCAGACGCACTTTACCTGGGGCTGGAAAATACCATTCAGATGTATAAGCGGCAACTGTCGTGATAATATGACTTATGAAACTTTTCTGCAGAAAATATGGTAACGGGCCGCCACTGGTGATCCTGCATGGTCTTTATGGATCCTCAGACAACTGGGTAACCATTGCTAAAAAGCTTGGCGGGAGTTTCACTGTTTATCTGCCTGACCAACGCAACCATGGTCACTCGCCGCACAGTACGGTACACGATTATGAGTCGATGAGAGACGATCTTTTTGAACTAGCTGGTTATTTTGCTCTTAAGAAGTTTTTCCTTGCAGGCCACAGCATGGGAGGCAAAACAGCAATCTCTTTTGCTCTCAAATGGCCGGAAATGCTAAATGGATTACTGATTGCGGATATCTCTCCCTTCGCCTACGAAAACACCGTTCATTCAGCATACCTTCAACATTTAACAATTCTTAATGCAATCCTCTCACTTGATCTGGCAAGCCTAAGTACTAGGGGTGAGGCAGATAAAAGACTGGAGGAAAAGATTCCCGATGAAAAGGTCAGGGGACTGATCCTCAAAAACCTTCAAAGGACTGATAGTAATACCTTTGAATGGAAATTGAATGCATCCGCACTTTTGAATAACCTCGATAAGATTATGCAGGGAATCAACCGGGAGACAGATTATAGTCAACAGGTAACAGGATTCCCCGTAATCTTCCTCAAAGGAGGTGACTCAGACTACATTCTGCCAGGCGATTTCAGAGCTATAAGGAAGATATTTCCTGCTGCAGAATTAATAGAGGTTCCTGGAGCCGGCCACTGGATACAGGCAGACAAACCTGATGAGGTCATAAAGAATCTTAAAAGTCTTCTGGGAGACAACTGATCACTGAAATGTTACAGATTCTATATTAATATCATCTATCCCGGGAAGGTTCATAAATTTCAGGAGAACACGGGCGATCGCTAAAACATCTTTTTCGCAATAATGTACAATTCTATTAATATTGTCTTCGGTATAGTAAATACCTGCCACCATACTACCATCAATATCATCTTTAGGCGTTGGGATATTCAGTACTGTGGTAAGCAGGTCGAGAGATGTATAGTTTTTATAATCACCAAATTTCCAGAGGTCCATTGTATCAAGCAGTTTGATATCCCATGGCTTCTTGCCGGCATTATCGAGTATTTCCGGTATTATAAGTCCGTTCACAATCATTCTTCTGGCTATGTATGGAAAATCAAATTCTTTTCCGTTATGAGCACAAAGTACCGCTTCCTTATGCGACCTTGAGTATTTCGAAAGCATTCCGGAAAACTCCGATAAGAGGGATTTTTCCTCTTTCCCGAAAAAAGATTTAAGTCTGAATCTGAAAGGACTCTTATCAGTAATTAGTCCGACTGATACACAAATTATTTTCCCGAATTCTGAATAGATACCTGCCCGTTCATAAACATCCTGTGCTGTCTGATCAGAAGACCTGAATTGTTTGGATTTCTTTTCCCACAGGTTTTGCATGGCAGGACTTAGCAATTCAAAAGCTGAAGATTCCGGCACCGTTTCAATGTCGAGAAATAAGATATCCTCTACTTTAATATTATTTAACATAATCTTATGATTTACTTTTTAAAAGATGTTTTTCTATTATGGAAATCAGCACTTCTACGCCCACCTGGTTTTCACCTCCCCTAGGTATGATTATATCTGCATACCGTTTAGAAGGTTCAATAAACTGAAGATGCGATGGCTTAACTGTATCATGGTACCTTTCGAGAACCTTAAGCACAGAACGTCCGCGTTCAATAATATCTCTTTTTATTACCCGTCCGAGTCTGTCGTCGGCATCGGCATCTACATACACCTTGATATCCATCATATTTCGTAATCCCGAATCTGTCAGAATAAGAATGCCTTCAACAAGAACAACTCTGGCAGGTTTAATGGTAATGGTCTCTTTTGCCCTCAGACATGTCAAATAGGAATAGATTGGCATTTCAACAGACATCCCTTTCTTCAGATGCTTAAGGTGATCAATTAACAGCCGCCATTCAACCGAATCCGGGTGATCAAAATTTATTTTTTGTCTTTCCTCAAGAGATATTTCCTGGTTATCCTTGTAATAGGAATCCTGAGGTATTACTATAACATCTTCATTAGGAAAAACTTCCATGATTTTTTTTACAACTGTAGTTTTTCCTGAACCAGTACCACCTGCTATTCCTACTATCAACATATTTATTAATTTTGTTAAAATTTATTATCAAAAGTAGTAAGAAGTTTGGAGTGAGCTAAAGTTTGGAGTGCCTAAAGTTAAAAAAATGAATTTCATCATATTTATTAAAACTCAAAGTACTTACAGCACTTTAAGCCCTCCAGGCACTTTAGTCACTTCAGGCACTCTAGTCACTTTAGGCACTCTAGTCACTCTTAACTTATCATATGATTAAACATATTGTTTTCTTTAAGCTGCTGAATTCCCCTACACCCGAAAAAAGACGGATGCAATTGAAAAGAATGGAGGAAATTTTTTCACCTCTCGGAAGTAAATTTCCTTTTATTGAGGAGTTCAGGACAGGAATAAATTTCAATCAGCAACCCTCTGCCTGGGATTTTGCTATTGATTCGATTTTCAGAAATAGAGAAGATCTGCAAAAATACCAGGAAAGTAATGAACACAAAGAAGCTGTCAGGGAAGGATCGGAAATTGAAAAAACCAAAGCTGTAGTTGATTATGAATTTTAAAAATATACGATGTCTGAATTATATCCTCTTAAATTTGAAACAGTACTAAAAGAAAAAGTCTGGGGAGGAAATGCTCTGGTCTCCAGATTCAATAAGAAACCAACAGGTTCCAATCAGATTGGTGAGAGCTGGGAATTGTCAGCTGTTGCTGATAGCCTTTCAGTAGTAAGTAATGGTTTCCTTGCAGGAAATAATATTGAGGAACTTATAGAAGTCTACATGGGCGATATCACCGGTGACTCCGTATTTGAAAAGTTTGGCAACGAGTTTCCTTTGCTCA
>Ga0208980_10001019_pt1 | contig 16787 bp, 15 predicted proteins | sample WetSurMetagenome_3_FD_187993 | JGI IMG/M metagenome (GOLD analysis project Ga0208980, IMG submission 187993) | Wetland microbial communities from Twitchell Island in the Sacramento Delta, sample from surface sediment Aug2011 Site A1 Bulk (version 2) | ecosystem: Environmental > Aquatic > Marine... | reverse complement strand
TATGAAGGAACATTCGAGCAGCAGAACCACTTTAACAGATTTTATCTTCAGCTAAGGAAAAGGTTTTAAACTTATCCTGTCTGGTATTAAAAAAAAATGAGCCGGGATAAACCAATAATCCCGGCTCTCCAATCACCTATAAACCAAAACTAAAACCACGGTCATGGCATGGCATGACCCTACCATTATTCATATTCTTTAAGAATATTCTTTACTTCGTCCGGAGCGACTCTTCCATAGGTTTTATCACCTACCAGAACAACTGGTGCCAGTCCGCATGCGCCTACGCATCTCAGACTTGATAAGGAAAATTTATTGTCTTTTGTCGATTCACCTACCTGTATTCCAAGTTGCTTCTTAAATTCATCAAGCACTTTTTCAGCACCTCTTACATAACAGGCTGTTCCCATACAGATACTGATAGGATATTTACCCTTTGGAATCATTGTAAAGAAAGAGTAAAAAGTTACAACCCCGTAGATTTTGGCAACAGGCACATTTAGTCCTGCGGATACCACCTCCTGCACTTCAGCAGGAAGATATCCGAAGTGTTCCTGACAGGTGTGCAGTACATTTATAAGTTCCTGAGGATCATTATTAAAAGATGTGCACACTCCTTTTATAAAGTCCACATCTTCTTTTCTTAATTCTATTTTTATACTAGACATAGCATTGAAATTTTTTGACCAATCTTTAAATATTATTTTTTGATTATGATCTTTTTCTTTTTATCAAAATACTTGGTATGAAGAAGATGATGAGCTTTTTCGCTGCCCGGTTTTCCAAGGAACTCATCATAAAGCTTAATTATGAACGGATTTTCATGTGATTTTCTGAGCGGCTTCTTCTTATCTTCCTGGTAAATAGCGGTAGCCCGGGCTTTTATAATATCAGAATTACCATGGTGCAGAGGTTGTCCGCCACCACCAATACAACCCCCCGGACATGCCATTACCTCAATAGCGTGAAACAGTGATTTTCCTGACCTTACATCATCGAGAAGTTTCCTTGCATTGCCAAGTCCATGGGCTATGCCTATATTCACAGGCAGACCATTGAAATCAATAGTTGCAGAGCGGACTCCTTCCATTCCTCTTAATTCAGTATAATCCAGTCTTTCAAGCTTCTTTCCTGTATAAAGTTCGTAGGCAGTACGGCAGGCTGCTTCAATAACCCCACCTGTCGCCCCGAAAATAACTCCTGCTCCTGTTGATTCCCCCAGAGGCGCATCAAAATCTTCATCATTAAGGTTTTTGATATCGATATTTGCCTGTTTGATGAAAGCGGCAAGTTCTCTCGTTGAGATTGAATAGTCGACATCAGGATTGCCGTCAACTGAGAATTCATCTCTCTGGCACTCATATTTTTTAGCCAGACATGGCATGATTGAAACCACTACCATATCTTTTCTGTTAATTCCGATCTTGTCAGCAAAGTATGATTTTGCTATAGCACCGAACATCTGCTGCGGCGATTTTGCAGTAGACGGTACATCTTTCAGATCGGGGAAATATTCTTCAAAGAAATTAACCCAGCCCGGGCAGCACGATGTAAGTATCGGTATCTTTGCAGTTGTATCTCCCTTCAGATGTCTGCTCAGTCTGTCAAGGAGCTCAGTGCCCTCTTCCATAATTGTCAGGTCAGCAGCAAAGTCTGTATCAAATACATAATCAAATCCCAGAGCTCTCAGTGCTGCTGCCATCTTACCCGTAACCAGAGTTCCCGGCTCAAGCCCGAACTCTTCACCAAGAGCCGCACGAACAGCTGGTGCAGTCTGTACTACAACAGTCTTGGTTGGATCTACAAGAGCCCTGAGTACCTGGGGAACATGATTAACCTCTGTCAGAGCACCTGTAGGGCAAACAGATACACACTGTCCGCAATATGTGCATGTTGAATATTCCAGATTCTGCTCGAATGCCGGGGCTACGGTGGCCATAAAGCCTCTGTTAACTGCCGATATAGCGCCAACAGTCTGAACGTCATTGCACATCATTTCGCAACGGCGGCACAAAATACATTTATCAAGGTCTCTGATGATTGATGGTGAAGTGTCCTTCCTGTAGGTTGACACAGCTGCAAACTCCTGTCCGGGAATCTCTCTTATATCGAGCCTGTGAGCCATTGCCTGCAATTCACATGTACCTGATTTTGAACACACCAGGCAATCCTTAGGATGATCAGAAAGAATGAATTCCATAACTGTTCTTCGTGCATTGAGAACCCTGGTTGTATGTGTTTTAACCACCATTCCCGGCTCACACTTGGTAGAACATGTCGGAGCCAGATTTCTTCTGCCCACAACCTCAGCAACACAGATCCGGCACCCACCGGGTTTGTTTTCAATATTCATATCATGCAGTTCCATATAACACAGCGTAGGAATATCTATTCCAAGCTCCTTTGCAGCTTTATGTATTGTAGTACCTCTTGGTACGTCAATTTCCTTATTGTCAATAGTAAGCTTTATTGTTTCCATTACTTTCTTGATTATCTGATAAATATTGCATCAAACTTGCATTTCTCAATGCAGGCACCGCACTTAATACATACTGAGGGATCAATATAATGAATCTCTTTCCTTTCTCCTGTTATAGCATTCACCGGGCATACTCTCGCACATGCTGTACAGCCAACGCAGTTTTCTGCATTAACAACATATTCCATCAGGCTCTTGCACTGTCCGGCAGGACATTTTTTATGAGTTACATGTGATACATACTCCTCCCTGAAGTTGTCAAGCATTGAGAGAACTGGATTTGGTGATGTTTGTCCGAGACCGCAAAGTGAAGTGTCCTTGATAACCAGGCTCATATTCTTAAGTCTGTCAAGATCTGCCAGGGTTCCCTTGCCTTCGCATATCTGTCCTAAAAGCTCATGCAGCCTTTTGTTTCCTATTCTGCAGGGCGCACATTTACCGCAGGATTCTTCCACAGTAAAATCGAGGAAAAACCTTGCCATAGAGACCATGCAGTCATCTTCATCGAGTACAATCATTGCACCTGAACCCATCATTGAGCCTGCGGCAATAAGATTGTCGAAATCAATAGGAGTGTCGAGATGTTTTTCGGTAAGGCAGCCTCCTGAAGGCCCTCCTGTCTGAACACCCTTGAATTTTTTCCCGTTCCTTATGCCTCCTCCAATCTCAAAAATAACCTCTCTTAGTGTGGTACCCATGGGGACCTCAATAAGACCAACGTTGTTGATCTTACCTGCAAGAGCAAATACCTTGGTGCCCTTTGATTTTTCTGTACCTATACTGCTGAACCACTCTGAGCCCTTAAGAATAATTGCAGGTATTGAGGCGAATGTTTCAACATTATTTACGTTGGTTGGTTGGTTTCTGTAACCCGATTCTGCAGGAAAAGGAGGTTTGATAGTTGGTTCACCGCGAAGCCCTTCCATTGAATGGATGAGAGCTGTTTCTTCCCCGCATACAAAAGCTCCTGCTCCATAACGGAGAGTTATATCAAAATTAAAGCCTGTGCCAAATATATCGTTTCCCAGCAGACCATATTCCCTGGCCTGGTTAATTGCGATCTTTAATCTTTCTATAGCGAGGGGATATTCAGCCCGAATATAAATCAGACCTTCTGATGCTCCGATACTGTAACCGCATATTGCCATAGCCTCGAGGACTGAATGAGGGTCACCTTCCAGAACTGACCGGTCCATGAATGCGCCGGGATCTCCCTCATCAGCGTTGCAAACAACATACTTTTCATCAGATACGCTTCTGCGGGCAAGTTCCCATTTCAGACCTGTTGAGAATCCGCCTCCACCACGTCCTCTCTGCCCGGAATCCTTGACAACCTTTATGACTTCATCGGGGCTCATTTCAGTAAGTACTTTACCAAGAGCCTGATATCCGTCGCGGGCAATATACTCGTCTATATTCTCAGGATTAATAAAACCGCAGTTCCGGAGAGCAATTCTGAGTTGCTTCTTGAAGAAACTCATGTGTTTTGAATCATCTATTGCCTCCATGGTTACAGGGTCTTTATATAACAGCCTGGTTACCTTTCTTCCCTTAACAACATGTTCTTCTACAATTGTCTGTGCATCTTCAGGTTTCACCTGTACATAGAAAGTGTTGTCGGGCATAACTTTCACTATGGGACCTTTTTCGCAGAAGCCGAAACAACCTGTCAGTATCACCTGAACAGAGTCCATTAAACCTTTAGCCTCGAGCTCATCCCTTAAATTGCAGACAATAGCATCACTTTCAGAGGCATGGCAGCCTGTGCCACCGCAAACCAAAAGATGCATACTGTATTTTGACATAATTAGTCCTCCTTATTCTTTTAAATCAATAGTTTGATAATTCACAGGTATTATACCGTCCACCAGTTCACCTGTTTTAATGTATTTTTCGATAATCTGGTCTGCTCTTTTAAGATCGACAAAACCAAATACTACCGGATCAGCCCCGGGGAGCTTTACCTCAATAGTGGGTTCCGCATAACAATATCCCATGCATCCGGTCTGAGTTACTATGGCAGCAACATTTCTCCTTTCCAGCTGCTCCAGAAAGAACTCCATTACTGTTTTCGCTCCTGACGCTATACCACATGTTGCCATAGCAACTTTCACCTGAACAACATTTTCAGGATTGATTGCTTTAACCCGGATGTCCATCCCGGTCTTCAATTCTTCGCGTTTCTTTTTCAGATCCGCAAGTGATGTGATTTTTGACATTTTTTTACTTGTTAGGTTTAATATTTATCTGTCGCATTGCTTTGACATAATTTTCTCTTATAAATTTATACATTTTATTTTTCATTGTATCATAGAATATCTCTATTAAGTTCTTTAAAATCAATACCTGATGCTTCTATTTCTTTCAGGTTCTCATTTATCATATTCCCTATCTCTTCAAGCAGTTTTCTGTCATTTAAAGTTTCTATTTCAAGATAATCCATTGTCTCTTTTGAGGAAAACCTGTATTCCCCGTTATCTGTTTTATGAAGATAGGTGAAATCTATTCCGGGATTGGTTGCCATAAGAATTAGCAGAACACCGGATATGTCACCGAGAGGTTGCCTGTCGATATGACTGTTTGAAAAGTCAGCCCTGATACTTGTCCCTTTTCCTGTTTCAGATTCAATTTTCAGGTTACCTCCAGTCAGCTCCGCATGGTATTTCAAAAGCGGAAGTCCCAATCCCATCCTCCTTTTTGTCCGTGTTGTAACAAAAGGATCTGTAACATTTTTTAAAATCTCTGCGGGAATACCTGTGCCATTATCTTTAATTATTATCTGATAAATATCTTTTGCAACCGACTCAATTATCTCGATCAAGATATCATACGCCTTTGCTCTTATGGAGTTCTGAACAATATCCAGTATGTTGAGCGATAATTCTTTCATCCGGTCACAACTTTTCTTCCATTAATCCCTCTGAGTGCCAATCTGATTTCGGTAAAGGTGGGCTCATTAATATGCCAGACCGTGAAAGCAGTTCCGATATGTTCGGGATAATGGGCATCAGAAGATCTTAACAACGGGTATTTAATAATTTCAGGATGACTTGCAGAAAACTGTTCAGGCGTTGTCGCCCTTGAAACCTCAAGAGCATCCGCTTTCATATTTTCGGGAAGAAAACCCAGCTGACTGTAAATGCTGTTCTTCCTCCTGTCGATATGAGCCGGGATGAAAAGGCCATTCAGACTATGGACAAAAACTTCAACCTCTTTTATAGTTTTTGAGATGGCATTTACCAGAAGCTTCTTTTCTTCATAAATGATGATCTCATCTTCATCGACCTGAACCTGGTGACCAAAAATTAACGGATTATTGGGAAAGTCAGGAAGGTTTTCATCAAGGAATTCCTGGAAAGTTCTGAGTGTATCATTATTTTCAAAGAACGTGAGGCAATGAACCTCTTCTTTTGTTGTAACTTCGGCACCCTGCATCACAAAGATCCCTTTTTCTTCTGCCAGCCTGGATATCAGGTTACATTGCCGGGTGGTGTTGTGATCGGTAATGCCGATTATATCAAGCTCCTTCCGTGCTGCTTCAGAAATTATATTCGCCGGGCTCATTTCCAGATCTCCGCAGGGAGAGAGGATAGTATGAATATGCAGGTCGGCCCGGAGAAATTTCATTCTTTTTTTAATAATTCAAATAAACGTCCGGTAATATTGAAAGTATCCAGATCTGTGCCCAGAACAGGAATATTCTCAGTATTACTCTTCTCTATTGTATCAGCCTCCGGAATAAATCCTTTGACAATTATTATTGCTGAGATATCTTTAAGAGATGCGACAGCAATAATATTCTGATGAGTCTGGAGTGTTATCCAGATCTGACCTTCTTTTGAATTGCCAATGACATCGCTTAGAAGATCAGATACATAGCCTCCTGTTGCTTCATTTGAGAGACCACTTTTACCTGAAATAACTTTCAGATCCAGCGCAGATATGATATCAGTTATTTTCATCTTCAGTTCCTTTTTTATCTCAGTTCTTTTACAAACGGTTCTCTCCCCAAATCTTCAATGATCATATTTTTTTCCGGATCTGGTTTAGTATAATTTGTTATTTCCACTATAGTGCCTTCTCCTGGTACACTTGAGATCCTCATAGCATCGCTGTTTTTTCTCATATTCGACAACCCCATACCTGCACCAAATCCATTTTCTCTTACTTTAGGGCTGGCTGTTGAATATCCCTCTTCCATAGCCTGATCAATGTCAGCTATGCCAGGACCTTTATCAGATATGGTTATTTTGATCCTGGTTTCATCTATATCCACATCAATAACTCCCGAGTAAGCATGTGCAACAACATTAACTTCACCTTCATACAGAGCAATGACAACACGTTTTGAAACTGAGTGGTCGATATTCATCTGGCGAAGAACTTTTTTTACTGCACTTGCAACATTCCCTGCTTTGGAAAAATCTCCTCCGGCTATTTTATGGCTGAATTGCATAGTTTAGTAAATTGGTTTGATTCCTGCTTTATACAATTTACCGGAAATGTAAAACATAGAATGAGGACACTCTATAAGAGTCATACTGTTCTCTTTTGCAAGCGAAATCATCTCTTCACCTGTTTTCTTGCCACGTGCTATTATAATACAACCAATTTCCGACATCTCAGAGGTTCTGATTGTCTGAAGATTCGCAAGACCTGTAATGAGAACTATGTTTTCCTTCTCAACAGTAAGTACATCACTCATGAGATCAGAGGCAAATGCATACTCAACCCTGGCAGAAAGATTTTCTTCACAGCAAATTACCTTTCCGTCTATAGTATCTGAAATTTCTTTGATAGTCATTTGTTTGTACGTAATAAACTGATTCATAGTATTAATAAGCTCATGATGACCGTATATCTGAATTATTTATGGTACAAAGATATATTTTTATTGTTAATAAAATAACAATGTTAATAAAATAACAGAAGTTTATAATATTTCTAAATAAGAGTGGTTTTGCTATTTCCTTGCATTCTTAAACTCTGATCCGGCTTTCCACTGAGGGAACAAGTCGGATGTTGCAAGAACATATCCCACATAGAACTCCAGCCTTGCGTCTTCAGCAATACCACTTAGATCCCATTCATCAGGTTCGTAATTATCTGCAGGTCTGTGGTATTTGTTGTCCAGATAGTCTTTTTCCTTTTTTGCTGCCCATTCCCTGCCATGTTCCCTGCTATCAACATTTCCCCGGGCAAAGGCAGCTGGAACACCTTTTTTTGCAAAAGGAAAATGATCGGACCTGAAGTACATTCCGGTCTGGGAATTAGGATCTTTTATAACATATCTGCCCTGCCTTGCAGCTCCTTCACTCAGCATTTCATCCAGATTTGATTGTCCGTATCCTGTTATCATAACATCTTTCATCCTTCCTATGGGCAGCATAAGGTCATTGTTAAAGCAGGCAACAGTTTTCTCAATTGGTAAAACCGGATTTTCTGCATAATACTGTGAACCCAGCAGCCCCTGTTCTTCTGCAGTTGGGAAGAGGAGGACAACAGAACGCAGCGGCCGTTTTTTCAACCCGGAGAAAGCTTCTCCGATTTCAAGAGCCCAGGCCATAGATGTACCATTGTCTACAGCACCATTATATATTGAATCCCCTTTCTCTTTTTCTCCAATACCAAAGTGATCCCAGTGAGCCGAGTATACAATGCATTCATCAGCTCTGGAAGTGCCTCTTAAAACCCCGGCAACGTTGGTCGATATATTGTACCTTATCTTGTTATGAATTGACAGAGATATAGTTGAACTGAGATTAAATCCCTTAAAATCTTTTGCACAAGCTTCTTTTCTCAGATCTTCTACATTATAACCAAGATTGTTGAAGAGTGAATCGGCTGATTCTGCCGAAAGCCATCCGGTGAATTCACAAAGCGTTTTGTTACTGTCGGCAGTCTGCATAAATAACCTTGGTGAAATCGCGCTTTTCCTTGGAATTGTATACTTGTAGCCAGCCCCTTCGGTTTCGTGAATTATCAGTATGCCAAGGGCACCCTGTCGCGCAGCCTCTTCAAATTTGTAGGTCCACCTGCCGTAATATGTCATTTCTTTCCCTTTGAAATAGGTACTGTCTCTTGTGTATAATCCAGGATCGTTTATAAGCACAATAGCTGTCTTTCCCTTAACATCAATGCCGGCATAATCGTTCCTGTGATATTCCGGAGCTACAATCCCGAAACCTGCAAAAACCAGATCTGACGAGGTAATGTTAATATCTTCCGAAAGCTGCGGTGAAGTTACAGCAATGTCGTCCGGAAAGTTTAATGAGATGATTTTTTTACCTGAATTGACCCTGACAGGATTTTTTACTTCTGAACTTATCTCAACCATTGGAACAGGCTGAAAATAACTGCCATTGAATGCCGGTTCGAAACCAATTCTTTTCAACTCGCCGGCAAGATAATCGATAGTAATTTTTTCACCGGGGGTAAATGGTTTTCTCCCCATGAATTCATCCGATCCCAGGTTTTTTACTATTTCAGCCATATCACCGGCTGTAATGCTTTCTTCACCTTTCTTAAGGTCACGGTCACTGCAGGATGTAATAATTATCAAGGAGATCAGCAGAATTAGATAATGTTTCATTTTCATTTCCTTTTAGGCTCAATATATTTTGGACTATTCCCTTTGCTTTTTTTACCTCTCCCTAAATCCATCCCCCAGGGGGGACTTATTGAAATCTAACAAATTATGAAGCCCCCCTTGGGGGGTTTGGGGGTGAAATTAGACTTTTTCAACAGCCCCGGGGCGATGAGGTCAGTCTACCTGAGCACCACATTTCCCAGCAGCACCCTGCCACTTTTCCAGAAACCTCTGAAGTAGGGGTTATCAGTTATATAGATTACTTCTCCGGAGCCGATATTTTCGGATCCTATAACAAGTGTATTCTTGATTTTATCTTTGTATTTAAAACCTGCAAAGCCTGAAACAGGTTCTTTTTCAAGAATATAACCTATGTTGTTGCCTGTTGTAAGGAAAGGATAGCCGGCAGTCCGTTTCATTATGAACCACTCTTTACCCAATCCAAAGGCATAGGGATGTGTATCATCAAGTTTTACCCTGTAAATACTTCCGGCTGACCTCTCTGATAGTGAGTACCTTCTCTCATTTTGGTATTCATATCTTTTAAGAAGGGTGGTATCATCACTTTTAACCTTCTTTTCAGCAGCCTTTTGTTCGGCAGTTCTTGTCTCAATTGCTTTAGCCAGTGAAGTAGACTTTACCCCTGCAAAAACTGTGACAGCGTTTTCAAGCGCAATGACCCGTCCTCCTCTTTTTACATAATCTACTATTGTGTCTCTCAGCTTTGAATATGATCCCGAGGTCAGGATCAGGATTTCATAATCGCTCAGATTTATTTCCCCGGAGGTGCTCATATTTAGGAGAGTTATCGGATAATTAAGTTCTCTCTCAAAGAAGTACCAGAGTTCGCCTACAGAGCCTGTTGATGTTCCTTCACCGCAAAGCATTGCTACTGCTTTCTTTTTCATAAGCGGAGAATACACCGAGCCAAAGTCTTTACCGGTATCCACCAGTCCTGTTGTGGTAGTTATGAGTTTTACCTGGCACTCATTTGCCGCATCAGTAACAATCTTATCAAAATCACCATCAAAATGTTTATTATCACCGCGGGCAACAATAATACTGCCTCTGTTGAAGCTTTTACCATTTAAGGTAAATGGTTTTAGTGAATACCTTAGTTTGATTTTTTTATTATAAAGGGCTGCAGTAAATTTCAATTCATCAAATCCGTAAAAATCAGCTACATAGGCATAGGTGTCATTCTTCCCGGGCAGGTTGCTGATTTTTTTCATTCCAACTTTTCCGGTATCTGCAGCAATTTTATCGCTCAGGGCATAAGCTTTAAGGTTATAGACATATGGAAGTGCCCATGCAGTAAGATCGTAACTGAGTGAATCCGTGGCACGGCTGTCCGGTTCAAACAGAACCTGCATGAAGTGCGACTCCGGCTGATATGCACTTATGAGAATATCGCCCTTTTCAATAGTAACTTCTCCATCTTTATTTGTGGAGTAATCGAATCCTTTGAATTTCTTCCCGATATTTCCGGCGTAAGTATAGTTTATCTGGTTCCTGTTAAAAAGCTGAAGAATTCCTTCAATATTGGATTTTTCATTTGAACCTTTGATAATCACAGATTTATACTTGAAAGATGGGTTTTTCACACTCTCTTCAAAGTACTTGTTAAACTCCGAAAGAAGTTTTTCCCTGTTATCATATGATACTTTTACAGTAGCCATTGAAGCCATAAAATGGCCCTCAATTCTATCCTTTAATGTCAGTGTATCGCCTGATTCCTGTTTATATGCGAGTCCGGAAGCACCTCCGCCACCCTGCTCGTAGGTAAATCCCATTGCACCGTTAAAGAGCGGCCAGGTGTCACCATAACTCGGATAAAAAAGATCGAAGTTTTCTTTTGTGAAATAGAGCTTGAACTTCTGATTAAAAAGTGCCGCATTTCCTCCTCCCATAAGTTTGTGAAACTCATGCTGCCAGGGTGTGATAATATCATGCCAGGGATCGGCTCCGGGAGCAAAAAAGAAGGTTGACTCGGGACCCATCTCATGAAAATCGGCATGGACCTGCGGCATAAACTGTTTATAAAGATTTAGCCTCTGCTGGCTTTCAGCCTGTGTCTGCCAGGTCCAGTCGCGGTTAAGATCGAACATATAATGGTTGGAACGTGCACCAGGCCAGCCCTGGTTGTGTTCATATGAATTCCTGTCGGGGTTGATAACAGAGTTCATCGAACTTCTGTACCGGTTTGTATAAAGTTCATGTCCATCGGGATTCTGGCATGGATCAATAATAATTATGCAGCTCTTCAGATAATCGGAAACACCTGGATAAGAGCCTGAAACAAGTGTGTAAAGCGTCTTCATTGCCGCTTCCATACCTACTGCTTCATTCCCGTGCACATTGTAACTTAGCCAGATGAATGGAATCTGTTTCCCTGTAAACTCTCCCTTTAATAAACCTGTTTTTATCAGATTATTCTTACGGTATTCTTCAAGTTCAGTCAGGTTTTCCTGAGAGGAGATAATGCAGACACCCAGCGGGCGGCCCTCATATGTGGTTCCATACTCACGGTATTCAGCCAGGGGAGAGATTTCTGCAATATATTTAAAGTACTCGACAGCCTTGTGATGATAGGTAAACTGGGTACCCGGTTCATAACCTAGAAACTCACCCGGCGACTTGATTGCCTGTGATTGTAGAAACGGTATCAGTAAAGCTGAGAGCAGAGCAGACAGGAGGGTCCTTTTCATATTTATTGTTGTCGGGTTAAGGGGCATAAATATAATCTTTTTTCAAATCCCTGAAAAAATAATCCATTCTGCTTTATAACAAGCAAGAATTCTTATTTTTGCTCCCCTGATTTACAATATTCACAATTAGAAAGATATTTATGAAAAGACTCAGTTTTCTTCAGATCCTGATTTGCCTTGTGTTATCATTCACAGTTCAGACAGGTCTGCTAACCGCTCAGATGCCACAGCGAGGTGGTAACCAGATTGCAATTCTTGGCTGGACAGATGATACACATTACCTTTTCAGAACTCTTGATGCAGATAAAAAACCCGTTATTCAGAGCGTTGATATTAAAACCGGGAAAGGCAGTGTTGTTCCTCCTGCCAAATCAGACAGGGATTTGCTGGTCCAGGCTCTTCCACAGGGAACATCACTGACGATGAATGATGCGGTGAGTTCTGATATGAAAAGTGCGGTTCTTGTGAAGGATAATGATCTGTTCTATTTTGCAATAGGCGATAAGGAGCTGAGAAGACTTACAAATGATAAAATACCTGAGGTTAATGCCAGGTTTTCACCTGACGGGAAAAAAATTGCCTACACAAAAAACAAGGATCTTTACGTGTTTGATATTGCAGGGAATAAAGAGATACGTCTTACTTCTGATGCAACAGGCAAAATCTACAACGGATATTCTTCATGGGTTTATATGGAAGAAATTCTTGGCAGAGGAAGCCGTTATGCCGCATTCTGGTGGTCACCCGACGGAACCAGACTTGCCTATCTGAGAACTGATGAAACTGATGTACCTGTCTTTACTCTCAACAGGCTCGATGAACCTGATGGCATTCATGGATTGATCGAAGCTACACCATATCCAAAACCTGGAGATCCAAATCCGAAAGTTAAAATGGGTATTGCAGATGTAAATACAGCAAAGACTGTCTGGGTGAAAACTGATTATAATGTTGACCAGTATATAGCATGGCCTTTCTGGACACCTGATAGTAAAAAGCTTGCTATTCAGGTACTTAATCGTGATCAAAATGATCTGAGAATAATTCTTGCTGATCCTTCCACAGGTGATTTTACACAAATTTACAATGAGACAAGAAAGACCTGGGTTGAATTTTATGAGACAATCTATGTGATGAAAGACAATTCTGGCTTCATTGTCAGGAGTTACAGGAGCGACTGGGAAAATCTGTATTATTATGGTTGGGACGGGACACTAAAATCGCAGATTACAAATCTCCCTTTCAGGGTTACCGGAATAGACAGGGTGGATGAAGCACTCAAAACAGTTTATTTTACTGCTACAGGAACGGAATCAACTGACAGTCACGCCTTCAGGGTTGGTCTTGATGGGAAGAACCTTTTGCAGATTACCCAGGGAGAGGGGACTCATAATTTAAGCATTTCCCCAAAGGGTTCCTATTACATCGATACCTGGAATAGTATTTCATCAGCAGGTTCCATAGTTGCCTATAATAAAAGCGGCAAACTGCTGAGGGAGATTCATAAATTTGAGCAGCCGGTTTTCGACCCGGCAAAGAATTCCAAAGCAGAGATGGTAAAGATCATGACTTCTGATGGCCTGTTCAATATGCCCGCAATTATTACTTATCCGGTGAATTTTGATCCATCGAAAAAATACCCGGTTATTTTTGCCGTTTATGGCGGGCCTGATTCAAAAAATGTTGCAAACAGGTGGCCGGGTACAAATGCATCGTGGAATTCACAGAACGGGATTATTACGTTTACGGTCGACCATCGCGGGTCTGGTCAGTTTGGCAAGAAGGGTCTGGATTATTTGTATCGCTGCCTGGGTAAATGGGAGATTCTTGATTATGAAGATGCAGTTAACTGGTTAAGAGCAAAACCATATGTTGATGGTACCAGAATGGGTATTACCGGAAGCTCATACGGTGGTTATATGACCTGCCTGGCCCTTACAAAAGGGGCAGATTACTGGACACACGGATTTGCAGGATCATCTGTGACAGATTACCGTCTTTATGATAATGTTTATACCGAACGTTACATGGACACGCCACAGGATAATCCTGAGGGTTACAAGGATGGTTCAACCCTTACATTTGCCAAAAACTATAAGGGTAAATTATATATGACTCATGGTGACATGGATGATAATGTTCATATGCAGAACACTATTTATCTCATTTCAAGGCTGGAGGATGAAGGTAAATCATTCCAGTTCATGCTGTACCCTGGTGGTCGTCACGGCTGGGGTGGAGCAAAGGCTCTTCATTCCCGGACCGAAGCAAACAAATTCTGGCTGTCGAATTTCTTCGGGAAATAATTTGTTTTTATTGATTGAAATGAGAAATTTAAGGTATCTGCTTCTTCTGCAAGTATTATTGATCACTCTTGTAACGAGTGGTCAGCAGATAACTGTGGCTAAGTCCGACAGACCTGATGGAATTTATGCGGATTTCAACACTAACAAAGGAATAATATCCGTTAAGCTCGACTATATGAAGGCACCCATGACTGTTGCCAATTTCATCGGACTGGCTGAGGGGACTATTACCAATTCAACTTATCCGTCAGGAAAACCATTCTATTCCGGGTCAATCTGGCACAGGGTTGTAAAAGGGCATGTCATACAGGGAGGAGAACCTTCGGTTGTCAAAGATCCTGCAAATTATGAGGCAAGCTCTACCGGTTATGAAATTCCTAACGAGATAACGGACCTCAGTCACAATAAAGCCGGGATGATAGGTATGGCAAATTCCGGACCACATACAAATACCTGTCAGTACTATATAACTCTTGCTGACCGTTCATACCTGGATGGCAATTATACTCTGTTCGGCGAGGTTTTCAAAGGTATGGATGTGGTTAATAAAATTGCTCAGGGCGACACAACATATTATATTACAATTGTCCGTGTAGGAAACGATGCCCGAAAGTTCATTGTAAATGATGCTACGTTCAGGGAATTGCTTGACAGGCAATGGGAAAAGGTAAATTCTGAAAAAGAGAAAAGAAAACTGGTTGAAGAGAAATTTATATCGGAGAATTACCCCGGACTGAAATCATTTCCCGATGGACTCAGATATAAAGTACTTGCAAAGGGAAAAGGGAAATCTCCGACCGAAGGATCATCTGTTGAAGCCAGTTATTCAGGAAGACTTATCAGTGGTTTGAGTTTTGCAAGTTCAGCTGACACCGGGAAACCTGTTCCGGGTTCAGATCCGGTATCATTCAGTCATGAACTGGGGAAACCCGGGTTGATTAAAGGATTGGAAGAAGCATTGATAAATATGACGACAGGGGATAAGTGGTTGCTCCTTATTCCCCCTGACCTGGCATACGGTGTAAAGAGTGGTTTTTATGGGAAAGAGATAGCTGGTCAGAAACGGTTTGTGATCTCTCCGGGTGAGACACTGGTAATTGAAGTGTCACTACTTAAGATTTATTAATGGTTTTAGTATGTCATGGCATGCAGATAATTTTTTGTTTATTATATTGCTGCCAAAATACCGGACTAAACTTTAGGAACTCCAAACTCCAAACTCCTGATTTATGACTATAGGCATTCTCAAAGAAACGGGAAATGAAAACCGGGTAGCGTTACTGCCAGGTGAAGTTGCTGTATTGAAAAAGATGGGTATTGAAGTATTAGTAGAGCTTCATGCCGGGGAAAAGGCTTTTGCTGCTGACAAGGATTTTCAGTCTGCAGGGGCAATTGTGGCTGAACGAAAAGAGATTATTTCAAGGGCAGAAGTGTTGTTATCAATAAATCCGCCGGTTGAAGATGAAATAAATTCTTTCAGGGAAGGACAGGTGTTATGCTCTGTTCTGAATCCTGTTGAAAACAGTAGCTGGCTTGAAAAAGCCAGACTCAGGGGATTAAGTGTATTGGCACTTGACCTTGTACCAAGGACTACCAGGGCACAGTCAATGGATATTCTCTCATCAATGGCAACGGTTTCGGGGTATAAAGCTGTTCTGGATGCTGCCAGCTTATTGCCGCGGTTTTTTCCCATGTTCATGTCTGCAGCCGGAACAATTAAACCGGCAAGGGTACTTATTCTGGGTGCGGGTGTGGCAGGTTTACAGGCAATCGCAATTGCACGTAAACTTGGAGCGATAGTCGAGGTCTTTGATGTCCGTTCTGCTGTCAAGGAGGAAGTCAAAAGCCTGGGTGGTAAATTTATTGAAGTAGAAGGCGCTAAAGAAGATGCACAGGCAGGTGGTTATGCTGTTGAACAGACGGAAGATTTTAAAAAGAAACAACAGGAACTGATTCAGGAAAGAGCTATTGCGGCTGATGTTGTTATTGCGACTGCACAGATTCCCGGTAAAAAAGCTCCGGTTCTTCTCCTTAAGGAGACCGTTAATTCAATGAAACCGGGGTCTGTCATTGTTGACCTGGCAGCTTCAACCGGTGGAAACTGCGAACTGACTCAGAATGGTAAGAATATTGTTGTGAATGGTGTCAATATAATCGGCAAATCAGACTATCCTTCAGATATGCCGACTGATGCCAGCAAAATGTTCGGCTGCAATGTTATAAACCTGCTGAAGATTATGATAGATAAAGATGGTAAGCTTGTACTTAATATGCAGGATGACATTCTTAATGGCACTGCTGCTGTTCATGGTAAGGAATATATCAGTCAGAGAGTAAAACAGATGCTTAATATTAAATAAAAAATATTATGGAAAATATTTTAAGATTTTTCTTGCTGCACAGAGAGGCCATTTTTATAGTAATCCTTTCGATATTTCTTGGTATTGAGGTGATCAGCCATGTGCCTGCCATTCTCCATACTCCCCTGATGTCAGGGGCAAATGCTATCCATGGTGTGGTAATAATAGGTGCTATAATAGTAATGGGACATGCTGAAACAACCGGATCAATGATTCTGGGTTTTGTAGCAGTTGTGCTTGGAACACTGAATGTCGTTGGTGGATTCGTGGTTACCGACAGAATGCTTGAGATGTTCAAAAAGAAGAAGTAAATAGCCCTTATTAAAAATGACAAATATCAATATA
>Ga0208980_10001018_pt1 | contig 16794 bp, 10 predicted proteins | sample WetSurMetagenome_3_FD_187993 | JGI IMG/M metagenome (GOLD analysis project Ga0208980, IMG submission 187993) | Wetland microbial communities from Twitchell Island in the Sacramento Delta, sample from surface sediment Aug2011 Site A1 Bulk (version 2) | ecosystem: Environmental > Aquatic > Marine... | reverse complement strand
ATCGGGATCAAACTCCTCAACATTAAATACACCGGGTTTTTTCCATATTCCCTTAAGATACATCATGGCACCAATAGCAGCCGGTACACCAGTAGTATAGCTCACACCTTGTGCTCCTGTTTCTTTATAAGCTGCCTCATGACTGCAATTATTATAAACATAATAGGTCTTTTCCTTTCCGTTCTTAATGCCTTTAATACGGCACCCGATTGATGTCTGACCCTTATAGTTTTCTCCAAGTTCACCAGGATCGGGTAGCACAGCCTTCAGAAACTGGATTGGAATTATCTCACGTCCATCGAACATAATAGGTTCAATGCCTGCCATTCCGATGTTTTGTATTACACGCAGATGAGTAAGGTATTCTTGTCCAAAAGTCATCCAGAACCGTGCCCGTTTGAGAGTAGGAAAATTCTTGACAAGAGATTCCAGTTCCTCATGATAGATTACATATGATTCTTTAGGGCCAATCTCAGGATAATTCAATGGTTTATGAATTTCATGAGGTTTGGTAATTATCCATTTACCTTTTTCCCAGTATTTACCTTTCTGAGTGACTTCCCTGATATTGATCTCAGGATTGAAATTAGTTGCAAATGGCTTGCCATGGTCACCGGCATTACAATCGACAATATCAAGATATTGAATTTCATCAAAATGATGTTTGGCAGCATATGCAGTATAAATGGAGGTAACACCCGGGTCGAATCCACACCCCAGGATTGCTGTAATACCTGCTTTTTTGTACCTGTCGATATATGCCCATTGCCAGCTGTATTCAAATTTAGCCTCCTCAAGAGGTTCATAATTAGCCGTATCGAGATATGCAACTCCTGTTTCAAGGCATGCATCCATAATATGGAGATCCTGGTAGGGCAACGCCACATTTACCACAATATCAGGATTAAATGACCTGATTAGTTTTACCAGTTGGGGAACATCATCGGCATCAACCTGCGCTGTTTTAATTCGTTCCTTACCTATTTTCCCGGCAATTGCATCGCACTTTGATTTTGTACGGCTTGCTAACATAATTTCAGTAAAAACTTCCGGAAGTGACGCCATTTTATGAACTACCACTGTTCCTACTCCTCCGGCACCTATAACCAATACTCTTCCCATAAATAAAATATTTTTAACAGGTTAGTCTTTTATCTATAATTACCTGACAATACATGGATTGTTTGAACAGATCATTATATCATCAGATAAGCTGATCCAAATATAAGATATAAAAATGACCTGTCAATGAACTTTTACCACACATTACAATGTAGATGCAGTTCCTTCATAACATAAAACTGAACAATGCTAAATCTGTTTATATTTGTATCTGATAATTACGGAACCTGATTATGAAGCTTATCAATCCATTGCTGATTGTTCGGATACTGAGTACGATTCTGTTGATTGAAACTATTTCGTATCTGTTCTGTTTACCGGTTGCGTTTATTTATAAGGAATCTCCATACCCGTTCTGCTGGTCTGCCGCTATCACAGCTTTGCTTTCTGCTGTGTTTTACCTGGTTTCAAGAAACTCAGATACTGATAAATTCAGCAACAGAGATGGATACCTGGCTGTCACAATATCCTGGATTGTATTTTCAGTTTTAGGAACTCTGCCATATCTGATAAGTGGTACAATCCCATCGTTTGTAGATGCTTTTTTTGAATCAACATCAGGTTTCTCTACTACCGGTTCATCCATATTAACTGATCCCGAAGCGCTGCCATTCTCGATACTCTTCTGGCGAAGTTTGACGCACTGGATAGGTGGAATCGGGATAATTGCACTTTTAATAATAATTCTCCCATCACTAAGAGTAACCGGATATCAGCTATTCAGTCTTGAATCATCACTTAAGGAAAAGATCCATCCCAAAACCAAGGCAATAGGATTCAGGGTATTATTCATCTATCTTGGTCTTACACTTGCTGAAATATTGCTGCTTAGTCTTGGTGACATGAACCTTTTTGACAGTATCTGTCACTCCTTTGGTACTGTTGCCACAGGCGGCTTTTCGACAAAAAACAGCAGTCTTATGTTCTATTCACATTACAGTCAGTATGTTGTAATGATATTTATGTTTCTGGCAGGTACCAGTCAGGTTATTTATTACTACATGGTAAAATTAAATTTCAAGAAGGTCAAACAAAATGAAGAATTGTGGTTTTATATTTTAGTTGTAATTATTACAGGGGCAATTGCCTCTATGATCCTTCTTTCAAATTCTACAAGAACATTAGAGGAATCATTACGTGAGGGCTTTTTTCAGGTTATCTCAATTATTACCTGTACAGGTTTCGTATCAGCTGATTATATAATCTGGCCTGCAACAGGAGTATTTCTGATCTTTCTCCTGATGTTTGCAGGTGGCAGCACCGGCTCTACAAGCGGTGGAATAAGAATGGCGAGGCATTTAATTGTACTTAAAAACATTAAGAATGTTTTTATCAAGCTTAATCATCCCAAATCAATAACCTTCATAAGATTAAATGGTCATAGTATCAGTGAAAATACAAATATTTCAATTCTGTCATTTGTTGTCTTATACCTGTTCATTTTTATACTTGGAACAATTATTATAGTGATAACAGGAGTTGATCTTGTCTCAGCATCAAGTTCCGTAGCAACATGTATGGCTGGCATCGGTCCGGGATTAGGCACAGTCGGACCAATGAGCAAATTTGCCCTTATGCCTGAAATAAGCAAGGTTATATTGAGTTTGCTGATGATTATTGGCAGACTTGAGATTATAACTGTCTTCGCAATTTTTACCAGGACTTTCTGGAGAATCTGATTTTCGCTTGGTGCTGGGTGCTGGGTTCTGGGTTCTGGATGCTGGGTTCAGGGTAGTTATAAACTCAGATCTGATAGGAAAGGAATAAGAAGCATGAGGCGACTTACTCTATACCCGATTTAAGCACCGTTCCCTAAAATCAAGGAAATTCTAAGTCTTTAAGAGAAACTTCCTTACATAATCAAGACTTTCAGGAGTTCCAATATCTGTCCAGTAACCGGAATCATCCAGAAATGTATAAACCATATGTTCTGAGGCTAGTCTAAGATAAAGAGTCGTCAAAGAATATACTCCTTCACTCATATAATTAAATACTTCAGGTTCAACCACATGTATGCTTGAAAATGCAATTTCGCTGAGTCCTTCAGATGAACTAGTCGCAAGTATTTTTTCACCTGTAGCATTATTGCACCAGCCTCTTATAATACCTTCTTCATCAATAAGATAAAACCTATTTCCCTGACGATGTCTGACTGCTAGTGTTGCAAGACCCTTTTTTTTAAGATGATAACTATAGAGAGCTGAAAGATCAAGGTCAGAGATAATATCTACACTATAGATGAGGAAAGGATTATTATCGAAAAAAGCTCTTGCCTTAAATAATCCTCCACCTGTTTCAAGAAGCTCTCCCCTTTCATCTGAAACTGATATCCTGTATCCAAGTCTGTTGAGCCTATTTACCTCGTCTTCAACCATATCTGCAAAATGATGAACATTAACTATTATATCATCATATCCATGAGATTTACATTTCTCAACTGCAATCTGAAGGGCAGTTTTTCCATTGATATCAACCAGGGCTTTTGGAATAGTTTCTGTAATTTTTCCAAGTCGTTTTCCCAATCCGGCGGCAAATATCATTGCTTTCATCTTCTCTATCTTCTTAACCACTGAATTTCAATGGATTAAACGGAGCAACACTGAGCTTATAAGTGGTTTTCCTCTGTGTGATTCTGTGTAAATCAGTGGTAAATTGTTTTTATTTATGTACTGATGTTTGGGTCAGTATCTATGCTTAACTTCGAAACTTTGAAATCTACTCTATTGATCTTCCCTGCTCTAACTTTTTATAAATTGATACATCTGGTATGAGTCTGACTGTCTGAAATAATTCTGAAAGTGATAAAGGGAGTTGTTGTGATTCAATTAATTGTGCAAGGAGCTTAACTGCCGGTACTATACTTCCTGTAAAAGTTGGTTTTTTTTCATATAATCCTCTAAAGCCGAAAGCTCCCAGAGCCTGCATCAACCTTATCATGCTAAAACCTGCAAAATATCCTCTGAAGTCTTCTTTCTTTTCTCCGGATACAGCGCAGAAATTATTTACATGATAATCGAGAAGGTTTTGACGTGCTTTATCCGGAATATGGGCTTTGGCATCATATAGAAGCGATGCTACATCGTATTGGGGGGCACCTTTTCTTCCACCCTGGTAATCAATAAACCATGGCTCCCCGTCAACAATCATTACATTTGCCGACTGAAAATCCCTGTAAAGAAAATAATCCTGTCCGGTTTCAAGAAGAAAGTCAGCCAGCATTTCGAAATCGTGCTCAAGTCTCCTCTCATTAAATGGGACAGCAACAAGCTTGAGGAACATATATTTGAAATAATTCATATCCCACATCATCGACTGCCTATCGAAACTTTTGTGAGGATAACACAGATCCAGATTCAGTCCGGCAATTCCTTCGATCTGAAAGAGAATAAGTTTGTCAAGTATTTTTCTATAGAAAGCTTCTGCTTCTTTGTCAAAACCGGTACTTAACTGTTTTTTCTGAAGCCAGGTAAACAGGTTTATATCACCAAGATCCTTTAGATAATATACATACCTATCAGGATGATAACCAAATACTTCCGGAACAGGAAGGCCCTTCAGGATAAAATGGTTAGTAAATCCGATAAATGCTTCATTTTCCTCAGGATTTGCATTATAAGCCCCTATAATACTTTTATCTCCACAAGTAATCCTGAAATACTTTCTGTCGGAACCAGATTGTGGTAATGGGACGGTTCTAATGTCTGATTCCCCAAATAATTCTTTGTATCCATCTGATACAATCTCCATTTCATTCATTTCATTTTACTTTAGCTTTGCCTTTTACCTAAAGCCTGATCATAATTTTCTTTTTATATAAGAACAGCGCTATAAGCCAGATCAGTACTACCTGGATAATGGCAAACATCAGGCTTCCATTCATATTACCGGCAACAGGCACACAGGCTTTTTCATAAAACCAGGTGTAAAGTGATATTTTGTTCTCTCCGATCTTTATGAATAACATTAATCTCGTCCAGATCCCTGCCAAAAAATATGAGAATAGTGCATTTGTTCCAAATACAAGGAAGAAGATACCCCATTTTTGAAATTTAAGTACATCAGCTACAAAATATATCAGTGCAAGTACTCCCATTGCAAGCCCTGCAGTGTACAGGACATATGAGCTGGTCCACAGTGGTTTGTTAATCGGAAGAAGAAAGCTCCAGAGTAATCCAAGACCAGATGAGGCAGCCCCGAATAACAGTAATTTGAGTACTGTTTTCCCTGCAGCAGGACCTTTTCCAATAATTTCTCCGGTATAATAGCCGATTATTACAGTCCCCACAGCAGGTAATGTGCTCAACAATCCTTCGGGATCAAAAGGCACACCAAAACCCTTATAAATATGGTTTACACCAAGTATTGCCACATCTACCTTGCTGACAAAATTGCCCTCAAGAGAGTATGGATCTGCACTTCCAAAGAAGGCAAGTATTGCCCAGTATAAAAGCAACAGAACAGCTACAACTATCCAAAGATAATCACGTCTTATTGTCAGACAAAGAAATGCACCAATGCCATAAGCTATTGCAATTCGTTGAAGAACACCCATAATTCTGAGTGTTGAATAATCACGTCCAAAATACGGGAAAATTGCCAGTAAAAGACCTATAGCAAAAATAGTGACCATTCGTCGTATAATTCTCAAAACCGATCCGCTGTTAATCTCTTGCCCGTATTTCTTCATTGAATACCACATTGATGTACCAACAATGAAAAGAAAGAAAGGAAATACAAGATCAGTCGGAGTACATCCATGCCAGGATGCATGGCGCAAGGGGGGATAAACATATTTCCAGCTTCCCGGTGTGTTTACTACTATCATAAAAGCAACAGTTAAACCCCTGAATATATCCAGTGAGACCAGCCTGCTACTACTCTTTGCCATACATATTAAATAATCAGCTGTAAAAATAACAATTTATAGCAATACCAGGTATTGTTTAAGTGTATCAAGGCAAGATAAAGGCTGTCCCGGTATTAAAATAGGATAGCTTTTTAAAACGGGGATACGACTACTCGAGCGAGAATTATTAACTTTAAGAAAAAATAAATTTAATCAAACCCTAGTTGATAATAAAATAAGATATATTGGCATGAAATACAGGTCATTAGCTATTTTTGTATCTCTGATTTCAATAATTTTATTGTTGTCTGATATGAGCCTGGAAGGCCAGCAGGTTTCCACCGGATTGGAATTGTTGATCAAAAACAATCTTCAATTATTAAAGGGAAAAAGGGTTGGATTAATAACGAATCCCACTGGTGTCGATATAAATTTACGATCAGGAATTGATATTCTGTTCTCGACTCCCGGAGTAAGTCTTGTAGCTCTTTTTAGCCCGGAGCATGGAGTTAGAGGAGATTTCAGTGCCGGAGAGAAAGTGGGTGCCACAATTGATCCAAATACCGGGCTTCCGGTTCACAGTCTTTATGGGGATACAAGGAAACCAACAAATGAAATGTTAAAGGGGATTGACATTCTTGTTTATGATATTCAGGACATAGGTTCCCGTTCTTACACATTTATCAGTACCCTCGGACTGGCAATGGAGGCTGCTGCTGAAAACAATATTCCTTTTGTGGTGCTTGACAGGCCTAATCCCCTTGGAGGTATCAGGATGGAAGGATTATTAACCGAACCTGCCTTTACATCGTTTGTAAGTCAGTATCCTATTCCATATATACATGGCCTGACAGTTGGGGAACTGGCTATTTTCATAAATGAAGAAGGCCTTCTCAAAAATGGAATAAAATGCAAGCTAGATGTGGTAAAAATGAAAGGGTGGAATAGAACTATGACCTTTGAAGATACTGGTCTGCCGTGGGTACCATCCTCACCTCACATTCCTCATGCACACACTCCGTTCTTTTATCCTGCGACAGGAATACTGGGAGAGCTTAATGTTATAAATATTGGTGTTGGTTATACTCTTCCTTTTCAGCTTTTTGCAGCAGAATGGATAAACGCCGATTCTCTCTCAAATAACCTTAATGCACTTAATATTCCGGGTGTAATATTCAGGCCAGTACATTATAAACCCTATTACAGTGTTTCTCAGGGTAAGATGGTTCATGGAGTTCAGATCCATCTATCTGACAGCAAGACAGCTCCGCTGTCGCTTCTTCAGTTTTATATGCTTCAGGAGACATACAAACTCAGGCCGGACAAAAATGTATTCACTCTTTGCGAAAAAGCTCGTCTTGAGATGTTTGATAAAGTTTGTGGAACCGACAAGGTAAGGCTTGAGTTTTCAAAGACATTTTCAGTGAGTTCGATTTCCGGTATATGGATGCAGGATATTCCTGCTTTCAGAAAAAAGGCCGAAAAATACTACCTCTACTGAGAAAAGTACAAGGTTCTTTACAATCTAAGAATATTCAGGTTCGCTCTTTGTATTTCTCTGACTCCGGGATGTCATGTAATATGAATTCCTGCTGAGATCTGTTACACGATTCATTTGAAATCTGGCCTCTTAGCAGGATGTTACCAGAAAAATGATTTCATCACTATTTAACTTTTTTTCCACCAAAATTATTAAAGGAGATCTCCTTCCATGCCTTTTTCAAGTTTACGTGCATGTTTTAGAAACTCATCAGGATTCATCTCCATGTGATAAATCATCCCATGTGTTGCACGGATCTTAGGACTATCATTCTCATAAAAAAAGTCCTTGCCAAGAATAAACTGAACTCGTTTGAACTGGTCAACCCAGACCTGTTGCGAAAGATGGCTGAACGGGCCGTCGAGTTCATAGCTGGGAAAAGAGGCATCTACCTGGCTGATATAACAATTCTTAAACGACCAGTCGAGTACGGCCATGGAATTTAGCGACACAGGTGTGAAGACATTAGCTTCTGATGGATGGAACCTGAACCATACGTTTCTGTATCCAATAATCCTCAGTCCAGAAATATCCTTTTCCTTACCCCACTGGCGAAGAGCTTCTGCAATTGCCTGCAGTACCTTATAATGTGTGTCGGGTCCTGATCCTTCAGGGTCAAATGCCAGACTAATTACTGTGGGTTGAATCTTCCTGAGCATCTCAAGTATCGGATCAACATCCCTTCCGGAGTGCGGCTGTGGAGTAAAAATATCACCTGTATAGAATCCAAGACGCAGATGCTCAATATCCTTAACCTTAACTCCATAATGAGCCCATACCAGCTCCTCTTCAAATTCCCGAAGCATCCCTTTAAGCTTCTGTATGTCAGGTGGATTTTTTTCACCGCTATAACTTGCTTTAAGCAACCCGATGTTTTCTGAAATCTGACTTTTCAATTCATCCTTCGATTTGATACCATAGATCTCCACCATTACCCTGGTAAGTCGATGGCAAACTCCTCTCAGCTTTCCCTGTTCATCTCTGGCTGCAATTTTATCAAGGTAGTGGCTAACATCCTTGTCGAACTTGTACTTAAAGCCTTTAACAAAAAAATCCGGGTACTCAACCATTTCAATTTTACCCTGCGATAAAAGAATAAGTGTCTCCTGAAGCAGCTTTTCAAGCATCTTATTAGTAACAGCAGTAAAGCCTGAAGTAAGGATGGAGAAGTGAAATTTATTAGAATGAATACGCAGCTGAGGAATGATACATGGAAATATCCCCAGCATTATATCGTCATGATGAGGGCCGGTATGCAGAAAAATCTGACGGTTCTCTTTCCTCACACCAGCAGCTATCTTTCTTTTAGTAGAATCAATGACTTCATTTACTTTATCTATGCTGAGGCCCGGAATAAGAGAGCAGTATTTATCATTCTTAAGATCATCAAGTTCAAGCTTATGTGCATATTTGTTGATCTTCATACAGAGGTCAAACACAGCCTTCTCAGTCTTATCGAAGGTCCATGGGCCCTCTTTAAAATACTTTTCGATACTGTCGCTCAGCTGAACAGCAGCACCTTCAGTAAGATAGAATCGTGCGTTTTCCTGTCTGTGCAGAACAGTTGCCGGATAGAGATTATCCGGAGGATTCTCAAGTGCATTCTTCACAACAGGTGATTTTGCCTCTCCGGCAGCAAAAATAATTGTAACACCATCGGGATTGCTGGTTATGGTTCCGAGACCAATTGTTATTACCAGCCTGCTTCTTGAGACCTCAATTCCTCCCAGATCCCCTGCAGAGGCTGCCTGGGTCTCAAAATTGGTTGCTGTAAGCCGTGTTGACGAATTATGATCACTGCCACGGGTATTGAAAGCTATGTGTCCATCAGGTCCTATGCCACCTAAAAAAAATCCAACTCCACCCATCTCCCTGATTCGGTTCTCATAATTTGTGCACCAGTTGTCAATACTGAAAAGCGACATCTGCTGGAGTTTTTCAAGAGGAGTCAATGCCTCCCTGTTTCTCAGTGTGAGATCAATGCGATTATCAGGAAAAATCTCAGAATAATGCTTTCTGCTGAACAGTGGTATTTCATCTGCATTAATAAGCAATGCTTTTGAAGGGTCGAGTTCAAATCCTTTTATATAGAAATTTCTGACATAATCATAAAAACTGTTATGCTGTTTCGGATTTATAGGGTAAAACTCATCTATCTGTACAAAATGCAATCCCCGCAATGAAGGTTTTACGGAACATGTAAGTCCGTTTATTTCCATAAGCCGGCGATTCTCCGGCTTATCCCAGCCCGAAAGAAGTTGCTTCGTCCATTTTATAAAATATTCCGGCGTCTTGCCTGTGGGAAGACTTATAACACCCTCTGGATTTTCAGCCACCCATTCCAGGAATCTGAGTGATGTCAGTAATCCCAGTTCGGGAAAATTCTGCACCACCACATAGGGTATTTTTGTCGACCAATCCTTCCGGCCTGACCTGAAGAAGAATGAGTGTTCTACCTGAGTTAAACCTCTGAATTTCATTACTTTCAAATTTTAAACAAGACTATCTAAGATTGATATTTTGAAATCAAAAAGTAGTCAATCTACATTCTATCCCTGATTCTTTTTAATCCCAAATGCAGGATCGATCTTCAGAAACTTTATGGCTATAATTCCCGGTAGCGCACAAATTATTACATAAATAAAGAAATGCTGATATCCCAGAAGTTCCTTTACCTCTCCGGATATCATTCCAGGAAGCATCATACCAAGTGCCATAAGCGATGTGGCAATTGCATACTCAGCTGTTTTATACTTGCTCTCACCAACATAATGTAGCATATAAAGCATATATCCGGTGAAACCAAATCCATAACCAAATTGTTCCAGTGCAATTGAAATGTAAATAAGATAATTACCGGGCATAGGCTGTACATATGAGAGATAAATATAGACACTTATTGGAATATTCATACAGAATGCCATCATCCAGATGAGTTTTTTAAGACCATATTTGGCCGCTGTAATACCTCCTATTATTCCGCCAAGGGTAAGACAAATGACACCCACAGTTCCATAGACAATACCATATTGTGCAGAGGACATACCCAACCCTCCGGCTACCCGTGAATCAATAAGGAATGGTGTGGCAATCTTAAAAAGCTGTGCTTCCCCAAACCTGTAGAGCAGAAAAAACATTAAAGCTGGAATAACACCAGGTTTTGAAAAAAATGATACAAATACATCTCGGTAGACACTCCAGCTGATCTTTTCCTTAAGGTCATTCTCAGCAGGGCGAGGCAGCATTATTCGGTTATAAATTGCAAGTATGATCAGGATCAGGCCAAGTGTCCCAAGTGATACAACCCAGCTGAAAGCAACATTGCCTGCTGTAATAAGGAATTCAGAAGATGCGATCCCTGTGAGATTGTGGTTGACCTTTACCGGTGCTGCCACCGGTTTATCCCAGTTTTCAGAAGTAAACTCAAATCTTCCTGTAATATTTTTTGAGAGATCAATATCCTTACTCCCTGATTTCCTGGCTATATTCACAACAACCGTTTCACCCGATTGAGGAGAAGACGAAAGAGCTATATAAATAACTGCCGAATCGAGACCGGACCTGCCTGACTGGTAAACCGGAACCTGCAGCTTTTCGGGAAAAACCAGGATTTCAGGTTTTACCCCTGTTGAACTGATTGATATAGATGAAGGATCAAATACCATATAATTTTCCTGAAAGACTGATTCTACCTTTACTGTTCTGGGTTTAAGTCCTGTATTAATCATAACCAATCCTGCTATTACAGGCAATAAGCCCAGTGCCGTAAGTTTGGCAAGACGGTAAAAGGTACTTCTGATGCCGACAAAAAATGCCTGTTTATGCTGGTCGAGCGCATACATGTAAAATCCATCAGCTGCTATATCGTGGCTTGCTGATGAGATTGCAATTAATCCAAAAATAGAAATCGTAACAGGATAAAAGAATGATAATGGCATTGCGATTCCTAATGCAATAAAGGCCAGCCCCAGAAGCAACTGGGTCCACACCACCCAATTACGTTTAGTTGAAACCACATCTATGTAAGGACTCCAAAGAGGCTTAATTGTCCATGGAAGGTAGAGAACGCTGGTCCAGAACGCAAAAGAGGCAATTGAAATACCCATAGTCTTGTAAATGAGTCCTGAAGTTATCATTACAATACTGTAAGGTATCCCCTGAAAAAAATAGAGAGTAGGTACCCAGCTCCACGGTGAACGCTCTTTTTGTTGTTTCATCTGTTATATGATTAATAATCTGTTAATATCTCCTTTCAAGAAGCGCATCACGAAAATAATGCATCAGGATTTCCTGGTATTTATACCCTTTTGAGCCCATCACTGCTGCACCTATCTGGCAGAGCCCGACGCCATGTCCCCAGCCTGCACCATTTAGTGTAAATAATACACTACTTTTGTCACTTAACTTTTCAACAAAGAAACATGAACTGTAGAGATGTGTCCTGGAAAGTGCTTTTCTTATTTCGAGTTCCTTACCGATTATCATTGTTTTTTCTGAACCCTCAATCCTCAACCTTTTGATCCTTCCGGAAACACCTCTTTCCAGTGGAATAAGGTCGGTAACTATTCCAAAATCAATGCCGGTCCTTGCTTTTACAATATCACTTAGATCTGCCTGGGAATATTTCACCTTCCATCTGAAAAAATCATTTGTCTCCTGATCATAATCATTCAGCACCTGAGTGAGCACTTTTTTGTCTGTTGAATTGCAGAATGCCTCAGGATTACCTGTTATCCAAAGTTTTGCATTAATTTCATCCTTCAGGTTAATATTATATCCTTCGGGCATTCTATCATTATCAATAATGCTCCGGATATAAGGGTGGTTTACCGGTTCCCACACATTTTCGAAGAGTTCGCTCACACCGCCACAGCACTTGTAATAACGGGTATCGCAAATAATCCCATTAAAAGTAAGTACCTCACCGGATGTTTCACTGATCGCTTTTTCCACGGAGGGAGTTGATGCCCGCGTTATACCCTGGTAACGCTGGCAGTGATCATCAGCACATACATCATAATTAATGTGGTCTTCCCTGTCATACCATTTGACAATCTCATCCCCGGTTATGAAACAGGCATTATATCTTTCAGTCCCTCTACTTAGAATTCCCCGCTTATTCATCTGTGCGAGCAACCAGCCCCTCGATATTACTGCATGTGTTTTCAGCAACTCCTCGGAAGATGTAGCACTCATTTCAGATGAAATAACACTCACAAGGTATTCCTCAACAGACAGGATATTGACAAGGGTAATCTTATTATCTTCAATAATTAATCTGAGTTTTCCACGGAATACCTGATCCTCACTCCGCTCCCAGTGAAAATTTACACCAATAATTACAGAGTGAACTGTAAAAGAGGCTGTCTTTTCATTGTAAGGAGAGAATATATGTTCGCTCATTCCTTCAACTTTCCCGGCATCATTCTCCACCCATATTTTGTTGTCTGAACAAAAAGCTCTGCATCTTCCTTCAATTGCAGGACTATGGCCAGTTGTCTGAAAAGGGCCGTTAAGAGTGAAGAAGATCTCTTCACCAGATAAAATTCCCACCTGAATTTCGGGCACCTTCCTTTCGCTGTTCATTAAGTTTCACTGAATAAATTAGGTAATTCATTCTCATCCAGACAAACCTGCCTGAAGATATCGGTAACATCATCCTTTGTTATCTTAAGAAAGTCTTCTTCTCTTGGGGTGATAATCACTCCACCCAGATCCACGGAAGCGGGACTGAGCAAAATCTTTTCATCACCATCCTGGAAAAACTGGACTGGCCGGTGTACTTTTCGGGGAATAATATGAATAATCCAACCACCGTCATTATGGCAGGCAAGGATATTCAGAAGTGGTTCAGGGTTAGCGTTCTGAACAGATGAGAATTTCCGATAAAAGCTCTGAAAAATGTTAACCAGCTTATCCTTGTCATTCCCTCTCATGGTTACAATACCTCTTAAATAGTTATTCCAATGCCATAATTCTATTCCATTATTTACATTTAATAACCTGGTATGGATTCCATTTATAAAATCAGTCTCAAGAGGCATAAATCCTTTGCTACCTGCTTGAAAATGAAGGTGATCTGGTGCTGAAGCTCCACACTGAGGACCATTATAGAAGACAACAAAATCCGGGATTGCCTCTGCAAGTAAAAGCATCGTACCAAAATTCTGCAAAATACGCTGGTCAATATGATATTCTGAAGGAATTGTCAGATGCCTGGTGAAAATAGGGAATGGATTTACAAGGATAGTCAGGTTCTTCTCAAAGGCAACTCCGCGCTGTGCAGCAGGCCTGTTTTCGGAGCAGAGGAAACATGGTCTGGCCTCAATTGACTTTGCATCAACCTTAGCAGAAGATGATCTAATCCTTTCCGGATTAAACTGTACCAGAATTTTGAAAGTGCCATACTCAATACTTCTGGTCCTTACACCTGTTAATTGTCTGTAATTTACCCGTGCCAGCTCCCATTCATTCAATTGGGAAGAGAAAAGTTCATTTACTTTTTCTGAAAAAGTCATCCGTTCAGGTTTTAGTTGGCCTCGCTATCACTGATTAATTGCTTTCGGGCAAGAACTTCTATTGTTCTTATCTTGTCCTTATAGAAGTTATGTGAATTCATCCTGATAACATCCAGTGAAGCATCTGAATTTTCATCCCATCGGCGACACAAGTACAATGGCTCCATTATCCTCCCGATCTGGTAATACCTGCTTATAGCCAGACCGACAGCGTAATCTTCACCATAGCTGACATTAGGCACCCTGATAGTCCTCAGTACAGGTGTATAGAAAGCGCGCGGAGCACCTAAGCCATTAATTCTAAGAGCATTGTTTCTACCATTCTCAGGAGTCCACTCTTTGTGGTCAATCAGTCCGGGTGGAATATCTTCAAGTTTGAAGTTAACCATCTTATATGAACCTACAACCATGGCACACTGTTTTTTATAAAATGCTTCCACAATCCTTGAAATTACTGTATTATCGATATAAAGGTCATCGCTGTCGAGTTGGATGGCAAACCTTCCGCAACTCTCATGAAAAACTCCTTCATTCCAGCATCCTCCAATTCCAAGGTCTTTCCGTTCCGGAATCAGATGAACAACCCTGCTATCCTTTGATTTAAAAGAATCGATTACCTCACTTGTTCCATCAGTAGAATGATTATCTATAATGATCAGATTGAATTTGAAGCTTGTCTTCTGACTCAAAACTGACGATATTGCATCTCCAAGAGTTTTCACCCTGTTCTTTACGGGTATTATTACTGATGCTTCAAATTCGAAGTTCCCTTCTTCGAAGGTAATCTTTCTGAAAACCGGTTTCAGAAAAGCCTTGACATCCTTCAGATGTTTTGTGCAGGCATGTTCCATTTCTATCTGGACAGCTCTGTTCCTGGGATCGACATAATCAAACTGTTTTTCACCCGATTTTCTCATGTCAGGCTCGACTTCGGTATATAGCATTTCAGGTATATGAAAAAGAGGGCTCTCCTGAGATACTTTTAATCTCAGGTCATATAGCCCTGCAAACTGATAATCAGTATCCATCCTTTTGCAGGCTTCCCTGAAAGCCGAACTCTTAAATAACATTACGGATCCGAAATTAAAGTCGTCCCTCAGACTTCCTGTCTGATAGTCAATTACAGGATGTGGTGCAAGTTGACCATTCTTGTTCTCAAAATAGTCTGAATAAACCATTCCGGCCCCGGTTTCGTTGCACACCTGCATCATTCTTTCAAGAGCAAAATTTCCCAGGTCAAGTTGAAAAGCTTTAGTGTAAATCAGTATATAGCCGGAATTTGCTGCTTCAGCCATTTTCTTCAATGAATCAGTTGAAGAAAATCCCTTCGTCCTGATCAGCGAAATATCTGAATATCTCTGAAATTCATCATCGTCTGCCATGATGTAAACTTTGTCAACATTTAATGACCTTCTTAATGAAGCTGATGTAAACTCAACAGACTCCCTGTCAGAAGCCGGAATGAAGCAGCATATTTTGTTTTTCATTATTATTTGACTTATTTAAAAAAATCCAGTACCTGTTTCATAAAAGTGTTACGTTCTCCTTCAGAAGTTATTGTTTCGAACGGAAAGCCAAGGATCACAGTCTTGTAAGGTCCCTTAAAAATGATCCCTGCTGAGGTATTGTTTTGTGAATATCTGAAAGCACATATTGCTCCTTTACCGGCGGCTTCTATTGCATCAGGTGCCTCAACAGAATAGATCTTCTCTGAAAAGCCTGTATTGAAACTGAAATTACCCATGAAGAGAGGTTTTGCATAATCAGTTGAATAAAGCTCTCCCTTATTTACTGCATGCCCTGTGCGTGGCAGAAAATGGAGGTATTCTCCGGCGAATTTTATTGCCGTGGAGTCTCCGGGTTCATAAAGGTCTGAACCAACATATGCCCCTGACATAAGAATATTTGTTCCAGCCTGGGTCATCTCCTTAATCTTCTTCATGAAATCTGCAGAGTATATCTGAAAGTCCACTCTTGATGTATCGTTGAAAAACGGTGTGGATTTCTCTTCCCCAAATATAAGATCGATAGTTTTGAAATGTCCTGGAGTGATCTTATCAGAACAGAAATACTCATCTGATACAGAGAAGAAAGAGTGTCCTGAAGCCATAATTGCCTTGCCATGAACAAGAGGATAATCAAAACTGTTACCAGCGATCATTTTCCCTTCCAGATTGGCAGAGGATGCTCCCCATCCGGGGGAATCGTCGTCGAGCCATGGTGATTTCCGGTCAAAGTCATACTGTTCACCAACTGTAGAAAAATCATAATGGTACGGCACTCCGCGGTCTTGCCACCACGCGACACCAGCCATCTTATCCCTGTCGAACCATGAGGGTCCTGAAATACGGTCAAAACCGTTGACTATAAGAACTCCTTCGGTATCATTCTGTTTCAGACCAGCTGAAAGAATTTCCGATTCAAAACTTTCTCCTCCATCGTTAATTGCTGTTACCTTAAAACTATAAACCGTGTCATAATCTTCCAGCTCAAATTCGGCAAATGGCAATTCAGCGATTACTCCGTTATCAAAGCCATTTTCATTCACCCTTTTATATATCCTGTACATTGAAGGTGCTGAAGTCGGCTCCAACTTATCAGTTACCGGTTCCCACGAAAGCCTTATTCTCTTTCCGCCGGCCGGAGAAATAGCAAAGTTGGTTATAGGAAGAGGTTGAACTACATATTCCCGGTTTTCAATATAAGCCAGATATTTAAGCACTCCTTTATAAATTGAGCGGCTGACTGAGAATCTGAATCGCGGATCA
>Ga0208980_10001017_pt1 | contig 16797 bp, 11 predicted proteins | sample WetSurMetagenome_3_FD_187993 | JGI IMG/M metagenome (GOLD analysis project Ga0208980, IMG submission 187993) | Wetland microbial communities from Twitchell Island in the Sacramento Delta, sample from surface sediment Aug2011 Site A1 Bulk (version 2) | ecosystem: Environmental > Aquatic > Marine... | reverse complement strand
ATTCACGGTTTAATCCACTGGGTCCATACTTCATAAGTTCCTCAAATCCTGTCTTATAAAAGTCATAAGCTTTAATGCTTGTCGTAGGTATTTTTTCAATAAGATGTCTTTCTTCAGGGGTTATTGATGCCTTTAATTCTTCAGCAATAGCCTGAGCAATCTGGCTCTGTATTTTGAATAAATCTTTAGTTTCCTTAATCTCCTGCTCATATGACTCTCCCCAGAGATGTTTTTCATTTCTGGCACCTATTAATTGCACCCGAAGACGAAAAATGTTGCCGTATTTCTGCCCGCTCCCTTCAACAATATAATTTACATCAAGGTCTTTTGCTATTTTCGGTATTGTCGGTTTGTTTGAACCTCTATATTGCTCTGTGGATGTTCGTGATAGTACCCTGAAATCTTTTATCTTTTGGAGGTTATTTAGTATCTCGTCCATGATACCATTAATGAAATAGGCATTTCCCTGATCGGGACTATCATTTGCAAACGGCAGCACAGCAATTGACTTTTCAAGTTTAGCAATGTAATTAGCTTTCTTTCGACCTTCAATGACCTTAAAAATCCCGAACGCACCTGCTACAATTATTAAAACAGATAATACCGTTATCAGCCACCTCTTTGTTCTTTGGGAAAGAAGAGTTATTCCTGTCTCTTGCCTGCTTTTTCCCTCTTCTGCTTCATCGGGTCTGGATTGAGAATAGGTTAGATTTCTGCTCACTGGAGCGGTTTGAAGTGCTTTAATAGTATGAATTACTTCATCAATAGCATTGGCAACCTTATTTATCTGATTCCGATAATTCGTTTTATTTGAGTTTTTCTCCTCGTTATCCTTAGATGTAAGTGGTCTGTTTACACCTGGTTCCTTATAAATAAACTCAATAGCCCTCAAGACTCCTCCCAACTCTTTATCGATGGCAGCTTTATCCTCAGGGTAAAGATCATGGATCTGGATTGGGATTATCCTGTTGGCCACATTCCCATTAAGGAGCTTAACCTTCAGTCCGAAATGATCCTTTGAAGCCTGTTCAACAAATTCTTTAAACTCATGTTCCCATGCAAACGACTTGGGATCACAATAAGTTCTGGAAATGATGGGGATAAAAACCAGACATTTCAGTTTGTCTTTCAGTGAAGCATCAACATCATGCGTCTCTAAAAGACCATCATGAGGATTAATATCAAAATAAACGCTTATCTCCTCCTTGAAGGTGGATTCGAGTTCAGTCTTCAGAGCTTCAACAAACTCACTCACCCACCTCTCACCTTTGTTGTCTTTCTGGCGGTAGGAGATGAAGATATCGTAGCTATAGCCTTCAATAATGCTTGACATCAGAGGTCTATTTATTTCATTACCAAATTTAACCTTTACTTATGCCAAAGTCAAGTGCACATCAGTCTTACAATTGTTAAGTGTGAAATACTTTAGATTTTAAGTATGTCTTTTTGCGAACCCTATTTTCTAAGGCTTTATTGCCGCTTTCAATTCAGCAGCTATTTTCTGAGCTATCTGACTTTGTAAATTAAAAATGTCACTGGGATCTTTTACTCCCTGTTCATAAGATTCTCCCCACAAGCGGTTATCATTTTTAACATCAATCATTTGGACATATAAAAGTATCTTGTTCCCAAGTTTTTGTCCGCTTCCTTCTAAAATATAATTTATAGCAAGTTCTTTTGCCACTTCAGAAATAGATTTGGTTGTGTTTCTGTATGGTTCGACTGATGTTCGGGACATAACCTTGAAATCTTCTATTTTTTGAAGATCATTAAGGATCTCTTTTGTAATCCCGTTTATGAATTAGGTGTTTTCTTCATCAGGGCTCACATTTTTAAAAGGTAACACAGCAATTGATTTTTCAACTGGTTTACAGGGTATGGGTAATTTCAGAATTAAGAAATATCCAACAACAATCAGGACCAAGGCTAAAAATAAGGCTAAAATAGATTTTGTTTTCATACTTCTGAGAGTTAAGATTTTATCAAAGTTATGCCGTATTCAATTCAAAGTCAATTTTTTTAAAACCATCATGGTATAAATTTTAAACGATTTTCATAAAATTCATTCAAAACCTGATATGAAATAAATACCATCTGCAATAAGGTATGTAAAATGGCAGATTTTGAAGGTGGGCCAGAGCTGATCGAACTAGTTATCCCCTGAATTATCCTTCGTTGGTCACAAACCTCCTGGAGCCCGAAACGAAGTGCCAATCCTTCCTTCTTTGACCACTAAAAAAGACGTTCTTAAAGACGTTAACATATTAATGAACAACAAGAATTTAACTCTGGATCTGGATCAATTCCTGGGAAAAACATATACCTTAATGGAATCTTTTAGAATTTAATGAGGGTATTATGAAAGCAGTAGTAATTGGAGAATCGTCTGGTGCAGCAATGGAAGATATCATGGCTGTTTATCCGAGACATAAGCTGGTTGTGGATAAGTATATTGAAAGAGGGGATGTTATAGGCATCGGTCCTTTTGCCGACAGGGGAAATATGGCTATATTCAGGACACGCGGGGCCGCAGAGGAGTTTGTAAAAGAAGATCCTTTCATTCTGGAAGGCCTGGTAAAATCTTATGTAATCAGAGACTGGAGCGACGAATTGCTTCCAGGATAGATTTTGCAGGTCAGGAGCTCCCAATTTCACCGGTACTGTTTTGAAGACAATTATCGGACTTCGGATTAGTGCCGTCACCACCTGCAATTTTATTCATGTCACCATCCTCATCGACATCGCAGGATATGGTTCGTGCCCCAGGTAGCACAGGTTCGCTTTAACAATTAATCTCTTCAATCCGGTTGCATTAAGGCGATGCCAAACACTACCGTAAGACTATGTTCTTTCGGTGATTCAAGAATCTTTTTTGCTATCATTATCATAATTAGCGACAGCGGCTGAAGTTTGTTCCGTTCGGCCGTCAGGAACTTCAATGCCTCCGTTTTTGATAAAATATGAGCCCAGCTTACTGACTCCTGGGCATTTAGATGAAATGAAGTGCTGCCCTGTGACATGAATAGTGCGATATATCTGACAGATACCAGTCAAACAAGTCGAACATGGTTGGGAGTCTTATAATATTTATGCATTGGACTCTACCGCAATAGATCTATGTTGCTGACAAAGTATACACCGACTTTATGAGGTTGTTTAAAATCCATACCATTAGATCATACTTTGTAATAAGTGCAAAGGACAATAATAAATTTAAAAGAATGTATTCCAGAAGTACTATATCCACTGACAACAACAACCTGGTCAGATCATTTTTATAATTGTGAAAGGGTTTAATATCTGTCTTTATTGATCTGCCAATCCAGTCCGGATTCGATCAGGGAACTGGTTTTTCCAGTTTGTGGATTTCCTACAACATTCTTTTGTTATTTTTAATTGTAACAACGAAAGCATCAGGATATCCATTTTTTCTGCAAATATTCTTAAATTCAGTGGCAGGAGGCTTGGAGGCAAATTCTCCTATAGCGTAGCAATATATCTCATTATACAAATATTCATATGTGTTATAAGTCTTTCCTTCAATAATAATCTGGCTTTCATTTCGTTGTTTTTTACCAGTAAGGACCTGAATTCTGTATATTGTCAAATCCTTTAATTCATCTGCAACAGGTATTTCAGTTTCATGAATTACAGAGCTATCCTTTGCCCTGTTTTCTTCTGGCACATATTCAACCGGATTTTGAGGCAGTTCTTCGGAAACGAAAGAACCTTCATTCCTATTTCCTGTTTTGACTGTTGAATCAGGTATCTCACTTTTGTCTGGATAGTTCTCTTTCGACGCGTCTGAGAAGGTAGTGGTTGCCTGCATTTCATTGCTATTCCCGGACGCTGTATTATTTTCGCCTCCTTTTGGTCTGTGAAAGAAATAAATCAGGGACAGCATACCAATAACGATTACCACTGAAATGATTACGATAGGCAGGAATTTTCTTTTTTTTGACTTTGACGGGGGGGTTTTGTACATCGCTGATGATGTTTCAGGGACAAGTTTAGCTGTGAAAAGTTCACGCATGTCCTTTGGAGTTTCATCAAGCCTCCCTTTCACTTTCTGGGTTTCATCGGGCTTTAGCGGAGCAGGGTTTACTGCTTCAGTTTTTATCTCTGAAGTCTGTTCATATGCAGGCACTTCTTCAACAGGTATTTCTGCGTCAAATATTTTCTCCTGAGGCATATCCAGATCAGGCTTTTCTACAGAAGGAATTTCATATTCATGATTAATTTCATATGGTTGTTCTTCCTCTTTCATAGCATCAGCGGGAATCTCTTCTCCTGGCATATTTTCCTGAGGCTGTTTTGAGTCTGGCGACACCTCAGCTGTCGACACCTCAGCTGGCAACACCTCAGCTGGAAACTCATCCTGTGGTATAATTTCCTGTAAAATATCTTTCTCTGTCAGCATCTCAGTATACAACCCTTCTTCAGGTTGAATTTCCTGGGACGACTTTTTCTCTGGAATCTCAACGGCAAGCGTCTCAGTTAAAACATTTGTCTCTGATGGCTGCTCTTCTATAATTTTCTTATCTTCAGGAATCTCGTCGTACTTCTGTTCAGCAGGGTTCTCCTCGAGTATTTTGTACTTCTCATATAGCTTTTTCAGAAGCGCTTCTTCCTGTCCTTTGTATTTGGTCAACAGGTAATCGACTTCGGATACTTTGTCAGGATTGTATCTTAAATAAAAGTCAGTAAGTAACTTTGAATAGTCTTTCATTTTGATTAGAGTTTGCTTTGAGTTGTGTATTCAGGCTAGGCTTCTATATATTTTATCATTTCAGTGAAGCAGATTAACAATTTGTGAAATGCCAAAATTGCCGTCAAGGTTTTGGATTTCAATTTTCCCATTTAACACATCAAAAAAGAAATCACGGATCTTTCCCATTGAGAGTGATGCTGGTTCGCCGGTTGAATCCAGCCCCAAATCATAAGTCATTAGAAGTTGAGAGCCCAGGCTTGCTGCAGTTAACAGGAAATGATTCTGAAATTTGTCAGTGTCCAGTAGATCTGCAGCCAGTACCTTTCCTACTACCGTGTAACTTCTCAGGTTTTTATGAGTTTCGTCGTTAGTTAATGTCGTTTTTACTTCATCTGTATCGATGTTCATTTCTATTTTGCCGGAGTTTGTTGCCTGAGGCAAACCTCTGTAAAGAGAGCCTAGGTCTGCTAAACTTAAATTATAAAATTTTGTACCAGGTAATGTTATTATTTTCTCGATCGAGAAGGCACTGGGTAAAAGTAACCAAACCACTTGTGCAGCTTTTATTGATGGAGCGTTAAATGTCCCTGCAACCGAATTGGTCAGATCAATGGTTTGAGTTGCAAATACTCCACCAATTACGACGCTGTTTTCAAGAATAACTTCATCAGCATAGATGCTGCCTGCAACAAATGAATTATAAAGTGTTACGCTTTTAGCGTTTATATCAGAATAAAAAATTATGTTGCAGTTCTGTGCTCTTGAAACAATGGAATTGGCAGAGCCAACACACTTTTTAAACAGGATATTTCCACTGGCTTCGCTATTTATGTAGAGTTCACTTTGCGCAAAAACTGCTCCCCGGATTTCTGAATTCCCCTGTTGAATTTCGAGTTTATGAGCGAAAACAGGGCCTTCAATTATAGTATTCCCCTGAATGGAAATAGTTCTGCTTAGTTCAGAATATTTCTCAGGTAAAATAGAGCCTTTAACCAGATTATCCTTAAGCTGGATATTCATTTCATTAAACCGAATTTCTTTTAGTTCTGTCATAATCTTATCTTTATCTAATCATTATGCTCATTACGCTTATTGAATCAAGGTCAGCAATTCTCTGAACCATTTCTTTTAATCTGGCCGTATGTTCATCATGACCCGGATATGCTTTGTTCAATTCTGAATTAAAATATATTTTCAGATTTGCGTTATAATCTGGCTTTATAGTATTCCAGAAAGTTGTATTCTCAGAGAATTGCTCAGTAAGTGCTGATTTTATCAAATTATTCTGAAATGCAGTCAAAAATTCAGGAATAAACAAGTCCTTACCAATTTGATTTTTTTCATTACAGGTTTCCAGGAAACAGACAGGAGAATAATGTCTGTTGGTAATGTTCTCATTCAGCATGCTTTTCTGGATAGTATTATTTAGCTTCTTCTGTTGCCACAAAAATATCTTAGCTTTGGTGAGTGTATCTAAAGCTCTTTTTTTTGCATACGATACACTTATTTTTGATTGAAGTTCTCCGCTTTCTCTGCCAAAAATTGCAACGGTATTTACAAGGTCATTGCCTATGGTTCTTATATTATGGTTATCCAATTCTTTTTGAAACAGGAAGGCAGGTTTGTCTAATTCATAAATTCTATTGTAAAGTTCCTTATTCAAATCGTCAAAAATTTTAAAATACCGGCTTGAAATTCTCAGGAAATCTCCTTCCATTTGCTTTTTCTTCGCAAGAGTAGATTGGCACAGCTCTTTCAGGTGCATCAGATGCGCATCAATATTCTGTGAAAGTTCTGCAATTTGCTGACTTATTTCAGAGCGTATAAAGCCAAAGAATCCGCTAATAATTGTGTCTGCAACTTTTTCTGAGTTAGAGTCAATTGAAACTACCTGTGCAACTTCAGTCGCAACTACAGAACCAGTCAGCAAATTTACATGTGTATTACACTGATCAACGCTGCTGTCAAATGAGTCAGTATCTACATGTATATTGACATTGACAGGAACATATTCTGTATAATGAACTGTTGCTGAAGTAGTACCTCCATTTTGTGATGCAGGATAAGAGACATTAACGGTTTTTGAACCACTTACAGTTATTGTTTCACTATAACTTCTGGAATAGCTCATACTCTTATCAATTATAGGGTTAAATAGCTAGCAGACTGGAATAATTGCGTTGTTAAATTTTTTACTCTTGGCGGTTTGGAAGAAGAGGAGACGAGTTTGCTGAATTCGCTGATTACTTCCTGATCCGGAACAGATTTTTCTTTCCATTCAATTTTCTGTAAAAAATCAAAGGTATAATTCCTGATAGCTGATTTTGAAATACTATTTAATCCATCTTCAGGGACAATTATCTCATAGCCGTTATCAGCTTTGTTCCTGTTACAATTGCAAATTGCAATTGGTATATATACAGTTGCAGTTTCAGTAAATCTGTCATCATTTATCAGTATCTGATCGGTAAGTTTTTTTTGATTAATCATTTCAAAAAGAAAACTTCCCATTGATTTAATGACATTCAAGCCACGGTTTTTTGTATTTGAAGCAATTATTTTCTGACTTACAGATAATGATTCCAATTGTGTAATTGGTATTATTGCAGTGAGGTATTTTGTTCGGTTTGAAAGCTTGTCAATTTCTTTGATTGCGAAGTCAATTGTGGGTTTATCGAGTTCAAATACTCTCAGTTTTAAATTAGCATTTAAACCGTTGAATAATTTCATATACCTGCCGGAAATCATATTATAATCTTTTTGCATACGATTTTTTATGCTTAGCAAGGCATTTTTTTGCTGAACCAACTGCATTATATGAGAATCAACTTCGCTTTGAAGTTTTGCCATTTTTTGGGAAATCTGAGAACGGATCAAGGAATAAAATCCTTTATTCACATTGTTGCAGACATGATCTGCTGCCTTTTCTTCTGCTAAGATGACAGCCGTCTGCATAGCAACGACAGCAACCGTAGTTGCTTCAACATGACGTGAAACACTTTTTATTTCCGTCGCCATTGGTGTTGTGTCTACAGTATAATTGAATGTTGCCATATCCCTTAAAATTAGAACGAGTAATTAATCTTCACCGAATGATATAATAATCTGAACTTGTTGCTTCACATATCTGAATTTTCTACATTACAGATCATCATCAGAAATATCTATTTCCTTCTCATTATTCCCTGTGCTGTCCCGGTCAGGGTCAGACCTATAATCTGTATCTGCATCATTCTCATTTTCAGAATCCTTAGCCGGCTCAGCCTTCCCATCCGCTTCCGGAACTTCACCATCAGGCTCTGATTCTTTATCCGAAACCTCTTCATAATTATCCTTCTGAGTAGTATCATCACCAATCTCTGGTTCCTGAACTTCCAAGTCTGATTCTTTAGTTGCAGCGTCTTCTATTTTGTCATCGTCAGGATTCTCTGCATCCATAACTTGTTCTTCACTTTCAGGGCCGGGTTTTACGTCAGAGTTTTCAATATTATCCGGATCAGAAATTTCATCATTTACTTTTATATCGCTTACATCAGTATTTTCAGGGTTCCCGGCAGATAAATATTGCTCCATAATCTTATCTTCTGCAGCTTCATTCATGTCAAGATCCTTCAGAGAGTTCTTTGCAATAATTGGGAGATTCAGGGATAAATGCTCATAAGTGATCTCTTCGACGTTTGGTGTAGGAGGGAGATCTGAAATTTTTGCAAAGAGAGGATTAACACTGATAAGTGGCTTCCTTCTGCTATCCAGGTTATTTGCTTCACTTGCTGCCACTGCTGTATCTTTTGAATTCCCATCGCGAAGCAATGCATCGTAATAGTCAATGTGTTCGAATTTCTCTGCTTTCAAATCAATATCATCCTTGAGTCTCTCCATAAAGTTTTCAAAATCGAGCTGGACTTCTTGAAATTCTCTGGATTGTAATTCAAAGGCTGCAAGAACCTCGGCTGAATTTTGAGTGGCAGAGACGACAGTTGAATCAAGGGTCCCACCCGACTCAGCCATGCTTTCTTCTGTTTTTTTCAGGGAGGTCAGGGTATTATATGCTGCAACATAGTCTCTCAGGCTGGCCCTCATCAAATTTATCAGGTCGGCACTTTCGGAGCGGTTTCTTCCATAGAAGTCTTCAGTATCCTGATGCCATTTATTCAGGTAACTGATCTTTTGGTCCTTAATATGATTATATATTTTAAGTCTTTCAATTCTTGTTTCATTCATAAGATTTTGGACAATTGGAGCAACAATTTCTTCGTGTATCTGGTGAACTCCAAACGGGAAGTTAGTGGAACTGCCATCTTCCGCTGTCCACATTCCGGAGATAAGGTTAAATTTAACTTTTGAACTTTCTTTTAACTGGAAGGGCACATACTCTGATACCGATTCCCCATAATTAAAATTTTCATTTCTTATTCTTTCTATCTCTGATGCTTCAAGTACAGGAGAATAATGGTTATATGGAGATTTAAGAATTTTGTAAAGGAGTTTGTTGGATTCGAAAATAATTTTATCTGTCGATGCGACTTTTAAAGCAGATATTGCCTGAACCGAATTTGCCATAGTTATCATTAAACCTCTTAGAACATCTTCAAATTGGGCAGTATCTCTTGACAATGAATCTTTGAGTTTGTTTAATTCCTGGAATTTAGAGATTTGAGTACTGTAATGATTTGTATCAAATACCTCAAAAACAGGAGAATCTTTGGGAACCTCTGTTGTCGCAAACTCCTTCATGAAATTTAAGTAACTGCTATTATTTTCAACCAGAGGTAATTCAACAGAGATTACATCCAAATCATCCATGCAATAAGAAATTGTCCGTAAAGATCTTTCAAGTTTCCCAAAGTAATCGTGTTGATTTAGGTGTTGCATTGAACGGGAATATTGTTGAGTTTCGATTTCTTCAATTTCCTCTGAACCTTCAACAATAGGAGCCTCATCAGAAAGCTTTTCTAATTCAGAAATCGTCTTTATCAATAAATCGTTTTGTTTTGAAAGCTGTAGTTTTACCTCTGACTCACCAACCATACCGGTATGGTCAACAATGAAACTTTTGTTCTCATATTTAATCTGGCTGGCAACCGGAACATATGCAATACCCAGCTTACTGACCCTGTAATCTCTGAATATTTGATTATGCTGCTTTTTAAATACTGTTATCCTTTCATCCAGCGCAATTATTTTCTTTTTTAGATCATTCTCCTTGATGGCGAAATAAATAAAAGTTATTATTAATATGCATAAGAACCATTTCAGGCGACTGGTTTTTATCAGATCGGTATTTAAAACAGACTGTTCTTCCTTAAGTTTCGCAATCTCTTTCTCAATGCGTTCTTCTTCCTGTACTATTTTTTCAGCCATTTGCACATAATAGTTGAATAATATCTTTGCCTGATCCTGGAAAAGATTGTTTGATTCAGGGGTAATTTTGCCTTTCATAGTATTCCGGATTTATGATTACTTTTAGTCTGAAAAAACCTGTTTGCGTTCTTTATACGTCCTTTCGCAATTTTTAATATTGTCCTGAATCTTCGCAATGTTTAGAGGTATATCAACGAAACAGTCATGCAACATTCTCATCTCTTCAACGAACTGTTTTTCAAGTTCGGTTGCTCTGTTATTATTACATGGAGAAAGGAATCTGATATTTTCCTGTAAATTATTTATTCTTAGAATTACATCAACCGGGATATCTGTCATTCTATCTAATTTTAACTGCAATTCCCTGGTTGTTTTCTTCATTTCATCAATTTTATTCAGTATCTGTCGTTCTTCTTGATAAATCTCTTGTACTTTTTCAGACGAAGAAAATGCCAGGAACAGACCTATAAGAAGAAGGAAAAGAAGAATCCCCTGGATAATCAATTGGGAGATGAACGGGATGGGACTTAAAGTATTGAAAATAATCATTGCACCGACTCCTGTTATCATATAGAAGGTGGTGAAGACCCATCTTAGCCCGATTGAGCCTATTTTTTTTTGCGGTTTGTCTTTAAGGTCAATCCATGGGATGAAGATGTCGAAGAAAGAAAGAATATAGATTAATGAAGCTACAACAATATTGAGTTTAAGTATTTCAGGTTGAATATTTTTCCCGAAATGAATAAAGCAGAGGATTATCAATCCTTCCCCAAAAAGAAAGAGCAATAAGGAGAATATTCTTTTAGCATTCATATTAGTGGTTTTTGATTTATCGTTTTAAACCGCATTTAGGGCAGAATTTAACGTTTGAGGCCAAAGCTGTACCACATCTGGTACATTTATCATCTGCCTGCTGTTGCCCGCAATTACCGCAAAATGAGCTGCCAGGTGCAAGAGGAGCATTGCAATTTGAACATACGTTAAGATCACTTTGTAACGTAGCCCCGCAACTCACACATCTTTTTGCGTTTCTATCATTATCCGTACCGCACTTTGGACACGCATCATAGGGATCGCCGCAATGAGGGCAGAAGCGATTGGTACTTGCAAATTTCCTTGAGCAATTTGAGCAATAAACTTCCCTGATCTGATTTATTGGTTGAGTTGTGCCCCCTTGCGGGGACTGATTTGAACCTCCAAACGTAGGCTGGTTGTATTGAGGTTGCAAAACACCCCCGGCACCACCCAAACCTCCTATCATATTGCTGGCAATTACTGCACCCAGTAGTCCGGAATTATTGTTTGAGATACCATCGATGGCATTATTGGCAGTACCAAATGCCTGCTCCTGCTGCCATGTATAACCTCCAATGGATTGGGCACTTTGTCTGGAAATTGCATCCAGTACTCTTTTTCCAACATCGGTCGAATTATCAACTTCAATGCTGGTAATGTAGAATTGAGTCAATTCAAATCCGATATTTTCCCAGAAAGGGAGCATAATACTTTTTAAATGCTCTGAAATACTTTCAAGGTGTGCTGAAATCTGCTTTAAACCAATTCTGTTCTTTATCATGAATTGTAAAAGAGTTGATTTAGTCTTGGATGAAAACTCTCCAAAAAATTGATCAGTCAGATCATTCTGATCAAATATTTTTTTGGTTCCGACTATTTTGACAAGGAATCTTTCAGCATCGGTTATTTTTAACCCGTATCTGCCATTGGCCACGAGTGGAATTCCTGTATTGTAGTCTGCATCATGAATATCCATCCTGTTTATAGCCCAATCAATGTTGTAAGGTTGCAGCTTATTCACAAACCAGACCTCGGCTGTAAATGGATTTTTGCCCCCGAAAGGGAGACCATACAGGCTTCTTAGTATCGGAAGATTTTCAGTATTAAGTGTATGTTTGCCCGGCCCAAATTTCCCAATTATTTGTCCTTTTGAAAATAAAATTGCTTCTTGTGATTCCTGAACAATAAGCTGAGTAAAAGTACTGAGATTGGTCTCGGGATACCTATAGGCATAGATAGTTTGATTTCCCTGAGGAGACCAACTGACCAGATCAATTATTGCCATAACTAATTAATTAATAGTTTATATTTAAAATTATAATCTCCTCTTTGACACTGGAAGAAAGTGGTTCTTTGGATTTTGAACACCGGACAACTATTTGTAATAATAAAACCGGGTAAAATATCTGTTTTATTAAAGCACGACAAAAAATGCAATGAGATAAAAAATATCCTCTGTACTGCCTTATGGTATAATAAACTAACGCGTTTACCATATTTTCCCATGAGATTGTTCTATGTAAGCAATTAAACAATAAGCACTTAGCCCGGTCAGGGATCAGTCATGTAATTCCGGCCGATTTTAGCCAAAATCTATTACTAATGCAGGTAAATACTTTTCAAAAACTTCAAACTTAGGTTGTCGATGCTTTCGGTAAAATGAATTGAGGCATTTTGATCAAAATTAAATAATACAAAGCAAAAATCAAGACTTGGGATAGTATAAAATATTAACAATCATTTTGTTAATAAATAAATCACTAAAGACCTTATCAGCAAGGCACACTCTATAAAGTGAGCCCATATTTATGTACACGAAAATATTGTAACAATCAGTGTTTCAGTAAATTAATGAAACATGATGATGATTTGGGAAAAAGTAGTCTGATATATAATGGAAAAGAAAGTGACTCATCTAATTCCGGCAAGGGAAAATTAATCATCTGAAGGCAGAGATGAATATTTGTAAACAAACGAATTAGTCAAAAGAAAAAATCGCCTGACAAATGTCGAAAGGCTTTACGGCTTTTGCATTGTGAGTTTTGCACATTTATCAAAATGGCAAAAGCAGATCAATTTAGCAGAGATATTTATGTTGTTTGAGGAAATGTAGCAAGCAGAATATTACCAAGATTCTTAACAGGTTAACCTTATTAAAATATTATGGCCAGAAATTTAGCAATAAGGGTATTCATATATTTCAATTAGCCAATAATAAAGCAATCAACTGGCGGGCTGTTTAGGATGAGTTAGGAATGATGATCCGGTTAGGGATGGAGTTAAAATAAAAATAAGGAAGAAAAACATCCATTTGGCTGACCGTACTGTTCTTAATAGCCTTTCTTGTGAGCACGACTGATATATGCATACCTTCCATCAGATATAATTTCACTTTTCAATATTGGGAGCCCGACTCTCATCTGAACAGTTCCCTAAGCTGCATCAAACCGCTGCACCTGAGTCTATGTGTTCGTTGTTCTGAAACTGATTACGCTGCATATCATTGTATTATTCCAGCCTTGATTTCCCTTGAACAGAAAATAATTTGTAATATTTGCTTAGTCAGGTAAACATAGTTATTCAGGAGTATTATCCTTTAATTATGATATTTTTTCTGCTAAAATGGTTCCACTATAAGATCCGAAATGGATATATTTTCTTAAATTTTCATTCTTAAACTCTAAATACAAAACATATGAGCGAAAAAGGAGGATCAAATCCGATAGGCAGAAGGGAGTTTATCCGAAAAAGCTCTCTGGCGGCCATATCAGTTCCGGTAATAGGGAACCTTGCTTATGAAAATGCAGATTTTATTAAGACCGGCCAAAATAAAACAGCGGTTCCTGAATGGAGAAACCGACAGGAAGGAATGTCATATCGCCAGCTGGGAAGAACAGGCTTGATGGTCTCGGAACTTGTTCTAGGCACAGAAAGGAACAACCCTGATAATTTACGTCCGGTAGAAATTGCCTTTGAGAAAGGGATCAATTATTTTGATACAGCGCCGTCCTACAATAACGGTTTGGCGGAAGCTACCCTTGCGAAGGTATTTGACACTCCGTCAAAACGGGATAAGGCTTTCATTGCAACTAAGGTTACCTCCTTTTCGCCTACAAGAAACAAGCTCTACCGCGAAATCTTTGACAAGCTGTCCATTTCCAGGCAGGAAGAGATAATGAATAAGGCTAAAAAGCTTCGTCTGGACTGCGGCATTGAGAAACCTGAATATTTTATGGTTTACTGGCCGGGACAACAGCAGCAGCTGGATGGAACTTTCCTGAGCGATGCCATGAAAGAAGAATACGGAGACAAAGTTGAAAGGAGCCCGGAGCTCAGGAAAGCCATAATCAATAGTGTTGAAGAGTCTCTGAAAAGAGTTGGGACTGATTATTTTGATGTCCTGCATTGCCCTCATGCTGCCGCAACATCAGAAGAGATAAGGAATCCGGTTATAATTGAAACTTTCAATGAACTGAAGCAGCAGGGAAAGGTGCGTTTCTTAGGATTCTCCTCACATCATGGGATGGCGGAACTGCTCAAAACAGCCACTGAACTTGACTGTTTTGATGTTGTTATGCTGGCATACAATGTAATAAACCATGCGTTTCTTGATCATTTGCTGATAAATGCGCGGGAAAAAGGTATCGGTCTCATAGCCATGAAAGCAGCCATGGCAGTTGCAACGCCTTATGATCCTGTAAAGGTGCCTGTACCGGAATGGAGAATAAGCAAGCTTAACAGTATTATTCCCGGAGAGATGAAACTTCAGGTGAAGGCATTCCTGTGGGCACTTCAGAACCAGGATCTTTCTGCAGTCAATGCCGGGATGTATACTGAAGAGATGGTTCATGAAAATCTGACCGCAGTGGGCAGAAAGATTGACCTTAAACTGGCCTGATAGCATTTGGGTCCTATCTGGGCAAAATAAAAGTATAGGTATACTTAATAGTAAATTGGGTCTTGTTCATGGCAGGGAGCTCAGGATACTCCCGGTTTAAATGGGTATTATAATCTCCGTTATACACAATGTAAAAGTCATTCCCTTCACGGGGATTATAACGGAACCTGATATTGTTGACACCGAATTTTTCACTGCTGCTGTACTGGAAGTACATCAGGAGCGAAAGCTTGGTTGTAAAGGTAGATTCAGATTTGAACCCGACCAGATGAGATCTGAAATGCTGATCACGATCCCTGACATCAACCTGGCTATATTGGTAGCTTAGTCCAAGATTGATATTTGAAGAAATCCTTAAATTAACCTGGGCCGGAGTCAGGTCGGCAAAGGTCCCATCATAAAATTCTCCCAGGCTTAGCATATATTTTAAAGAAATTAACCGGTTCGCAGGACTGCTGAAGCCGGTCTCGAAATTATAGTAATCATAAGATCCCACAGGAAAATAGACATCATCTGACAAATCAAACTGTTCGCTAAGATAGTCATGGTGCCTGAAGAGGTCAAACCAGCACGCATATCCATTTTTAAATGAGAGATTATAGCCGATTGAATATATCGAAAGAAATGTCCTCCATTCTTCGTTCGACTTATTAATCCATGCCCAGGCCATTACAGACTGCCGGAGGATCTTTTTGTTCTTATTGTTATAAACCCACCCGTAGCCTGTCTGACCAAAAAACTGGGTATAGTTTTCCATTTGTTCAAAACCCATCTGTGGATCGTAAAATTTCCCCGCCCGGGCAAATGTAAAATCATAGTTCAGACCGACTGTTGCGCGGTTCTGCCAGTCAAAGTAGACCTTGCCATGATTCAGCGGGTTTCCTGAGTATGATATACTGTTATCGAAGGTATGTACATAGTTCGTGGTTATATAGTTGTTTTTAAATGGATTTAAAATCAAATCTGCTGCTGTATTGATGTTGTAATTACCCATTGCATCAATCTTACTTGTTACCATACCCCCGGCATAACTGGTTTCATTAAAAACCTGTTTTCTCAGCCTTAAAACGCCATGATTGGTAGAATATAAATGAGTTACAGAATCGATATCCGGATCAGTGTAATCATAAGCAACAGTCTGCATGTCAATCAGGCCAAGATCCCATTTTCCTGCCCTTCCGACTACCCTGGCCCCACCTATGATCGGAACGATTTCTCCTTCGTATAAACCAATGCGCCGGCTGTAAAATACCTGATCGAGATAACCGGTATGGATATTAAAAATGCTGGAACGTTCCACAAAGAACTGCCTCTTTTCAGGAAGAAAAAGTGAGAACCGGGTGAGGTTGACCATCTGGTCGTCCACTTCGACCTGTGCAAAGTCGGTGTTCACAGTAAGATCGGCCGTAATATTGCTTGTCAGAGAATATTTTACATCAAGGCCTGCATTGAATTTGGGATTGTTAATATTTTTATAGGCTGTCCCTGTCTCATTTAGTTCATGCGATTGTTCAAGACCTCCCAGCAAATAAGGTTTTATATATACCGGGTTCTTCCTTTTTATTCCTTTTAAAATGATCTTATGAGCCTGCGATGGTTTCCAAACTCCGAAATTGCCGAATTCATTGCTTATATCAGGGAAGTTATTCCATTCCTGTTTGCTGGAGATCTGCCGCCAGATTGACATTCCCATGGTCACCCTGCCGTCCGTTTCCTGGAACCGCAAGCTGGTAAATGGAATACGTATCTCGATATGCAGGACATTATCTATTATATTGGTTCTCACATCCCAGAAGGTATCCCAGCTCCTGCTAAAAGGCATCATTCCCATTGGTACCTGGGCATCGTTATCGATCGTAAAATCTGATCTCAGTCCCGAAGGATTGGTCTCAAAGCATAAGGCGTTTTCATTGTCATTGAACGTATCGAGCAGGATGCCGAAATTATCGCTGCCACCGTCCGCGCCATCCCTTTTTTTTGTGGTTGACCTTATTATACTTCCATTTTTATAGTAAAGCCTGGCTCCCAGATA
>Ga0208980_10001016_pt1 | contig 16801 bp, 14 predicted proteins | sample WetSurMetagenome_3_FD_187993 | JGI IMG/M metagenome (GOLD analysis project Ga0208980, IMG submission 187993) | Wetland microbial communities from Twitchell Island in the Sacramento Delta, sample from surface sediment Aug2011 Site A1 Bulk (version 2) | ecosystem: Environmental > Aquatic > Marine... | reverse complement strand
ATTATATTTTGATGCCGTAGCAATCTCGTAGGCTTTAATAACACCAAGCGCGCTTTCAATTATTGGCATAAAGTAAATTGGGTTTTCAACTTTGTGTTGTTTCTTCAATTTATCGACTGCTTTTTCCAGTTGATGAATCTGTTCTGCTGATTCACACTTTGGAACAAGGATGACATTAACATTGTGAGGAATTACATATTTAAGATCATCCAATCCTTTTGGAAGCTGATTGATCCTAACCATTCTTTCCGCCCCGTAGAAGTCAACAGAACGAAGTGCATTCCTGACAAGAAGCTGTGCAGCATCTTTTTCTGTTGGTGCAACGCTGTCTTCCAGATCCAGAATAATTCCATCAGGAGAATGAAGTCCTGCATTGACTAAAAACTTCGGCTCATTTCCCGGAAGATAAAGTCTACTTCTTCTTAATTGATCTTTTCTGGTTGAATACAGATTCTGTTTGTTGAATGGAAGCAGATACTCCTTCGTTGTTTGAGGGAACAATCTTCTAACTGCTAGCTCGAACCTTGCGGCCAAAACGAATGGCAGTGCACCATTATCTTCACATAAAATCTTTGCATTTTTCAATCCAAAGAATTTGGAAATATCGAGAATCATTTTCTTAATTGATTCCCCATACATCGATTCTACTTTGCTCTTAAGATTTATTTTTATCCCCCTCGTCGAGTCCGACAGACTCGCTGGAGTCTGACGACCTGAATCTTTCAGTTCAATTTCAAAATAACAATCAGAACGGACTGAATCGCCTCTTTTGCCCGCTGAACTTTTTTTAATGTTTTGTTTCATAATAATTCCTTTAAAGTTTGTCATCGCGAGGAATGACATGACGAAGCGATCTGTAATTTGCAGATTGCTTCTCCCGATGAATCGGGATCGCAATGACATGGTTCTATACAATCATTTTCTTCATAAACTCCCGAGCAGTCATTAATTCTGCTTTGAAGATTGCTTCCTTAATTTCTTTTCTTCTACCCGCCACAAAAAGCTGTGATGATAATCCTTCGAATTTATTATCGAGGTCTTCCATTGTCATTGGTTCTCTCGGATCACCTTTCGGATATTCAAGATATTCTGAAAATTCTCTTCCATTTTTTGTCTTAACAACAACCTTACTCGGTTGTTTTGCCGGAAACATCTTCTCAAATTCAATTGATGGTTCACCTTTTATCCTGTCAATCACTTCCCAGATTCTTGGATCTTCTAATTTCTCATCGGAAAAAGACTGCGTCGTTATTTTATGATCAACCAACGCAACTGCAATGCAATAGGGAAGTGAATGGTCGGCGGTTTCTCTTGACTCGGGACGATATTTATGCGGATCGAAAAGAATATCATAAGCTTGTGCTAATGTAGTCAAAGTAACAGTATCAATCTGATCATAACTTATATTATTCTTTGTTATAACTTTCAACGTTGCTGAAAGATGAGTATGAGTTAAAGCTTCCGTAGGGAATGCTTTCATACTGCATTCAAGAATTTTGAAAGATTCACCAAGTCCGCCAATCAATTTTTCAATATTCCATTTCCATTCAGAAACACCGTCTCTTCCTTTCATACTCACAGGATCAACCTTTTGCTCTTTTGCATTCCATCCTAGAAATGTATCCATAAAACCTTCTTTACCTTCAAACACAGCCTCTGTTCCGGAGTAACCACGTTGAGCCATCAAGGCAGCAAAGACACCAGCTTGTGTTGCCATTGGGTCTACGGTGTTCTTCATCATTGTTAGCTTTCCTGCAGTTGGACAGCCGATAGTATGACTATGACTTCCGCTTATTGCAATTGCATTGACCATTTGATCAACTGTTAAGCTGAGAATCTTACCGGCAACAATTGGAGATACAAATTGAGTTAAAGTTGCGTGATGCCATTTCCGCTCACGAATTCCTGGAACGGCAAACTCACAAAGTCTCTGTTCAAATTCATACGCAAGAACTATTGCTGTAATTACTTCTTCCATCGAAGCACCAACTAACTCAGCTGTAGATAACGCAGCAGGAATTATATCTGATGGATGAGACGGATCTTCTTTCCAGTAAATATCGTTGAAGTCAAGTGCTCGGATCATAAGTGAATTTACAAGTGTGGCATTCACAGCCGGAATTTTATCTCCGAATCCAATTACAGTCGCTTCCTCTGATCCACCCATATCTTTGTAGATGTTGCGGATTATTCTCACATCTTTTGTATGATATCCTCCAAATGCACAACCGAAAGAATCGTACAGATATCTTTTTACTTCGTGAATAACTTCTGTTGGTAAATCTTTGTATTGCAGGTTAACTGCAAACTCCGCGATTGTTCTTGAGATTGATTTGTTCATAATTATTTCCTAATGTGAATCAATGGAACGCTGATTATTATGATTTTTTATGATCTGCGCTGATCCTAATAAATCTGTGTCATCTGTGTTCAATTGTGTTTTAAAGATTCTTCATTACCCATTCTTCTAATCCACCTGTTACAATAAGCTCCTGTGCGGCTTCGCCAACTGGATCGATTGAGTAGGATTTCTTATCAAATGTTAAAACCGAGTTTTCAAAATCTATCTTTACATTCAATCCTGATTTTACTGTAAGCTTATCTTTACCGAACTTAGCTTTTAACTCATTTACAAGCTGAGGACATTCAATCAGTAAATAGCCATTGTTAAGTGCATTTCGTTTGTAAGTTTCATTAAATGTTCCAGCAACAACAAGTTGAATACCTTTATACTTTAGTGCTGTTGCAGCTTGCTCACGTGATGAACCAGTTCCAAAGTTAAATCCGCCAACGAGTATATCTCCAGTTTTTGTGATCTTTACAAATTCAGGATCGTAATTCTCCATAACAACTTCTGCCTGCTGTTGCGGGGTCATATCGTCGTTGTATGTGTATTTACCTGGATAAATTCCATCTGTGTTCAGATTATCCTGATGACAGAAAATTAATTCTCCTTCAATTACAGGTTTAAAACCTTTGATAATTTTTACAGCAGCTTTTTTATCGGATTTTTTCTCATTGATTTTAATTGAGCCTTTTAACTCACGACGTTCTTTATTTTTCCAATCAAAATAAATTTTTCCTGCAACTGCAGATGCCGCTACAACTGCTGGTGAAGCGAGATACGCTTGAGCATTTGGTGAGCCCATTCTTCCTTTGAAATTTCTGTTTGTTGCTGAAATTCCAACTTCGCCATCTTCGAGAAGACCAGTACCGAGACCAATGCAAGGACCGCATCCTGGAGGAAGAGGAATTGCTCCAGCTTCTAAAAGTGATTGCCAGTAACCATATCGTTCAGCTTCTTTTTGAACTTCACTCGATGCCGCTGCAATATAAAACTTCACGTGATCGGCAATTTTCTTGCCTTGAACTTCTGCTGCAGCTTCTGCAATATCGTCTACACGACTGTTGACACACGAAACAAGATATGCCTTATTAATTTTTAAATTCTTTTCTTTAAGCTCGGATACAGCTGAATAAGTTTTAACTGTGTTTGGTCCTGATACAAATGGTTCAATAGTAGTAAGATCAATCGTCAGCTCTTTTGCATAGAAGGCATCTTTATCAGCCAGAAGAATATTGTGCTCCAATTCTTCAATTCGTTTATGATTAATTCTTGGATGCAGACCATTTCCATCGGCATCTGAAAATACACCTTCAAGTCCCCGATGCTCAATAAAACTTTCTCTTCTCTTTAGCCATAAAATTGTCGCGAGATCAACCGGAAAAACTCCGGCAAGGGCACCCCATTCAGTAGTCATATTTGCAATTGCCAGACGTTCGTCAATTGTTAGATAGCGAATCCCATCACCCACAAATTCTATTGCGTGGTTAAGAACTTCATCTTTATTAAAATAACCACACAACGCTATTATGACATCTTTTCCGGTTACGCCGTGTCTTAAGTTTCCTTTCAACTCAACTTTTGCGATTTGTGGAACTTGCCACCAGGTTCTTCCTGTTGCCCAGATTGCAGCGGCATCTGTTCTAACGATTGGAGTTCCGAGACAGCCAAGTCCACCATACATGTTTGAATGAGAATCAGATGCGACTACCATTGTTCCCGGCCAGGCGTAACCTTCTTCACACATTATCTGATGACCGATGCCTCTTCCGGCAGGATAAAAATCTGCACCCATCGTTTTAGCAAACTCTTCAATCTTTTTATACTTCTCTAAATTCTTTTCTGTCTTGTCCTGAACATTGTGATCAAGCGTTACTACTATTTGTCTCGGATTAAAAAGTTTTTTCGCTCCGATTGATTTAAATTTTGGAATGACCGCACCTGTGTTATCGTGCGTCATCACATAAGCAGGTTTGATTGATAGATAATCACCCGCATGAACTTCGTGTTTAGAATCTAATCCCACAGCAAATTTTTGTGCTATTTTTTCTATCAGTGTTTGGGGCATTTTTTCTCCAATTAATGTCATTGCGAATCCCGATTAATCGGGATGAAGCAATCTCAAATCGTCACTTATAAATTTTTTCTAAATTATATAAATCTTTCCAACCAGGGTTGAAGTTATTGATTAACTCTAGCTTCTTATTTCTTGAGCCAGCTTTAATTTGTTTTTCTCTTGTAATAGCATCTGATGGATTGTCGAATGATTCATAATAAACTAATTTGTCAACCTTATATTGCTTAGTGAATCCTCCAATCAACTTAGCTTTATGTTCCCAGACTCTTCTCATTAAACTATTTGTCATACCTGTGTAAAGTACATTATTGCTGCGATTTGTTAAAATATAAACGAAGTATGCCTTCATTTTATCTATAGATTGCTTCGCTTTGCTCGCAATGACATGACAATCAAGTCTTAAACGGATCAAACGAAACAAAATCTGCATGATGGACTATTATTGCTTCAACACTTCGCTTTGCCAAGTCACCTTCTTTTGCATGATAAGCAATTATATGCTGAACTTCGTAAGGTAATCCAAACCTATCTGCAATAGCAACTCCACTGAATGGATGACGAAGCAGATGTCCAGCATTGCTAGTTGTAAGCTTACCATCCACCTTATGATATTCAATAAGTTTACCAATGTCAATTAGAATTGCTCCAGCAGTCAAAATATCCATATCAATTTTTATTTCGTTTCCGAAATTTTCTTTCATTCGTTTTGCAATATCAACAGATAGCTGAACTGCAGTACGTTTGTGATTCATAAAAGAAATTTTACAATCTTTAATGAGCAAAGAGAAGGGAATAACTTCCAGATCATCAGGTGATAGTACTGAATTCTCAATTGCATAAACCCAGCAGTTTAAGACTTTTTCTCTCAACTCATTATTTTTAATCCAATTTATTTCAGGCCAGATTTTTAAAACTTTTTCCTTCATTTAGATACTCCGTTTTTAAGCAAGTTCTTTACTTAATTCTTTACCATTAGTTAATACGTTATAAGCTCTCATGCCAAGAAGCACTGCAAGAACGAATAAGAATATTGAAATCGCTGTTAAAGTATAATTGGTTGCAATAAAATTTTGATAGACGAGCATCCCAAGTGCTGTTAAAGTAACTGCAAACATAAAAAGCATTGGTATCATCACAAATAAAAATCCTTTTTTAAGATTTGCAATCCAAACTGTCAGAGCGAGTAAAGCTAAAGCTGCGAGCAATTGATTTGCGCTACCAAAGACAGGCCAGATGGACATCGTTTGCCCGCTGAATGTAAGTGCAGCACCAAAAGCAACAGTAATTCCAGTCGATACATACCGGTTTGTGATTAATAATTTTTTGTCGTTCTCTTTTTTCTCAAAATATTCCTGAAACATAAATCTTGCAAGACGTGTTGCCGTATCAAGTGAAGTCAAGGCGAATGCAGAAACAGCCAGGGCAGTAAAGGTCTGTGCGGATTCGATCGAAAAATTGAAGAATGGAATTGCGCTTATAAATCTGGCTACACCAAGTGAGAATGCGGGAACCGGTCCCTGAGTTGTTAAAATATTAATAAATTCTTCATTCACCATTGAGGCAACTGCAATTAAAGAAAGAACTGCAAGCATTCCTTCAATCAACATTCCGCCATAGCCGACAATTCTTCCATCAGTTTCTTTGTTTAGCTGCTTAGCTGTCGTTCCACTTCCAACAATTGAATGAAATCCGCTAATTGCTCCGCAAGCAACAGTAACAAACAAAGCAGGGAAAAGGTAGCCAACTTTGTCCAATGAAAAAGAATTAAATGCAGGAATATTAATTGTTGGAGCTGCGAAAAATATTCCAACTAACCCACCAACCATCAAAGCATAAAGAAAGAATGAGTTTAGATAGTCTCTCGGCTGTAGTAAAATCCAGACAGGAGTTACCGATGCAGCAAATATATAAGCAAGTAAAAGCAGCTGCCAGCTGAATGCACTCAGTTGTATTGGAAATAAATCACCTGCTGGAATCGATAAGAATAATAAAATCACTCCCACCAAAGTTGCAAGCCATAGTTGAACTCTCAATCTGTACAAAGCAATTCCAAAAAGAACAGCTAAAATCATAAAAAGAATTGAGGAAGTTCCTGCACTGGGAATGTGAGTGAAAGTATCCGCAACAATTATTGTGAAAACAGCTATTACCAAAATTAGAGTTGCCCACGCAAAAATTAGGAATAGTTTTTTACCATTCACTCCTATGTATGATTGAATAATAAATCCAATTGATTTGCTTTGATGTCTGACTGATGCAACAATTGAAGAATAATCATGAACACCGCCGATGAATATCGCACCGAAAACAACCCAAAGGTAAACTGGCAACCAGCCAAATCCTGCTGCTATAACTGGTCCAACGATAGGTCCGGCACCCGCAATAGATGCAAAGTGATGTCCGAGCAGAACAGGAGCTTTTGCTGGGCAGTAATCAACACCATCATACATCGTATGCGAAGGGGTTTCCTTGTTGTTGTTTACTTCAAGCCGTTTGGTGATGAAGCCGCCGTACAACTTGTATGCGACAACAAACATTATTAAAGCTATCAGTATTAGTTCTATTCCGTTCATTTTAATATGTCAAAGGTGAAATGTCAAATGAAAATTATTACTCATTGTCATTCCCGCGAAAGCGGGAATCTAATTCTTATAATGGATGCCTGCTTTCGCAGGAATGACATTTAGGCTTACAAATTCTTTATTATCTCATCCGTCATTTGCTGAGTTGTGCAAGCGCCATTCTTAAACACATCCGGACCGCCGCGAAGTTTCATCATATCATAAGTTTTAACTTTACCTTCCTCCACAACTTTTGCTATTGCACTTCTGATCTTATCAGCTTTTGATTTTTCATTAATATGATCAAGCATCATACAAGCACTAAGCATCATCGCAATTGGATTAACGATTGATGGATTTAATTCCTGATATTTTGGAGCACTTCCATGTGTTGGTTCAAAAACTGCAACTTCTTCACCAATGTTTGCGCTGCATGCAAAACCGAGTCCGCCAACTAACCCTGCAAAACCGTCAGAAATTATATCGCCAAACATATTTTCAGCCACAATAATTCCATAAGTTTCTGGATTTTTTGTAAGCCACATCATTTGTGCATCTATGTTTGTATCCCACAAAGCAATACCAGGGTATTCTTTTGCAATTTCCTTTGCTTCTTTAAACATCATGCCGGAAGTTTCGCGAAGTACGTTTGGCTTTTCGCAAAGTGTAAGGTTTGTGTAACCATATTTTTTTGCGTACTCAAAACCAGCACGAATAATTCTGCGTGATGCATTTTTTGTAACTATTCTGGTAGAGATCGCCATATCTTCACTTGGAACATCTTTAAAAAATTTCATTTTCGGATGAGTCTCTAAAGCATCGCGAACCTGTTTTGGAGGATTAGTCCACTCAATACCACCGTAAAGCCCCTCAGTATTTTGCCTGAAAATAACAGCATTAACTAACGGTTCATCAAATCCACCTTTTGCATTTCTTATTATAAAATTTAAAGGATTACCTTTAAATGACTGACAAGGACGAATACAAATATCAAGATTAAACTTTTGTCTTAATCCCACGATAGGTGAAAAGTAAGTGAATCCTTTTCCTTTAAGTGACGAATCAACTTCTTTATCTGCGGCATCTTTAGGTTTGGAAGTGATTGCACCAAACAACCCAATTTTATGTTTTTCAAGAAGATCAATTGTGCGCTGAGGAAGAGCATTTCCTTCCTTGCACCAAAAATCCCAGCCAATATCTCCATGAACGTACTCAGCATCAAAACCAACTGCATCTAATACTCTAATTGATTCAGGTAATACTGTTTTACCAATACCATCACCAGGCATTGCAACTATTGTTCTTTTCATACTTAATATCCTGTAAAAGTGAAAAAATTGCCCTTGAAACTTAGATAATTGACTATAGCGAAACAAGATTATTTGAATTCATTAACGTGGAAATTCATATTTTAACGGAAAGAAATTACTTGATTTTTAACTATTTAATTTGTTTTGATTAAGTTCAAATTTATCGATATTCAGTTTGTAATTTATTAATGTATTTTACATAAGAGTTGAAAAAATGAAAATTGAAAGTGAAAGATTATTAATAGGTTTTTTTCAGGCCTCCAAGGTAGCTCTTAACTCAACATCAAAAGAATCCGGTTTTAATGAGGCGTTAAAAATTTTAGCCGAAGCAACGGATGTTGACCGCGTTTATATTTGTAAACATATGACTGATATGGAAACAGATGAAATGTATTTTAGCCTTAATTATGAGTGGGCATCAGATCAGGTAGAACATCAAATTAAATCACCAAACTTCAAAAAAATTTCTTACTCTCGATTCAGCTTATTAGAGTTTTATGAAAATTTATCAAAAGGTATAACTCTTAAGTTTGTTTTGAAAGATCTTCCTGTCGATCACAGACTTGGATTTCTTGACACAAGAATTAAATCAATTATTTTAATACCCATTATGGTTGATGATACTTACTGGGGTTTTCTGGGTTTTGATGAAGTCAATACAGATAAAGAGTGGAGCAAAGCCGATGAGGAAATTCTGGTTAAATTCACTGCAAAGCTGGCTTTGTTAATAAAAGAGGGTAGCAGAGAAAAGCAAGCGCGCATTCAAAAGAGCAACCTCAAATTACATTTGATTGATGAGGAAAATCTTTTTTCGGTTTTTTATGATGAGACTAAACCTGAATTAAAATTTTTTGCTGATATCCTGAACGTGTATTCCAGAGATATTCCTTTGATGGGGAAAGATATAGAAATTGCTATTGAGCAGAAAGATTCAACGGCTTTAAAGTATCATACTCATAAACTTGGGGGCAGTTTACTGAATTTAGGTGCTGAAAGTGTTGTTAGAATTTGTCACCAGATTGAAAAATATGCAAAAGGAAATATTATAGACGATAATGTTATATCGCTAAATTCCCAGCTGCAGGAAAATATTAAAAGGCTGGTTGCTGAAATTATAACACTTCGTGAAAAATACTTAATGGCAGCTAAATCCGAGAAATAGTTTGTTCTTTCCAAAGTAAATGCTAAAAAAAAAATCGCTAATCTAAATCGATCCCTCCGATTGACTGAAGAGGAATTAAAAAAATATTCTTCTGTATTTATCCAATTAGACAAGCCGCAAAATCTAAAATCAATTACAAATAAAATAATCAATCAGGATATCTTAAGTGCGGTAAAATACCTGCCTAAAAAATTTGTTGATTTACTTTTTATTGATCCTCCTTACAACATCACAAAAAAGTTTAACCGAGTATCCTTTAGAGAAATGAATAATGAAGAATATGAGGATTGGGTAGATTCATGGTTAAGTAAATTGATAGTTTTATTGAAAGAGAATGCTTCAATTTACATCTGCGGCGATTGGAAATCCTCATCAGCAATTTTTAAAGTAGGTTCAAAATATTTCCAGGTGAGAAACCGGATTACATGGGAAAGAGAAAAGGGAAGAGGCGCAAAAGCAAACTGGAAAAACTGTAGTGAAGACATATGGTTCTTTACAAATTCTGATACTTACACTTTTAATGTTGAAAAGGTTAAACTTAGAAGGAAAGTTTTAGCTCCCTATAGAGATGAAAAAAGAAATCCAAAAGATTGGAATCAAAGTACATCGGGAAGTTTTAGAGATAGCTTTCCATCGAACATCTGGAATGATATTTCGGTACCATTCTGGTCAATGCCGGAAAATACTGAGCATCCAACACAAAAGCCTGAAAAGCTTTTAGCTAAACTGATACTAGCCGGTACAAATGAAGGAGATCTAGTGTTCGATCCATTTCTTGGTTCGGGGACTACGGCGGTCGTGGCCAAAAAGCTTGGCAGAAGACATGTTGGAGTTGAGCTTGATAATTATTATTGTTCTCTTGCACTAAAGCGGCTTGAGCTAGCAGAAAAAGATAAGAAGATTCAGGGTTATGAAGATGGTGTTTTTTGGGAAAGAAATACTCTCATTCAACAAGTCAAAAGTCAAAAGTACAAAATCAAAAAAAAGTAATTCTTTATTTGAAACTTTTATTGTTAATTTTTAATTGTAATTTATTCATTGATTTTGGGTGCCAGTTAACAGGCAATTGCCCAACTCCGTCAGGTCCGGAAGGAAGCAGCGGTAAGCATGAACTTGTGTAGCTGGTTACCCTTTTTTATTTACAGGCGGAATTAAAAATTCTAACTTGCCTCTGCCAATTCCCGGGCTACTTTTGAAGGATATTTTTGCGATCGTTGCAGGAGGTATCCTTAAATTAATTTCGTTTTTGCCAATCATCATAGAGATGTGAATTCCAATATCAGGCTGATGACCGATCATTGCAATTTCATTCAAATCTAATGAACCAGCTAAATTTAAAAGGTCTTCAGTTTGTCCTCCGTTTAATAAAGAAATTTCTTGCATCACATCGGTCTTTACCTCAAAGACTTCTTTAATAATCTCAGCAGTTTGCATTGCCCTTTTCAGAGGTGAAGATAAAATCATCTCAAAGTCTGTTGAAAAGTATTTCCAGATCTGTGCAGAAGTTTTTAATACCTCGATGCCTTCAATGGTAAGTTCTCTTTCTTCATGAGGTTTATATTCTGAGGTTTGTTCTGCTTCGCCGTGTCTAATTAGGTAAACGTTCATCTCTTTTTAGCTGCGACTGGCTCTTTGAATCATCAGAAGGGATCTCAGGTTTAGTTATTATCCAACTGTAATCCCCTATTTCATCCTTCACAAAATTATTAAAGATATTTTTTTCGCTGACATATTTTTTACTTTTTGAATTAAAATAAAAGGTATCCACCTGATCATTAATCACACTATTCTTCATACCGCTTATCTTAGTCAAAATGAAATTTGGATTAATTGATTCAACAGTCTGGGATAAGACATCGTTTTCCTTTTTAAACTGACTGAGAGATCTGTAAATCAATGAGGCTGAGCTATCAAATACTTCATAAAGCGAAAGCCGATCGAGGCTCAGCACATCTTTAGTTAAGAATCTTTCCTGAACGAAAACAAAATCACGATCGCCTTGTTCAGCCCATTCACAGCTTAAATAACCATTAAGAGATTTATCAAGCAGGTAGAAGTTCAGATAGCTATCGTAAATAGCAAAAAGATTTAATGATGGGTCAAAATACTCGAGAAGAACTGAGTAGAAATGCTTATCACCAATATATAAGCTATCGATATATAAATGATTGTAATCACTTTTACCGATATGTCTGGTGCTGATCAAACCTTGCAGCCTTTCATTCGCATCCGTATCGCCTGCTATTGCTTCAATAATTAGCTTACGCAAATCTGATTGGTTTATTTGTTCTTTCTCTGAGCCGCACCTTAAAAATACTAAGGTAGAAAGTGCTATAACTGTAAATAAGAATTTTTGCATTAAATTGTCCTCTCTAATCAACAGTAAAAATAATAATTATTTTTGAATTATTTCTTTGATGGGCTATATTTCTATCGTTAGTCAATTTAATATTATTTCATATTTGAATGATTTCCATTGAATAGAGTTCCGCTGATTATCTTTAGCTTCATTATCTTTTATACAGGTCTCTTTGGACAAACCGTTGAAATACCCGCAATAGCACTCTCAGGAATTAACTTTAAATTAAAAGGTGGTGGTTTTACAGATAGTCTGAAATCATTTGAAATGCAGTTTATTAATAATGATTCAACGGTGAACTGCATAATAAACCTATCAGAAGGCTCCTTCGATACAGTGCTCACAATTCACAACTCAGGAAATTATAGAGTAGTCTTTTCAGGAATTGAAAAAAAAGATAGCTCAATAAATATCATCCCTGGAATTTTAAGTATCATTCCTCCGCTGCTTGCAATTGCACTCGCATTAATTTTTAGGCAGGTTGTCATCTCCCTAATGCTCGGAATTTATTCCGGTGCTCTTTTTATTTATGGATTTGATCCGCTCACTGCATTTTTAAGACTAATTGATAAATATGCAATTGCTGCTATCAGTGATGTTTCGCATACGCAGATTATTGTCTTTACTTTGCTTTTTGGCGGAGTGATCGGTTTGATTTCCCGAAGCGGAGGCACAACCGGTATTGCAAATTCACTTTCCAAGCTTGCGCGAACGAGAAAGTCGGGCATGATCGCAACCTGGCTTTCGGGTTTAATTATTTTCTTCGATGATTATGCAAACGCCCTTGTGGTTGGCAACCTGATGAGACCGATAACAGATAAACTCAAAATCTCCCGAGAAAAACTTTCATTTATAGTCGATGCTACCTCTGCACCAGTAACGAGTATTTTTATTGTTTCTTCATGGATTGGTTATGAAGTTGGTTTGATTCAGGATGGCTTAAATGCAATTGGATCTCCACTAAATGCATACTCGGTTTTTTTGGATTCAATTATTTTTCGTTTCTATCCGATCGCAATGCTTTTCTTTATTTTAATTCTTGCAATTACCAACAGGGATTTCGGTTCAATGCTGAAAGCTGAAAGGAGAGCCTATCATAAAGGGAAGGTGGCCGAAACATCTTTTTCTGGAAGTGATTTTTCAGATTCAAACGAACTTTTTGGAAATGAAGACAAAGCAAAGTGGTATAACGGAGTCGTTCCAATCCTGGTTTTAGTTTTAATTACGATTGGTGGGTTGATATTTACAGGTATTGACTCGCTGACTGAGAAGGGAATAGCTGATTATGGAGTTCGCGATATAATCAGCAATTCAAACTCTTATCTAGCGTTGCTTTGGGGAAGCTTTACTGCTTGTGTCGTTGCAGCTCTGATGGTAGTTGTACAAAAAATTCTTACTATTCGTCAAGCAGTTGATGCATGGTTTGCTGGAATTCGCTCTATGCTTTTAGCCATTCTTATCTTGACGTTAGCCTGGAGCATTGGTACTGTTACTAATGAAATACGAACTGCAGATTACATTGTAAGTTTGATTAGCGAGTCTATTGACCCCAGATTTCTTCCTGTTATTGTGTTTGCTGTTTGTGGATTGACCAGCTTCGCAACCGGAACAAGCTGGGGAACAATGGCAATTATGTTTCCGATTGTCATTCCGCTATCTGCAGCAGTCACTGGATTAAATAATTACTCACCTGATGGAACTCATCTAATTCTGATCGGAGTCGTGAGTTCCGTTCTGGCTGGTGCTGTGTGGGGAGATCACTGCTCACCAATTTCCGATACAACAATTTTAAGCTCAATGGCTTCAAGCTGCAACCATATTGATCACGTGAGAACGCAACTTACTTATGCAATTACTGTTGCATTAGTAACAATGATAGTTGGTGATTTATTAACTGCTTTTGGTTTATCACCCTTCATTGCACTGCTGCTTATTGCCTCAGTACTTGTTGGAATTATTTATTTGTGGGGAAAGAGAGTCGATTTAGTATAATTTTTTTGAAGGGACACAATTGATCGTGCCCCCGTTATTCAAACTTAACATCAAAATATTTGTTAGGTTTTATATATAAGAGTTTATGGCGGTAATCAAAAATAAGATTGAATCTTCTTAATGCGTCATTCCCGATAACGGCATCAGCGCCTGCTTGTTTTGAACGAACTTCTGCGGGAGCAATTTTTGTTGTTACTTCGTTCAACTCAAATGAACCAATTTTTAGTTTCGATATTTTGCCTTCTTTTCCGTAAATGTCACCGCTAAGTCCCCGACCTAATAGTATCTCTTTTGTTTCTTTTGGCAAAGAGAATTTCATCACATCTTTTTCAAGCAGTACAATCGCATCTCCGTCAGCTAAATCAATGTATGTTGAAATTTTAGTCAGATCTTCACCTTCTATTGAAACAGAAACATCTATCCAGGGAATTGGATTATCTTTAATGTAGATTGGAATGGATTGCCAGCTATCGTTAGGAGAAAAATTTTCAGGTTCGTGCAAGGTTATTAGTTTCGTATCGTAATCAATTTCTGTTGCATAATGGCCTAAGATTGAATATCCAATTATACCATCAGTGGGGAATCCTTTATAGATATTATTTTCGAGAATTATGACTTTCTGGTTTTTAAATTCAATGTCGCCAACAAAAAAACTTGCTGAGTCATCCATTATAGCCGTGGAAGGCTCACCACTGCCGGCACCCGGAATTTTGACTTCTATAACATTATCTAATTTAATCGAATCCTTCAAGTCGGGATTGTAAATCATTAATCCATCAAATGCCAAACCTGTATCGAACAATATTTTTAACGGACCAATGCCACCAACTACTACTGGTAGTATTGTATTATTTCTTTCCATTATTATTGGGATAGTCTGTGGTTGATCTTCAGCACAGGCCAGGAGTACAAAAATTCCAAAAAAGTATTTGATAAGTTTTTTGAACTTGATCGTTTTCATTTTTTGGACAAAAATTATTTAACTTGAATCATCTTCTTCGTTTCGATGAACGAACCCGCTTCCAACTGATAAAAATAAATTCCACTTGGTAATTCGGTTCCATTGAATTCTACTTCATAAGTGCCTGCTGGTTTTTGTTGGTTGACGAGTGTTGCAACTTCATTTCCTAAAACATCATAAACTTTAAGTGTAACGAATCCCCCTGCTTCGCTTTCCCCCTTTAATAAAGGGGGACTAAGGGGGATTTCATATTTTATTTTTGTAGTTGGATTAAATGGATTGGGGTAGTTTTGTTCAAGCGCAAATTTTGTTGGTGCATCAATTGTAACTTCTAGTATGTTTGAATATTCAAATGTTCCATCAAAATCAATTTGCTTTAATCTGTATTGATAATTCCCTGATTGAACCGATTCATCTACAAATGAATAATGATGGACTTCTGTACTTGTTCCAAAACCGGGAACAAATCCGATATTTTCCCAAGCGTTGTCATTCTGAGTGGAACGAAGAATCTCAAATCCCTGATTGTTCGTTTCTGTTGCTGTTGACCAAAGAAGTTGAACATCACTTCCAATTACCTCAGAGGAAAAATTTATAAGTTCAACGGGTATTGGTTGGAAAACATAACCTGTTGCTTCGTTGCTGTAAGTATACCAAAGATTAATCGGTATCTCTTCAACACCTACTCTGTAAGTATATGTGGTAGAATCAGCGATTGTCGAATCAATATAAGTGTTAATGTAATTGGAATAGAACTCATCAAGAATTTGATAATTACCGAAATCAGTTGGAAGTCCTGTTTTTCTTTCTATTCTAACATCATATGGAATTCCAACTTGAAATTTTATAACCATTTTTGGTTGGATGGAATAATTTATTCTTACATTTGTAATGAAAGCGTGGAAATGAGATAGTAAGTCTGTAGTTGATGTAATTACTACATCATCTACAGCCCACCAACTATCAGTTCCATATTGTGAAGTTTTGAATCGAACTTGTACATTTTGGATTGGGCCTGGATCTGTGAAAAGCATTAAACTAATATGTTTATTCCGATCACTTGTACCGACTTTTTCCCAGATTGTCGTCCATTCATAACCGCCATTAATTCTCATTTCAACCTTTGCGACATCGTTCACATTTTCTGACTTCCAATCAGAATTAAATTCAAGTTTTGCAAACCACATATATTGCATATTATTGACTTGTTGAAAAGTTGCAGTAGCATTTATAGTACCCCCACATAAATTTTTATCAGCCCTCAATAATTTACTGGTTGCTGGGGGTGGAAGGGTGTAATTTGAAGATTCACTAATTTGCCATCCGCATCCTCCAATATTTTCGATAGTCCACTTTCCTAAACCGTATGCAAATTCATCAAGTTGAATAAAGTCTATGGGCGATGCAGTGGTCGTGAAATGCCAGACATCTCCTTGTGTTAATCCAGTTTGATCGTGTTCAACTACACACCAAAAGTATCTTGTTGGATAAAATAGTTGTTGGTTAATTCGAATTGAATCAAAAGCTGTAGCAGGGAATCCGGAAACATAGAGAGATGAAGGATCCATATTCGCTACTTTAGATGAATCATAATGAATAAAAATTTCGTTGTAAATTGTTCCAATTGGGTTTTGCCATCGAAGATGTTGATACTGAAAATATGCATTATGTGCACCATTTGCCGTTTCAGGAAAGTATGGTTCACCTGGTCCTTGTGCAAAGGTTGGAATAGAGAGGAGAATTAGCACAGAGAAACAAAGAGAAAATATTTTCTTTTTCATTTTTATTCCCCAATAAAAATTTTGTTGACCTAAAAGAAAACAATTTTAGGGATTAATGCAATACTTCGGGAAAATAAATGAAGGTGGGATATGTCATTCTGGCGATTCTGCTTTGCAGAAGAGTCCAGAATCTGATTCCGGACTCGTTCCTGTCTGAACTTCGCCGGAATGACTACCGAATGATTTTTGTGAAGTAGAGACACGCAATCGCGTGTCTCTGTAAGATTAAGGAGTATAGGGTCAGCTAATGTCCT
>Ga0208980_10001015_pt1 | contig 16801 bp, 14 predicted proteins | sample WetSurMetagenome_3_FD_187993 | JGI IMG/M metagenome (GOLD analysis project Ga0208980, IMG submission 187993) | Wetland microbial communities from Twitchell Island in the Sacramento Delta, sample from surface sediment Aug2011 Site A1 Bulk (version 2) | ecosystem: Environmental > Aquatic > Marine... | reverse complement strand
ATCGAGATAAACCACAACTTTTTTCAATGACTCATCAAGCATTTCAAAATTTACTCTTAACGAAAGTTCAGATGCAAGTTTGAAACATTCATAGTCATCACCAATAAAAAGTCCTTTCATTACCAACTTGTTGCTTTCATCTTTACCAATTACGGTAAGTATATAAATGATCGGGAGATGTTTGGCAAAATTTTCTGATGCATAATTGAAAACTTTCCTGACTGGCGTATCAGCTCTTCCCATTATTCTTTCTATTCCATAAACAGCACCAAGATAATGACTTTTATGAATGCTATCTTTTCCTCCGGCTCCGACAAAAATATTTTTTTTGTAGTCCGCCATTCCAATTACTTCATGAGGAACAACCTGACCAATATAGAGAATTAAATCATATTTACCTTCAACTAATATTTTGTTTGTTTGTGCTGGCCAGGAATAATTTAATTTCCTTCTGATACTTCATTAATAAATTCTTACGGAACTTCACCCAAACTAATCAGATCATCTTTCCATCTATGCACTCTGAACAAAGATTTGGGAACAGATGGGAACATCCTATCTAATTCTTTCTCAGACAATGGTGAATGAGTTCCTATTGATGGAAGAACATCAGACAGCCTATTATGATAATAATCGTAAATGAATTAGAATAAAAAAACTTGATATTGTCAAGTAAAATTTTAAAGAAAAATTGTTGAGCGTGTTATTTCCTTTAATATTAGTTTTAGACGAGATTGAGAACAGTTTTTTAATAGTGTGGAATTAAGAATAAATTTGCTATTATTTTAAGGATGTAACTCCTCCTTGACTTTCCTCAAATATTGGCAATTAACAAAGATTACAAATAACCGATCTTCTAGAGGAGCTAAGTTTAATCCTTTGTGTAGGACTTGGAGAACTGAGAATTTAAAAGGCTTTTAGGCCCTTACCGCATTTTTTGTATGATAATTTTTAAACTAATTTTTCACTTACGCTTGCCATTGGTAAATGAATCATTCTTGAATGTAGCGAAAATTCTTCACTCATTTCATCAGACAATTTTTACTTACTATTAGTGAGGAAACAGTTTAATAATTTGTTTTTAGTAAACCTGAAATAACTTTCATAACTAAAAAAACCTAACTAGTTGCAGCAAATAAGAATATTCTTAGCATATTTATTAATTGATTGTTCATTAGTATATAACTAATTTTCTTCTCAGTATAAAATAAATTCATTTTCTTAAATAATTATATATTATAAATATCAACAAGAAAGACTGTCAAATGACAAAAAACATCACGGCTTTTCGGAGCTTTGCTTCACTTTTCCTTCTTCTTTTCGTTTTCTCCTTTTCTGTTGCAATAGGTCAGCCAGTAGTATCATCTCCTTCTGAGATCAAATCACCTGTTGCAATGTCAGTATCAGTTCCGCTTAGGGATTTACCACCTGATACCACTCAATTTATATCAGCGTGGTTGGATGGAATAATCCCTATTCGCGAAACTACTTCTAATCAAATTTTTGGATATGCCGAGGATGGTGTTTTGCAGGATTATAACGGTCGGTTCAATCCGGTTGACATCACAGTAAATTTTGATGGTGTCAGCGCACAGGGTTACTCTCCGCCAGATCCAAGCGGTGATGTGGGGCCTAATCATTATGTACAAATGGTAAATGTTCGTTATCAAGTCTGGAATAAAAGCGGCAGTTCGTTGCTTGGACCATTGAATATTAGCACAATTTGGATCGGCTTACCGGGACCCTGGTCAAGTTCTAATGATGGGGATCCAATCGTACTCTATGATGAGACTGCTGATAGATGGATTCTGACACAATTCGCATTACCTAATTATCCTTTCGCACCGTTCTATCAATTAATTGCTGTTTCTACTTCCGGCGATCCAACCGGTTCGTACTATCTTTATGCATATGAATTTGCTTCAATGCCAGACTATCCTAAATTCGGAATTTGGGGAGATGGATATTATATGTCTGCCAATCGTTTTGGTTCAGGATCAGGACAGTATGAAGGCACATTAGCTGCAGCATTTGATAGAACTTCGATGTTAGCAGGTTTGCCTGCGAATATGATTCTTTTTAATAACGGCACAAACACGGGATCTCTATTACCTTCAGATTGTGATGGAACATTACCGCCTGCCGGTACTCCAAATTATTTTATGGAAGCTTATGGCTCAGGCGGAAATAATAATCTTGAAGTTTTTGAATTTGATGCTGATTGGGTTACTCCAGGAAACTCAACTTTCTCCGGACCAACATTAATTCCTGTTAATTCCTACAGTCAGCCTGGAAGGGCACCTCAATTAGGAACATCAAACACTCTCGACATGCTTTCTGATAGATTGATGAATCGCTTACAGTATAGAGATTTCGGTAATCATCAATCAATAGTTGCCTGTCTTTCAGTGAACGCTGGTTCTGGTCGCGCAGGAATGAGGTGGTGGGAATTACGTAATACAGGTTCAGGCTGGAATTTATACCAAGAAGGTACTTACGCACCTGCTGATGATGTTTATCGTTGGATGGGTAGTATTGCGATGGATGCAAATGGTAATATTGCTTTAGGCTATTCTGCTTCAAGCGTAAATATTCATCCTCAAATCAGATACACAGGAAGATTAGCTGGTGATCCACTTGGTATTATGACAGTTACCGAAGGAACTATTTATTCAGGTAATGGTTCTCAGACAACCGGTTTGACCAGGTGGGGTGATTATACTCAGATGGGTGTAGATCCTACTAACAATTCTTTCTGGTACACAAACATGTATATTCCTTCAAACGGCACATTTAACTGGAAAACAAGAATTGCTGGTTTCACTTTTGGCCCAGGTTGCCCGATTGGCTATCCTTCAAATCCTTCTCCGTCGGATGGAGCAACTAACATATCTATTAATATTGCTCAACTAAACTGGCAGAATGGAGTCAGCACAAATAATAATGAACTTTACTTCGGTACAAATCCTGCAAGTCTTCCTTTAGTTCAATCAGGAAGCTTAGCAACAAGTTGGAACATCTCATCGCTGCCTTTGGAATATAACACAAGTTATTATTGGTATGTAGTAGAGAACGGCGATACATGTAGTGTTACGGGACCAACGTGGAGTTTCAAGACTGAACCTGATCCGGGACTTAATCTATCCTGGTCAGATAATTTCGATACTTACACAGCCGGTCAAATGTTGGCTTGTCAAAATCCAATTGATTGGACAACATGGACTCTTTCACCATGCAATACAACTGAAGATGCATTAGTTTCAAGTGCACAATTTTACAGTGCTCCTAATTCATTTGTTGTTGTTCAAAATAATGATGAAGTACATCCCATTGGGGATTTAACCTATGGAAAATATTCAATTAGTTTCCGTACTTATATTCCAACAGGCAAAAGCGGTTACTTCAATACATTGTCAGGTTTTACCGGTGGTGCTTACGAATGGGCAATGGAATGTTACTTTAACGCTGGTGGACAAGGAAGTTTAAATGCTGGTGGTACGGCTGCTGCTTCGTTCACATTCCCTTACAATGCATGGAACCTTGTTGAACTTATCGTTGATCTTGATAATGATCAGGCAGAATTCAAATTCAATGGTAGCTCAATTTATTCCTGGATGTGGACTTCAGGCGCAAACGGAGACGGCGGTCAATTGCAATTAGCTGCTAACGATTTTTTTGGTGCAACTGCACAGGATCAAATGTATGTTGACGATTATAAATTTATAGATCTGCTTGCAGTTCCTGTTGAATTAACTTCATTTGCAGCAAACACTAATGGTAAAGCAGTAATACTTAGTTGGTCAACTGCAACAGAGCTGAACAACCATGGTTTTGAAATACAAAGAAGTACTGAAGGAGAAGAATTTTTTACTGTTGGATTTGTTAATGGTCATGGAACTACTACCGAGGAACAGAATTATAGCTTTGCAGATAGAAACCCTGATGATGGAAATTACTATTACAGATTAAAACAGGTTGATTATAATGGAAGTTATGAGTATTCAGATGTAGTGGAAGTAGAGTGGCGTGCATTTAACTCTTATTTATTGGAACAGAATTTTCCCAATCCTTTTAATCCTACAACCACATTCGGGTTTGGTATACAAAATAAATCCAATGTGAAAATCACAATTCTAAACGCAATTGGTGAAGAAGTAGCGATAGTATTGAATGAAGAAAGAGAAGTTGGATATCATCAGGTTGATTTCAATGCAGCTGGTTTATCAAGCGGAATTTATTTCTACAGACTGCAAGCTGGTAATTTCATTGAAACAAAGAAGATGATTTTGATGAAGTAATATTTTATTTGTAATTCTTCCCTATTAAATCCCACTTAATTATCTAACGTGGGATTTTTTTTGATATCTTAATTGCTCCTTTTGCTGGAACATATTTCTATTAAATATTTTTTCAATCGCATCAAAAAGATAGAAAATTTAAGAAGATGAGAACTTTTGGGAGACATGCTTAAAGATAATTCGTTTTTACTTAAAGTTCAAAGCTTTTTAGATATAGCGGCTTGTTCCTGAATCTCAGCTATCCTTTTTATTATTTCCAAATCAACAAATCCTCGGCAATTGTTCTCCGGAAATCATGTCTACTATTCTTTTACTTCCAATTGTTGTTTTCATTAGAATAGTTCGGGGGTTTTCTGAAGTTACTTCCCCGATTATTTCTGATTCTTTACCTAAATCTGTTTTTCGCCATTCTTTAAATACATTATCAGCTATTTCATTAGAAACAATCGCAATCATTTTTCCTTCATTTGCAATGTACAAAGGATCAAGCCCAAGGATTTCACAAGCTCCTTTCACTTCATCAAGTATTGGTATTTTCTCTTCGTCTATTAACATTCCAATTTTAGCAATTTCAGCGATTTCATTCAAACTGCTCGCAATACCTCCACGGGTTGGATCGCGCATAACATGAATTTTATCTCCAAACTTTTCTATGCATTCAAGTAAATCAATCAAGGGTGCAGTATCACTAACAATTGTAGTTTCAAACTCAAGTTCTTCTCTTGCAGACATTATTGCTATTCCATGATCGGCTATTCCTCCACTTAGAATTATTTTATCACCCGGCATACATCTTTTCGGAGAAATGTTCATTCCCTCTTTTATAATACCAATACCTGACGTATTGATAAAAATTTTATCTCCTTTTCCTTTATCAACAACCTTTGTATCTCCGGTGACAATTTTAACTCCAGATTTTCTTGCTGCCTCTTTCATTGAAAGAACAATCTTCCAGAGATCTTCTATCAGTAAGCCTTCTTCAATTATAAATCCAACAGAAATATACAACGGCCTCGCACCTGCAACTACCAAATCATTCACTGTTCCATTTACTGCAAGTTCACCAATATTTCCGCCAGGAAAAAATATTGGTTGCACGACATATGAGTCAGTTGTGAATGCGAGTCTCGATTTATCAATATTGAAAACTGCACTGTCATGCTGTTCGTTCAGAAATTCATTATCAAACTGTGAGCAAAATAATTTACTTATCAATTGATGCGAAAGCGTACCTCCACCGCCGTGAGCAAGCAGAACCTGTTCGTAATCACTCTTTGGTATCGGGCAGTTAAGCCCGGTTGAGAAATCTATTTCTTCTTTATCTTTCATATTATTTCAATTTCAATGTCATTGCGAGCGAAGCAAAGCAATCTTTTAATTAGAGATTGCTTCTCGTAGAGTCCGGCAGACTCTGAATAGTCTGACGACACCTTGATAAATTAGGGATTCGCAATGATACTCTTTTCCTTTTTTACTTTTCCATAATGAAAATAAGCTGCGCAAGCTCCTTCGGTTGAAACCATTGGTGCACCAAGCGGACGCTCAGGTGTGCACTCTTTTCCGAAAGCAGAGCACTCAATCGGTTTTTTAATTCCCTGCAATACTTCTCCAGCAATGCACAAAAGAGATTCTTCTGTTTCTATATTTTTAACTTTAAATATTTTCTCAGCATCATAATCAGAATATTCATCTATCAATTTAAAACCACTTGAAGGAATATTGCCAATACCTCGCCACTTTCTGTCTGTTCTTTCAAAAACTTCTTCGAGTAGCTTTTGTGCAGCAATATTTCCTTCTTTTGTAACTACCCTGCTGTATTGATTTTGAACTTCAAACTTTCCATCTTCAAGCTGTTTTACTGTTAACAGAATTCCTTGTAAAATATCTATAGGTTCAAAGCCAGTTACGACGATCGGTACATTATATTTTTCAGAAAGAGGAAAATATTCATGATAACCCATAACTGTACATACATGTCCCGCAGCAAGAAAGCCTTGTATGTTGTTATTCTTGGACGAAAGTAGAGCTTCGATGGCAGGCGGAACAAGAACGTGCGAACAGAGAATAGAATAATTCTTTATTCTTCTTCTTTTCGCTTCGATAACTGACATTGCATTTGCAGGAGCAGTTGTTTCGAATCCGACTGCAAAGAAGACAACATTTTTTTCTGGATTATTCTCAGCGATCTTTACTGCATCAAGTGGCGAGTAAACCATTTTTACATTTCCACCTTTTGCTTTTATGCTAAGCAAATCATGCTTTGAACCAGGTACCCGAAGCATATCACCAAAGGAAGTAAAGATAACATCTTGTTGTTGTGAAATTGCAATAGCCTTATCGATGAGTTCCAAAGGCGTTACACAGACCGGACAACCGGGACCGTGAATGAGAGTAATCTCTTCAGGTAAAAATTCTTCTATACTATATTTTAAAATAGAGTGCGTTTGTCCTCCGCATATTTCCATAATCTGCCAGGATTTTGTCACAAAGGACTTTATCTCTGCAGATAATTTCCTTGCAGCTTTTCCATCTCTGAATTCATCAAGGTATTTCATTATTCTATTAAAACCGTTTAAGAATTTTCTTCTTCAATATCACCCATTTCTCTTAAAATTCTCAATGTTTCCTCAGCATCTTTTTCGTCAACTTTATTTAGTGCAAAACCAACGTGGACAAGAACATAATCACCAATCTTTACATCCGGAAGCCATTGAATACATACTTCCTTTGATACTCCACTAAAATTTACTTTTGCCATTTTTAATTCTGGATTACTTTCATCAATCGAAACTACTTTTCCCGGAACTGCAAGACACACTATCCAATCTCCTTTAATGGTTGATTTTCAACTTCATTCTCATTGACACGATTGTGTTCCATCAGATATGCTGCAATCTGACCAAGAGCAATTCCTCCATCGTTTGGCGGAATACGCTGATGCCAGTAAACCTTATAATTATTTTCTTGCAACAAACTTATTGTTCTTTCTGATAATAAAGCATTCTGAAAACACCCACCACTTAAAACCACCTTATTCAACTCAGATCTTTTTGCGATCTCGAGAATTACTTTTGCAAGAGTGTTGTGAAATTTGGTTGAGATGACCGAGGAATTTATGTTCTTCCTCAAATCATTAATTATTGAAAATATAATTGGCTGCCAATCAATAATTTGAACCAAAGGCTCATCAGCCTCTGGCTGAAATTTTTCTGACTCTTTTATTTCAAAAGTATAATATTCCTTCTCATTTAAATCTGCTGTAAATTCAAGCATCATTGCTGCCTGTCCTTCGTAGTTTGTCCGGTCGCAAATTCCAAGCAGCGACGAGACAGCGTCGAATAACCTTCCTGCACTTGAAGTAATCGGAGAATTAATTTTTTTTGATAACATATTTAGCAATATGCCAATCTCAGCTGATGTGAATTTATTTTCAATTAAATCACTGAACTCATTTTCAAAAGATACACCCGCAATTTCAAATAGTATTCCTGTTAGAGATCGTCTTGGTTCCTTTATTGCTTTTTCACCACCAGGCAATTTGAAACTTCTGAACGTTGCATAATGCTTATACGATACGTCATCTGTCAGAAAAAATTCCCCACCCCAAACCGTTCCATCCAAACCAAAACCAGTACCATCCCACGAAACACCAAGCGCTTCACCTTCAACCTGGTTTTCAAACCGGCAAGCTGCAACGTGCGCATAATGGTGCTGAACTTGTTCAATCATTTCACTCAAATGTTTTGCATACTTTGTTGAAATGTACTCGGGATGAAGATCACTTATTATTTCATCAGGCTCAGCATTATAAAGGAGTTTAAAATCGGCAATCACTTTTTTAAATGTTTTGTTGGATTCCGCAGTTGAAAGGTCACCAATGTGCTGGCTGATAAAAATATTATTTCCTTTTTTCAGGGCAACTGTATTCTTCAGGTGAGCGCCGACAGCAAGAATAGTTTTTTCTTTCAAAGAAGAATAGTTCTCGCTTACCATTACAGGTAAAGGTGCATATCCTCGAGCTCTTCGTATAACAAGTTCACGATTCATAATCACCCTAACAATCGAATCATCAACGTGACGAACAATTGGTCTGTTATGAACCAAATAATAATCAGCTATTCCTCTCAATCTTTCCAAAGCTTTAAGTTCATCAATACAGATTGGTTCTTCCGACAGGTTTGCACTGGTTGCAACAAGTGGAAGATTCAGTTCTTTTATTAATAAATGCTGAAGCGGTGCGTATGGAAGCATAGCACCGAGATAAGGATTCTTTGGTGCAACAAATTCAGAGATGTTGGTTACTGGATGCTGGATGCTGGTTACTTTTTTAAGAAGAAGTATTGGCGATTCCGGAGACTTTAAAACTCTTTCTTCTGTTTCGGAAACTTCACACAGTTCTATGATTGACTCTATTGATGAAAACATCAATGCAAAAGGTTTTTCTTCCCGATGTTTTCTTTTTCTTAATTCTCTTACTGCTTCATCGTTAGTTGCATCAACAATTAGCTGAAAGCCGCCCAATCCTTTTAATGCAATTATTTTTCCCTGACGAATTAACTCGACTGTTTGCTTTAAGGCAGATTGTTTTTCAGAAATAATATTTCCGTTTTCATCCCAAAGGAATAATTGAGGACCACACTCCGGGCAGGCAGTAGGCTGTGCATGAAATCTTCGGTCAGAAGGATTTTCATATTCTTCTCTGCATTTATCGCACATCATAAAAATTTTCATTGACGTATTTGGCCGATCGTAAGGGAGCGATTCGATAATAGAAAATCTTGGTCCGCAATTAGTACAATTAATAAAAGGATATAAATATCTGCGATCTTCCGGATCAAACATCTCTTTCAGGCAATCATCACACACAGTAATGTCTGGAAGAATCAGGGCAGAAACATCATCAACCTCTTCACTTTTTTTAATTTCAAATTTCGAATAGCCAATTGGATCAAGAAAAGAATGTTCAAGACTGGTAATTACAGAAAGCCTTGGTTTGTCTGCTTCAATACGTGATAGAAAATTTTTTAAAATAGGCTCGCTTCCTTCTGCTTCTATGAAAACCCCTAAAGAATTATTTAAAACATAACCCGATAGATTTAACTCATTTGCAAGTTTGAAGATGAACGGACGGAAACCAACACCCTGAACAGCACCCCTGATTGCTATGTGAATTCGTGTGTTCAATTATCTTTTAATTTTAGATTCGATCCATCCGCACCATTCTTCAATTCCTTCCTCGGTTGTGCAGGAAGTTTTAAATACTTTTAGTGAAGGATTAATTGATAACGCATTTTTCATAAGAGTTTCTAGTGAGCAGTTTACATACGGGACAAGATCTATTTTATTAATAATTAATGCCGAAGCATTCCTGAACATCGCAGGATATTTTAGAGGTTTATCATCTCCTTCAGTTGTGCTAACAATTACAACTTTAAGATCTTCACCGAGATCATATCCGGCAGGGCAAACCAGGTTTCCAACATTCTCGATGAAAAGTACTTCAAAGTTATTTTTCTCGATTTTTCCAAAAGCATCTCTTACTAAACCTGCTTCAAGATGACAAGCGCCTTGAGTAATTATTTGAACAACAGGAACCCCATAAGCAACCACTCGTTCTGCATCAAGACTTGTCTGCACATCACCTTCAATCACAGCAACATTAAATTTATTTTTTGTGTAATGAATTGTTTTTTCAATAAGGCTGGTTTTTCCAGAACCAGGTGAACTGACAAGATTCATAGTAAATAAATTTTTCTCTCTGAATGCTTCCCTGTTTTGTTGAGCAATAGCATCATTCTTTTCTAAAACTTTTCTTTCAACAGTAATTACACTCATTCTTTCTCCTGTCTTTAATCAAATAATTCAATTTCATTTACTAACAAATCTGTTCCGGAAACTATCTTTATCTTATTATTTCCGCAAACAGGACAAGTAAATAACATTAGTTCTATTTCAAAAGCTTTACCACAGTTTGAACAATTTATAATTACGGGTGTTTCGATTATCTCAAGTTTTGCTCCTTTGAGTGAAGTATCGCTTGTGATTGCTTCAAAGCAGAAAGTCAGTGAGTCTGGTAAAATATTGCTCATCTTACCAACAATTATTTTAATTGATTTAACCGAGTCTGGTTTGGGATTGGGGAGATATTGATGGAGAATTTCCACTATTTCCTGAGCCGCTGAGAGTTCATGCATATACAGTAAAATTTATTTACTAAATAACTCTTGCTTTACACTAACTAATATACGAATTTTGGTTTCAGAAATGACAGAAAAAATTGTTCCTTCTTTCGGGAATTTATTTCTAAATAATCTTAAGGTATAAAAAATGCCTCAGGAAATAGCACTTCTTCTTGTTACCGCAGCTTCAGTAGGTTTTATTCATACAATTTTAGGTCCTGATCATTACATCCCTTTTATTTTTCTAGCTAAAGCAAGAAATTGGTCAATTAAAAAAACTATTTTTATTACAGCAGTCTGTGGTGTTGGACACGTGTTAAGTTCAGTAGTTATTGGCTTATTAGGAATTGGATTTGGAATAGCTGTAAGTGAACTGGAAATCATAGAATCATCAAGAGGTGAGGTTGCAGGTTATTTATTGATTGGTTTCGGTCTTGCTTATTTAATCTGGGGAGTAAAAAAAGCAATTAAAAATAAACCGCATGATCATATTCATTCACATGAAAACGGAACAATACACGCACACCACCATACTCACCATAATGAACATGCTCATCTGCACAATGAAGAAAAGAAGAATATAACACCTTGGGTGCTATTCACAATATTTGTTTTTGGTCCTTGTGAGGCATTAATACCGATATTGATGTACCCTGCTGCAACAGAAAGCACGATGGGACTAATTCTTGTTACATCCGTTTTTGCTATCGCAACTATACTTACGATGTTATTTATTGTAATTATTTCTTTAAAAGGGATTGCCTTATTTAATCTCGGAAAAGTAGAAAGATTTACTCACGCTCTTGCCGGTGGAATGATATTGTTTTGTGGAATAGCAATTAACGTTCTAAATCTTTAAAAATCGTCCAGCTGCATTTTTCATTGCAATTTAAATTGAATTCGACTTTTTGAATTAAATACTATTTAAAAAACCATAAGGATTTACATATTATGAAAAAAAATAAAATATTAATCATTGATGATGACGTTGATTTATTAGCATCTACAAAGCTTCTACTCGAAAGCAAAAATTATGAAATCGAGACAGCAACAAATTCTAAAATTGGTTTAGGCATTATTAAAACATTTCATCCTGATTTAATTATTCTGGATATAATGATGGATACTCAACTGGAGGGATTTAATTTCTTGAATGAATTAAAATCAGCTGATAATTTCAAGGAAACTCCAGTCATCATGAGTACAGGTATGGCTAAATCAATTGGAGTAAATATGCGCGCTGCAATTGAAGATGTAGATTCTCTTCCCAAAACTAGATTTATTGACAAATCCGGAAATTGGGAAGAATTATTAGAAGCTATAAAAGATTTGCTCTAATTAAATATCATTTTACTAAGTTAAAATTATTAATTTTATAAATGTAACTGATGAATCTTAGAATTCTCAGGCTTGCGTATTGGCTTATCCGATTACGGTGGTTTGCTATTATTGGTATTCTCATTGCCTACTATATAGCCAAACACTTACTTCATATTACCATCAGTGATTTACCAATTTACAGCATCGTAATATTTTTGATTTTATTAAACGTATTATCATTCTCTTTCTTAAAATATTTACAAAAATCGCAAGTCAGGAAATCAATAAAGAATGTAAAGAGAGTTATCAAATTTCAGATTTCAACCGATTTAATTGTATTAACAGTTCTTTTACATTATTCGGGTGGTGTCGAAAATCCATTTATCATCTATTACATTTTTCATATGATAATCGGAAGCATAATGCTTTCAACCAAAGAGAGTTTTCTTCAAACCTCATTTGCATTAATGCTCTTAGGTTCGATGGCATTTTTAGAATATTCAGGGATTATAGATCATTTTCCATTGCAAGGTTTTATCACTTCAAACATGTACAACAATCTAACATATTTAGCATCCACAGGATTTATCTTTATTTCCACATCGTATTTTGTCGTATATATTACAAGGACTATTATTAAGCAGTCAGAGAAGCATGAAGCAGCCTATTTGCAAGCTAATGCTAAGCTGAAACAAAGAGATAAAGTTAAAAATGAATATGTAATGCGTATAACCCATGATATAAAAGGACATATCACTGCAATACAAAGTTGTATCTCCGTTCTGAATGAAAAACTTGCAGGACCACTAAATTCACAACAGGAAGACTTTGTAGGTCGCGCACATAAAAGAATTCAAATACTTAATAAATTCATTTCAGATCTTTTAAGTATAACTAATAGAAGACTGCTGTTACAATCAGAAAAAAAATATTTTAGTATAAAGAACTCTATTGATGAAGTAATCAATATGGCTGAAAACAGCGCACGAGAAAAAAACATCAGCCTTATTAAAAATATAGATGCATCTGTAGAGAATATATATGGTGAACCATCTTCCATTGAAGAAGTTTTATCAAACCTAATTCAAAATGCCATTAAATATTCTCCTGTGGGTAAACTTGTAATAATAAATGCAAAGGATCAGCATGAAAATATACTGATTGAAGTAATTGACAATGGTATTGGTATTCCTGAACATGAGATACCTTATATATTCAATGAATTTTACAGGGCATCAAATGTAAAAAATGAAATTAAAGACGGGACCGGTTTGGGTCTTGCAATATCAAAACATATTGTTGAAGAACACGGAGGTAAAATCTGGGTTGAAAGCATAATGAATTTTGGAACTACCTTTTATTTATTACTTAAGAAAAGTAAATAATTAGCAACAGACTTGGTCTTTTATTTTGAATCAAGATTTGTTTGTTGTGTTTGCAAGTAATCGTTCCGCTATTCCCTTTACTTCATTAAAAATTTCTTCGTACTTCTGCTGTATCTTTGGGGAAAAATTATCATCAAATATCCTATCCTCAACAATTTCAACCGCTATGATATAAATACATCGAGGCATATCTAATCCAAGTTTTTTTCCTAAAGCAATAGATGTGAGAAAAGATACATCGTGAATACTTGATAAGTGAATGGTTGTATTGAAATTTTCGGGCGATAGTTGATAAACAGTTCCTGGGATTCCATCTTTTGTTCTTATTGCATCGATAAAAATAACTGTTTGATAGCCTTGAATATATTCAAGAAGTTCAAGTCCGCCTACGAAAGCTGTTTCAAAATCTATATCTTTATTAGATAAATTGTCTTTAAGCTTTTTTACAAGACTTGGTCCAATACCGTCATCTGTTAAAATTTCGTTGCCAATTCCGTGTATGAGTATTTTATTTCTATTCATTTATGATCAATAAAAAAAGTCAGCATATAAATACTGACTTTTAGTTGAATGATTAAAATTCTTCTATCTCTAATTTCTTTTTACTTCTCTTGTGATATTACCTTCTGCATCTTTGAAAACAACCTTTAATGGCATATTACCAGGTAAGCTATGAGTTGCACATGAAAAACACGGATCATAAGCTCTGAAAGCCATCTCAACCATATTCAAAATACCTTCATCAGCAGTTACTCCTTTTTTAATCAGACCTTGTGCAGCTTTTTTTAACGACATAGAAATCGGAGCGTTATTATTTGTAGTTCCAACAATTATGTTTGCTTTAGTAATAATTCCTTTTTCATCAGTCCAGTAATGGTGTGTAAGAGTACCCCTTTGAGCTTCAACTATACCAACTCCTTCTTTGGGAATATTTGGAAGCTCCGCCTGAATATCCGGGCTTGTAATTTCATTATCTTGGGCTAATTCAAGTGCTCTTTCAGCAGCATAAAGTAATTCAACTAATCTTGCCCAATGCATAGCCAAGGTTGCATGAACTGGCTTTCCGCCAAGAGTCTTATACATTTCTTCATAATGTTCCTGTGCTAATGGAGTCGCCATACCATCAGCAACGTTTAATCTTCCCAAAGGCGTAGCCTGGTATACACCAGATTCTTTTCCTTCAACAAATCCTTTCCAGCCGACTTGTTTTAAGTATGGGTATTTCAAATAACTATAAGGTTCAACTCTTTCTTCAACCCAATTGCGATAATCTTCCGGTGCATATTTACAGTGTTCTTTGCCTTCAGGATCAACCACTCTTACCTTACCATCATAGAAATTTACCTTATTGTTTTCATCAACGAGCCCCATTGAATAAATGTTTAAAGAATATGGCCCATTCAGAATAATATCAACATAAGTTTTGTTTGCCAGAACTACATCGTTAAATATTTTTAAAGTGAACTTTGCAAATTCAATAAATCCTTTTGCTTTTTCCTCAATATCTTTTCTTTGAGCTTCAGTTAATCCCTTTCTAACTCCACCCGGAGTATTCATAACAACGTGTGTTTGATGACCACCCAAAAGTGCCTGAATTTCCTGAGCAATACGACGTTGTTTTAAAACTTCTGTTCCAACTTCAACTCCTACTTTTGCAATTACTCCGAGAACATTTCTTTCGGCAGGTGGAGCCGTTGGTCCAACTACAAAGTCAGGCGCAGCTAATGCATAGAAGTGAGCTATATGACTATGAACAAAGTGAGCCATATAAAATAATTCTCTTAATTTAGCAGCAGTAGGTGTTGGTCTGACACCAAATACTGCATCAATTGCTTTGCCCGCAGCCATATGATGACAACCAGGACACACTCCACAAATTTTAGTAACAATCTGCGATGCTTCTTCAACAGCTCTGCCTTCCAAAAATTTTTCAAAACCCCTCAGCTCCGGTACCTGGAAATAAACATTTTCTACATCTCCATCGTCTGTGCAGAATATTTCAACTTTGCCATGTCCCTCTAGCCGGGTAATCGGGTCTATAGTAATTCTTTTCATAAAAATTTCCTCCTTAACATTGAACCAGGGAGACTAAATCTATAAAATGTTCCAGCAGGGTCATCAATTGTTTCAATAATTTTTTCTATCTCGTTTGCATCATTTGAATCTATCATCGTAGCTATTGCCGACATCATCTTTGCGCCAGGATCAGTTACATCGGGTGGCGGACCGTAACAACCTCTGCACGGGGCATTTCCCTCTACACATCTAACTCCACAACCACCTCTAGTCGCCGGTCCCATACATATTACCCCTTGCTCTAAAAAGCAGGTCTCACCATCATCCTTAATTTGCCAGGGTCTTTTAAATTCCTTAATTAATTTATTATCAGATTTTTTTCTCTTACATTCATCGCACTGGCTTTTATCATATGCTCCAACAACAGAACCAGCAGGTGGAAGTTGTGCACCAGTTACTATAGCCATAAATACTTCTACTAATCTTTCGGTTTGTGGCGGACAGCCTGGTAAGAAGTAATCGACATTCACAACCTGATTTAAAGCTTTGACATCATTATATAACAAGGGTAATTCCAATGTTCCTTCTGGTACTTTAAAATGTGGTTGAGGAAATATCTTGTCAGGATTTGAAGTCGATTCACTTTCAATATAAGCTCTATTAAATATTGCTTCTTTATTTGAGAAATTAGCAAGACCTGGAATTCCTCCCATATGTGCACAGGATCCATAAGCAACCAGCACTTTAGTTTTTTTGCGGAGTAGTTTAGCCATACTTTCATTTTCACTATTTCTTACTGCACCGTTAAATAATGTTACATCTATGTAACCATCCGGCATTGCTTCTACATCTTTATATTTAAAATCCAAAGCAATAGGCCAAAAGACAATATCTGCGTGTTCAACAACAGTAAACAGTGCTTCATGTACATCAAGTACTGATACACAACAACCACCACACGCAGCACCCCAGTAAATTGCAAGCTTTATTTTTGGTTTTTCTTCAGTAGTCATTTAACATCTCAACTTTTAATGTTAAGAAAAAGTTTCAATTGTTTTTTTTATTTGACTTGGTTCAAGTCCTTTTATTGTTTCAGTGAATTCATTAACAAGCTGAGCAAATTCAGCACCTTCGCTTGCACTTATCCACTCAAGTTTTAGTCTTTCTAACGGCACACCCATTTGCACTAAGTACTTCTGCAATAAATGAAATCTTCTTAAACATTTGTAATTGCCTTCGTGATAATGGCAATCACCCGGATGGCAGCCACAAATTAATATTCCATCAGCCCCTTCTTTAAAAGCTTTTAAAACAAAGGTTGGTTCAACACGACCAGAGCACATAATTCTGATAATGCGAATATTTGAAGCATATTTCATTCTTGATGTTCCAGCAAGATCTGCCCCGGTGTATGAGCACCAATTACATAAGAACGCAACAATTTTAGGACTTGGATTCATATTATTAAACCTCCTGTAGTGACATTAGTCCTTCTATTTGAGATAATATTTGCTGATCAGTAAAGTGCTTGCTTTTAATTGCACCAGTAGGACAGGTTGAACCGCAAGTTCCGCAACCTTTACAAAGTATCTCATTAACAAAA
>Ga0208980_10001014_pt1 | contig 16802 bp, 33 predicted proteins | sample WetSurMetagenome_3_FD_187993 | JGI IMG/M metagenome (GOLD analysis project Ga0208980, IMG submission 187993) | Wetland microbial communities from Twitchell Island in the Sacramento Delta, sample from surface sediment Aug2011 Site A1 Bulk (version 2) | ecosystem: Environmental > Aquatic > Marine... | reverse complement strand
GCTCGAACTTTCGATCTATCGGTTATCAGCCGATTGCACTACCTACTGTGCTAAGGTTCCTTGTATGTATTATAGAATAATTACAGCTATTTCCTAGTTGAAATGCGTTTGTTCCATCTTTTTGTTAGTTCTTCTTCATTGTCGCCATAGCTATACAGCCGAGCCCCGCATTTACAAGATATATAGCGTCCTACGACTACAGGCCCGCCAGGAGCATCCTCTTCTTCATCCCACATTCGTGGTATTCTTCCACAAAATGGACAAGGTTTTAATTTTGTTGTCATAGCATTACCAAGACACCTGGATTAAGTATTCACCCTTTTCAATTTTCCCTTGCCGACAAAGATAGTTGAGAATAGCGGCGGTGATAAAGCTGGGAATCTTGCCAGTTTTTAACATTTCTTCCACTTTCTCATCGTAATATTCGTCAGCCTCGCCATCGATACGCATGATGTAATTAGAATCATTGTTCCATTCTTCATACGCCGCTGATTCAAATTGCCCTTGTAGCTGGGGAAATTCTTCGTTGATGAATTTGTCGAGATCGTAATACGTGACTTCCTTATAGGTCTCTGTCTTGAATGTTAATCCCATAAATTCTCCTACAAAAAGATGAGGATGAAAGCTACATCCATAAGGAAACACAGGACGGTTAATACAATCAGCCTCTTCGGTGCCCTGTATTTGTATTCTGCAAACCATCTACGCATTGTCTCGATTGACAACCCACTTGCAAGTAGCGCGTAGAGAGCTACAATTAGCTGAAATGTTTTCATAATTCCTCCATTAGCGACGACTGGGATCGAACCAGTGACCGTACGGATATGAGCCGTGTGCTCCACCTATTGAGCTACGTCGCCATTTTGCACCTACAGGTTGAAACTTCTGATGGTTATTGCGGCAGTCAACCTTAAAGATGAAGTCTTACGCTGCTTGGCCAATAATCACGATGTTCTCAGTTTTGTAATACCTTTTCGCCCTTTCAGCAAACTGCTTCACCTTCTTCGCAATGGACTTCGGCAACGCTTTCGTGCTTCGTTCTGCTATTGCTCTACCCAATGCGATCTCGACGGCCCGGCTGGAGTTAAAGCCGTCTTTGCACTTATCGAGTTCATGACAGAGAGACCAGCCTACTGCGACTTTCTTTTCGGTCTCGTCGAAAACGGCAGCCATGCTTCCAATGGGATTACCGCCTTTGATACCCTTAAAACGTTTACCAGTTGCTGTGGTTCGGTACCTTTTGTTACCGCCCCGCCGGATGTGTTCGATCAAAACCTTCTGTTCCATGACCTGCTCCTCCTTACTTCTTAATGTTGAGTGTTTTCAGAATCTCGGTTTCGTCACTGGTTACGAATTTTACTTCTGGCCAAGTGAACAACCCTCTGTTATTAAGAAGGAAACCGAACCGTTTTGCTCTTGTTTTTACGCGAGCTTCAAATTCCTTTTCATCAACTTCAACTTCACTCGCTTGTGCAGAAGCCCCATCCATGACGGGCCTCCTTTCTTGTTAAGCCCCATAAAGAATCGTCACCCATCTAGATCCGATTGTTTCTGGAAGCTTTTCGCTCTCGTTGATTCCGAAAATCGAATACCCTACTGCTCGGATTGCATCGGTTTCTTTGCTTAGGGTATCTCTGACCGTGCCATGTTCCAGAACCTTGTGTGCTAAAACTGTTTTTTCCATATCTCAACCTCCCTCTAATCTAATCCTAGATAATTAATCATTTCTGGATCATCGTCATACCAGCCGTTATCGCTGAGTTCTAAAGCAGCGTCATATTCTAGATACCTTAAAATTTTCTTTGCGATTTCGTTCGCCGTATTTTGATCCAACAGAGCAGACTCACGGCGGATTATATCGACAACATGTTCTCTTAATTTTACGTCAGACATTCTGCCCTCCTATGTTGCGCCAAATAGGATTCGAACCTACGACCTTGAGCTTAGGACGCTCCCGCTCTGTTTCCGCTGAGCTATTGGCGCCTGGTTTATGATCCATTTGATATCTGTGTTAAATCCTCTGGTGTAAATTCAGTAGGTGGATTTTCATCACTAGGAGGATCCTCTTCCTCATCATCCTCGTATCCTTCATAAGGCCCTACTTCGTCATGAGTTATTTCGCCACCATCACAGTTACAGGTTCCTTGAAAGCTCATTCCCGGTTCTTCATAGTAAAGTTCAAAATGAAGATCAGGAAATTTTCTACTCATTACTTTAACTAGTGGAATTGGGGGAGCCCACGCTGTATCAAATTCATATATCAGATGCGTGGGTGAAGATTCAATAATCTTTGGCTCACAAATTCCCCACTTAGTTCCCCAGTTTTTTATACACCATGCAAGGCCACCGTTGTTGAAACCATCTGGTGGTAAATCTGCCGAAGGATCTTGTTCTGCTGGAGGCTGGGATAACATAGCCTTCCATGCTTTGTCATGCTCTTTATCCGCTTTTTTAAATTTTCGCGGGTAAGGCTTAAACGCATCTTCGTGTAAAATCTTACCTCTTTTACGGCTTGCATACGCTTCAAATTCTACTAACCTTTGAGAGGTGCCAGTAATCGTCAGTGTGTTATAGCACCAATTCGGCAATGATTAATTCTCCTATCTAGACAATACGAGTTATGAAAACGTTCTCTACGTCTTTGTGTTTGTCGTAGAGCTCTTTATACTGATCGCTAACGTCAAGCAGTTTACCATCTGATATCGCCACCCATTTACCATAGTACTCTTCCTTTGAGGATACTTCTTTAAGTAGAGCTATGGCAGCGTGTATAGACTCAGATTTGTTCATCTTCGTTGAAAAACCCCCAGAAACTATCGAGGCTTACGTCATGATCTCGGTCGTAATCAGAAAAATAGACTCTTATTATACTATTGTCTTCAAAGACATCTAGTACTCTTGATATGGTACGTCCATTTTTTGATTTATATTTCCCACCCACTTTGGGTATCTTAATTATTTTTACCATGCTATGAAATTCAGCCTCGTTATTTACTTATGAATGGTAATGTCTTACCACCATCTTTGAAACAAACTCTACAATATCTTGAAACACCGAGTATGTGCCTAGGAATTTGATCAGTTATTGTCCAGTTCTTTTCAGACCTAGGCTTATGCCCGCATAAAGTTGTTTCGCCTTCATCTTCTGTTAAATGAATTCGAGCTGGCATGTGCGTGGAATCTAACCAACCTATTCTTTTTCTCATATCTGCCTCTTTTTGGAGCCAGGGAGGATCGAACTCCCGACCTCATGACTGCCAGTCATGCGCTCTCCCAGCTGAGCTATGACCCCTGATGACTCATTAGTTTACTTAGCTTTGGTGCCGGATAATGTTTTTCTAGTTCATACTGATGATTTACTATGATACGTAGCTGTCTTTCTACTGCGAATAATGATCGTCCTAGACTGGCCGCTAACGCATTCCAAGTTGCGGCATTAGCCATACCGTATTCATCGTATAAACTTAGAAGTTCTTTAGCTTCTGATAGTGTCCAGATATCTCCAGCTCTGTCTTGATCTACTTCATTATACTCTATGGCTTCAGCGAACCACGGTAACCTAGGCAGGGAATCTATTATCAGACCCCTATTATAACCTGTGGCGTCCTTGTCTCTAGTTGATCGCCTCGTCGCCCGACGCCTTATAGATGGTTCTATGGTTTCAACTTCTACCAGATTCATTTTACATTTACAATAAGGACACTCTTCCCTGTACCGCCACGACTCTGTGGCTGCGAATCGATGGTTTGATTTTTCTGAGCATATTCGAAATAATTCTTTCATTACTATACCTTGCTTAAATCGTATTGGTCTTTGCCGGTTAGGAAATCAAAGTTCTCTTCTATATACGCTCGTACTATGGCCGGGGTAATAATTTGATCTCTCATATCTCTGGAGCAGTAATGATTTCCGTCATAAGATTCTACGGTCAGCCTACCACCAGGGCTGTCATCACCAGAACGGTGGTTGTACAGAGGCTTGATGATGTATTTGAATGCTTTGTTGCGGACTACTATTTTTCTTATCCCCTTTTTTGGCATTGTCATGATTTGATTCTCCATTTGATACCATATTTTGCTGGGTCATCCCACCAAACATGTGCGTCTTGTCTTAAAACCGTAAACCTGTGGTATATTTCTTCTCTTTCATCAAGGGTCATCTCTTCGCATTTGACGATTGACCGCTCAAGGAAATTGTCATAGCCTTGATTAGCTGCCCCAATGTCCCATAGATAAATACATGTAGCTTGTTTACCTTTCTCATTAGGGAATATGACGAGATAGGTATGTGTCTTTTCATCTTGTACGTTTTTAGACACTACATACCCTGCGTAGTTGGCGTAAGGGCCGCAATTGAACTTATAAAAGCCGCCATACAGTTTGAGATTAAGCATTTTAGTCATGTGCCCAGCCCCATCCTTTAAAATATCGTTTTCCGCAGATCGGACATCTCCATATCCAACCGTCATAACCGATGTGTTCTAGTTCCACCATACCGCATTTAGAGCATTTCTCTTTCATAAATCCTCCAGTTACCCCCAGAGGGACTCGAACCCCCGACCAATAGCTTAGAAGGCTAGTGCTCTGATTCCAGCTGAGCTATGGGGGCAGAATTGAAGCGGGTTAGTAGTAATTAGACTTAGGGCGCTTCTGGCCACGTCTTACAGTCGGTTGGGATATGTAAGCGCGTCTTAGGATCTCTTGACCTCTTTTGCTACGCCCGCCTCAAGCTTTATTTTATCTTTCTTTTGATTGCTTCCGACGGGCAGTCTTCCTTAGCGCCGGCACATTGTTCTCTTTCTTCAGCATTGCTAGGCTGTTTTGATACAAACGCCATCATGCTTTTGATACCAAAATTCTTCGGTGCTATGTCCTGACACGCCTGGCATCCTATGCAATCTTTAGTTACAAAATAATCACCTTTCATCTTCTGACACCTCTCATCTTCTGATCTATTGACGATCACATCACATCGTCTGATGGAGTGAACCCAGTGATCGAATGTTCGTCGTCTTCTTTCTCTTGAAAAAGCTCAGCTATTTCTTTTACAGCAATCCAGGTAGATCCACAAAAGCCACATTTCTTTGGAATCCCTTGACCCCACACGTCCTTTTGGGTGTATTGCTGCATACAATCGGCGCAAAAAACTTTCCATTGTTTCATCTTCTACCCTGTGCGGTTCTATCTTCCGCTGTCCCTTCAAGTCTATTCAGATATTTAAGTATCTCCTCTTCTCTTGGTAAGTTAACTGAGCCCTTTTTATACACAAGATCGTCGGCAGTAAAAGGAGATTGCTCAATGAACTTCAAAGGCGCTGCTGTATTATAAGCTTCACAATCCCAATGATATTCTACAAAGACGAAGTTGCTACCAAATTTTATCCGGGAGATCGCAAAGCCTTTATACTCAGGTATCCAGATACCATACGTGGCATTTCTTGCATGTATTTCATACAATCCGAACGGTTGAAGTTGATCCATCTTTATGTAATCAAACACGCTTATCTCCTATTGGTGAGGGTTGCCGGACTCGAACCGGCAAACGACATTAACCAGAGTCATTACTTCTGGCTTTCTAAGCCTTGGTAAACGCGCTTCCCTACAATGTTAGCCCACATCATTACTGATATGGCATTGATCCGGTGCATCCGCAACCTTGTAGCTTAGAAACTCATGCGCCCATTATTAATGGCTCTCCATCGTTTTTGGAGCGGGTTTTCCAATTCCCCTATACCCTCAATGTGGAGCCAGTCAGAATCGAACTGACGGCCGTCTGCGTGCAAGGCAGATGCTCTCCCTAGCTGAGCTATGGCCCCTAATAATTAGCGAATATCCCTGTAGACGCTCTGATAGCGTCTCGTTCTTTTCTTTCTTTTTCTTTCGAGAGTATGCGTTCAGTAACTAGTTCGTCTACTTCCCGAATCATTGATTCATACTGGTTCTCGAAGTGAATTATCCAAGATCTCCACACATGTGGTTCATGCATAAAGTCTGGATCTTCTTCTATTACGACTATTGGTCGCCAGATCAATTGGTTAGTTATCGCGTTCAGATAATAGAAGCCAGGCTTATAACTCATGTAGTTTTATTTTACTCCCTTCTGTTGCCCCCAGCAGGACTCGAACCTGCAACTTACTGGTTAAGAGCCAGCTACTCTGATCCAAATTGAGTTATGAGGGCAGTTGTTCCTTCTTGAGATCCACTCGCAGGTTCTTGAAGAACACTGACACGTTGTTGCCGCTGTTCAGGTTGTTGAATTTGGCTACCTCTTGCCATTCGTTTTTATCGAGTATTTTCCTCTGTACCGCATGCGATCCAGACGCAACGTCTGTACAAAGCATGCTGGAGAAGTTTAACATTTTCGCTATTTCCAGCTTGATCTTGTGCAGTTCAGTGCCCAGCTTTTTGCCGATGTATTTCTGAGCAATGACCGTGCCATGACTAACGATGATGCCGCAACATCCTGGCATATGAGACATTGAGAACTGAGCAACTACCGGGCCTCTGGAATCTACTTCTCTAATAAAAAACGTTACACCGTACTCGCTAGGCATGTATTGTAGATCGCACACCGCCTTGATACCAATGCATTTTTGAACTGCTTCCAAAATCTGACTACGAAAATGTTGGACTTGACGATCATTCAAATACATAATTCTCCTCCTTGATTCTTTTGCCCCTAGAGAGACTCGAACTCCCGACCTTTTCGTTCGTAGCGACCTGCTCTGATTCCAGCTGAGCTATAGGGGCGATTGTGTTTCTAATGCTGGATAAGTTTCTTTCATGTATGGACAGTAAGTCATGCTACAAAGGAAGTACAGGCTCAGCTCACGTTCAATATGATTCTCTGTGTTTGTTATGCGACATTTGCCCAGACAAGTTTTGTGAGGGCAATAACGGCTATAGGATGCGAATTGATCTTTGATACTTCGCTCCATATTACGTTTCGTTATGCCTAGATCTCTCAGCATGTTAATTCTTTCTTTCGGAGTTAGCCGCATTCTACTCTCCTTGTTTCATGGCCTTGTCAATAACACCTCTTAGATTGAATCCTTTGTATTCTTTTTGCCATGGCCCAGAACCGACCATTGTTTTGAGAACTACTCGCTCCATTGGTGGATTAGTACCTGACACTAGCTCAGTTCCATAGCCTGAGCTAAGCATTCTTTTCTCTAGCCAATTTATCCTTTCCTCATCGCCTTTCATAAATTCCTCTTTAAATGTGGGAAGAGACCTCTAAGACAAAGGTTTTACAGGATGGTCGCCCTAGCGACCTCTTCCCGGCATGGTTTTGTTTTTTGCTGAACCCATCCAATAACTATGTTTTAAGTCGCTGTTATAAGCTAGCACTTGCAGCAACGCAGGCATATTCTTCTTGCTTATAATGGCGCCTTATTCCCTCCAACATAGCTTCCTGAACTATTTCATCAGGTATGTCGAAGAGACCAATTTCCTGGCACATCAGAGGTTTTCTCCAAGCCTCTGGTAGGCATTGAATCGTCAACGCTTCTATGTCATCAAACTCAAACATGCGTTCTCCTTTTAAATTGAACAGGTTGATTCCCCTCCACGACAGAGAGGCTTTCACTGTTTTTTATGCAGAAATCAACCTTATTTATGGAGAGAGATTAGGGAACCACAACCTTATACTTTTCAAGTGCTTTCATCATTACTGCGATGGGGCTGAAATCTTCCCCAGCCAGCAATGCCTTAAGCACAGACGGACTAAATCCAGAAACCATTGCAACGTTCTTGTCGTTGGCGGTTGCCTGAGACCCGGCGTATGCAGATGTGTTCCAGTATACAACCTTTGGTCTATTGTAGCCGGCTTTGTCCCACTTCTGTAAGCATCTTTCGACCTCGGTTAAAGATTCTTTCTCGATCGCTTCTTCTCTTTGTCTACGAACTTCTGCGCTGTCGCTCCAATTGTAACCAGACCCTCTTGGGCATGCTCCATCGTGGAACTGCATGTCGGAAACGATCAACAACATGGTTGGCATTTGTTCGTTGGTCAGCTTATAAAACACAGCCGTCTTCAGAATCAAATCCAACGCCTTATCGATGCGTGTTCCACCGCAGGCTCCGTCGAATACTTCGTGGTTTCTGACGGCCTGTGAGAAGGTCATGCCTTCCCAGACTTTGAACTTACTTTCGGATTCAAAGCCAATGAATCTCTTGTAGAACGGGCTCTCTTTTGGAATCTTGGCAGAACAGTACAACGCCAATCCTTGAGAAACATCCATGGCTTGAATACTGCCAGCCACGATGGCGCTCATTGATCCCGAAGTATCAGCAATCACGATGATCTTTTCGTTGGTACCTTCCATGTAGTTCGGAAGGGCATCGAATTGAGCATCAGCTATGGCTTTATCACCGTGCTTGACTGTTCTTATGCAGTCGTGCGGGAACAAAACCGAAGCTTTGACAGTAGTCTTTCCAGCCAGCAAGGCTTCCTTGTAGGCTTGGAATCTTTCGTCGTCATGACGACCGAAAGCTTTTGTGTAGCGAGCCATAGCAACCGATGGGACATGTTCATAGATGATTCTCTCCCAATCCGCGGCGCACATTTTGAATTCCACGATGTGCTCTTTACGGATCTTTGAAAGCAGTTTTCTCAACTCCGCTTCGTTCTTTTTCAAAGCCTTCTGAAGTGGTTTGTAGGATCTGTCAGCCCACTTTGCGGCTAATACATCGCTTTTAGCGATGGCTCCAGCCCACAACTGAGCGGCGACAGTTTCCAACTCGGTGCCGAAGAGAGACATCAAATCATCCCATCTTCCCACCAAAGGAATCCAGCCGATGTTTGCCAGAATCCATTGAGGATCATTTTTGGCCAACCAATGCAGAATGTCTCTTGTGGCGCTTCTGTTACCAGCTCCACCACGGCAGTCTCTCAGCCAAAGCAAGAGCCTCATTGTCAATTCCTTGTCAACGATCCAGCTCTTCTGGAAAAGAGACAGTGCAGTCTCGTCGCTATCGCTACCATAGTAAGCCATCTTTTTGGTGAATTGTGAACCCGCCTTGCTGAAAAACTCCAAAGCATGGTTCAACGAATGTTCAAATGCGTGTGCTCCTTCTTTTGTTCTAATCATAGTCCTTTCCTCCTTCAGGTTGAAAATAGTTTTTGTTGCTGACGTCAACCTTTTAAGGTTAACAGATTGGCTAACGGATGATGGCTTGCAACATCATCCGAGTAATACCACACCAGATTTAAGTTTGTGTTTTTTGGTTTGTTTTGCTGTAACCAATCTTACCCTAAAGAACTTAATCAGCAGGCTGGGTTTTACCATTTTACATTAACAGTGTAAGGGTTTTTTGTTTGCTGAAACCAGCCTTGTTTGCACCCACGAAGATTCGAACTTCGGCCTGCTGGCGTGTAAAACCAGAGCCTTACCGCTTGGCGATGGGTGCCAATTTATGCGCCAACTTCATATTATAGAATAAATTTTACCTTTTCCTAGTCAAAAAATACAAAATTCTTACTTTTTCTATAGCAAAATGCTACTTTTCTTATCCCAGGATGTGTAAACATGTCCGTCGGTAAGAAGAATCAAGGAACGAATGTCCTCAGTGTTGTTCGATTCCTGTACACAGTAGTCCGAGAAGCTTACGGAAAGTTTGTTTTCGTAATCGTACACCAGAGCTCCGTGAGGCATTCTCCTAACTAGATCATTTTGTTCAGAAATCAGCCGCTTGAATTCGCTGTGAAGCACTTCATACATCTCGAAGTCTACGTTGTTTACGATCCATTCCCTAGTCTTTTCAGCTTCACTGGTGTCGGCCATCATCTTGGGAATGGTTACTCGTCTGAATAGCAGCTGATCTGCTTTAACTCTTATGGATTCATCGAGAATTACTTTTATATCAGGGCTGAGATATTTACTAGAGAGTACGTTGATGCAGATACGAAGCATTCTGTTGTTTGCTTTTGTAGCCTCGTATAGCTTTGCGAACCTTTTAAAATCCTCCATGCTATCGATTGATACAGCTACTACGTCAAGACCTACTTTTGATAGTTCTTTCATCGCTGGCGGATTTTCATTCAGCCATATACCATTCGTTTGCAACTCAACCGGGAAGTCCGAGAACATCTGGATGGCTTTTACCAGTCCGAAGTAGTTGAGAAGCGGCTCGCCTTTACCAGTCATCATGACGTTAGTTACGCCGGCCATTCTGGATAATGTTAGAACTTTTTTGACTACCTGCTCCCAGCGACTTCTATTATATTTATCATATCCGGTCATGCGGGAGATGCAATAAGGACATCCCTTGTCACAGATAGTGCCATCTTCTCTTTCGGGCGGAATACAAACCGCCAAGTTATGAGCGATCATTTTCTTCTCCAGGTTTCACTTCACGATCGGTTATTAATATTCCATTGTTGTGATCAATCTCGTGCTGAGCCGTTCCTGAAATTGGTCTTTCTATGGATTCTCTACACTTTTTACCTTCTCTATTGTAAAACAACACCTGTACCCAACTATACCGCTCAATTCGTATCTGTCTTTCCAGCCGTAAAGAACCACAGTTAGTAAAGGGTCTGAAAGTTTTGGTAGAGTGATCTTCTATCTTTGGGTTAATCATGTGAAGAAAGTGATAACCCTTATACTTAATGGTCATTCCGTGAAGATCTTCTGGCACCACGTCGCCAATCTTACACACTTTCATAACTACAAGGTTGAATGGTATGCCTACGTTGGCTCCGGAGATGCCTTTCACTTCTGGATAATCTTTGAACTTCTTGGTTGTTACCTCCATCATGTAGTCCAGTGAATCAAGTATCAATTTTTTATATACGTCACTGGAGTGAAATAAACGTATGATCACTGGGAACATTTTAGCAACGAGAAATCTCGTGTCTTTACTAATATGTGTGGAGTAATTGTCAAGTAATTCAAATTCACTACCGACCTTGATTCCTTTTAATTCCGTTTCGCTGACTGGTGCCGTCATGTAAGAAAGCTGTTTTGATATCCACGTAAAAGGAAATTTTATTATCCTCTTGATTTTTGATCTCCAGCGTTCTCTTATGCGGTGGTATGTGTACACCCCATGTTGTCTATTATAGTCTAGCTTTATTTCAGCTTTAGATCTGGTATCAGCGACATCCAATACTCTCCAGTGCCGCATGGTATCAGATCCTTCTATCTTATATCTCCATGCCATAGTTTCCTCTACACTGCTTTGAGGTTAATAATGTGGGTGACCGAGGAGATTCGAACTCCCAACATCAAGGGCCACAACCTTGCGCTCTGACCTGTTGAGCTACGGCCACCATATTAAAGAGGGTGAACGATGGAGCAACGAGTATGTATTTTCAGCCCGCCTGTGGAGTTGTAAGCGGCTCGGATTAGTATTTATCCTTGCCATTCAGATAAAGGCCCCCACAATAGCTTTCTGATAACGGTTAGTGCGTCTCCGCACTCACAAAGTGTTTCGTTCGCCCCTCTTCACTAAAGATCGAACAGGCTTTCGCCTATCCAATCGATAGCTACGACTGTGTTATTCCCGACCGCTATAGCATTTCTAAGAGCAGCTGCTAATTTCTCAGCGGCTTTCGCTTGCTCTAGCGCATCACTTTTGGAGATGGTGGGTTGAGCTATCAGATCCTCTTTGTTTCTGGTAGTGGGAAATCCTCTATCCCAACGATCTCTTTTGTTTCCCTGTGCGGCTGTACGCCACATCTTTGAAAGCCTACCGGCACCGCCGACCATTTTCACAGCGGCTTCAAGCGGTAGGGTTTTTCCCTCAATCTCAACCTTTACGGCGAGATTGTATTCACTTTGAGCTGCCTGAAGCATAGCTATTGCGACTTCCAGCCTTGTGATTTTGTCCGAGATATCTTTTGGAGATTCCTTTTTGTCTCCCTCGAACACGTATAAAGATTCATCGAATAGAGTCTGGATTGTAGCTAACTCCAGAGCCTTCATTTTCAACGCTTCTCTCAGTTTGTATCCATTAACCTGCATTGCTGTCCTCCTCTAATTCTAGTTCTAAATCTTCCATGGCATCTAAAGCTTCTTGTGTGAAAGCATAGGTGCCTGCCAGTGATTCCTCGTTTTCATGATCGAGGGCAAAAATATCCACCACTACACCCTCATCAGTTCTACGAACATAGACTGACAACTTGTCAACTGTTATCCATACTGAATCCACATCCGGTCTCAGTATATATTCAGCTGGGCCTTTTTCTGCAATTAAGACTCGTCTTCTTGACATGCTTTTGGATCCTTCCATTTCCAGGCAAAAGGGCACATGCATACGGGATGAAGTAAACAATCTATATGATGTCCTTCACCTATTCCATAAAAGCAATACCCTTTGGTATTGGGCTCAAAGTCCTTACATTCTTTTTGTCTATTTACGTCCATGTTACTCCCTAATAACCTTAGACAGAGTTACCAGCTCATCTAAGCCGGCCATGTTTTGTCCTTTTCTGTCTTGGCACAATGCCACAATTCCGGTGTAGTTGTGAAACAGCCCAATGGGGCTGCTCTTTAAGAAATGATCATTGCCTTTCCTCACATACGTCAATTCTTTTCTCTTCTCTAGAATCTTGTATATGTAGGGCAGGCTGGTTTTGAGATAGCTCAAGTCGTGATCCCCTGTACTCGATTTGACTAGCTCTTTCAGCTTAGTGTCAAGCTCTTCTTTGTCTTTGAATACAATCTTTTTTCCGCCGAGCCGAATGAGAAACGTATAGAGCGAGATCATGAATGTTGATTCCATCCAATCAGAGGCTCCTTCAAATATGTACACGTCCTTTTCATTGGCTGTTGAAGCCACCTGATGAATTACTGAAAGTGGCTTTATGCCACTAGTTTCTTCCATGCAGTTTATCATTGCCAGAGCAGAAGCCATCATCTCTTTTGTGTTTTTAGATGCGTCTTTTTCGGTACTAGAACGTTTGACCAGAATGCGCATCTTGTTCAAATCAAGAGATGGATTGTGCTTTGGTTGATATCGGAATCCAAATATCTCATCGATCTTTCCTGAAACCTGGTTGCGCAGCGCGTCGTTGAGAAAATCCCGACACCTAATCCATTGGTGACACTGCATATTATCTGATGATAGAAACGCATATAGCATTCCAACTGGCTGACCGATCTCACATAGATGGTGATGTTCTTTCCAGAACTCTACTTTAATGCCTTCGGTTTCTTCAGATTTCTTTTTGGCTAGCTCAACCTTCGCCTCGGCTTTTTCAGGCTCTACTTTAGCTTTGTTGGTTTTCGGCATAATAGCAAATTCCTCTCGTTGTAATTACTTGCGGAAGGGACAGGATTCGAACCTGCAACGGTGTTACCCGCGGCGGTTTTCAAGACCGTTTACCCACCATACTGGCCACCCTTCCATTTAATTTGGGACAAAATGTGTTCTGAAAAGATCCTCAGATAATATTAGTTTTCCGTCGTCAAAGAATAGCGCCAACTGAATCTGTTCAACGCCCTCACTCAATAATTTGTTGATGTTGGAAGACATTACTTTGGCGGTTTCAGGCGTCATATAACCAACTATGTGTTTTCCTTTTCTTTCTAGTGGTGTCAAAATTTCAGACATAATAAATCCTTTAAGGAGAAGAGTGGAGCGGTAAGCCGGATTCTGTCATGGGCGATCATTCGTCTTGACTTAAACGTTACCGCTAAGTTCTTTGCCTCTTACCCGCTGGTTAAGAACGAGCAGCTCCCAGCTGTCTAGAGTTGCACCAGATAGAGTTTACCGCGTTTCACATCTACCTCCGCCCTTTTCTGCACGAATTTTTTGGAGGCTTACTCGTCTCTGTGGTACTAGTCCTCAGATTACTCTGGACGGGCGTTACCCGCTATCTTGCTCTGTGGTGTCCGGACTTTCCTCTACGAAGTTGCCTCCGCAGCGACCGCCTGCCCCACTCCCCTGTTGTTCTTCTCATCTAATTCTTTTATCTTTACGTTGGCTACTACCAATTTCAGAGCTTTATCCACCTCGACTGGTTTGAAGCCCCATACGTCTACCCCTACGTTTACTACGTTCGCTTGTACCAAAAACAAGCCGTGAATATGACCACAGGCCCAGAATCTATTTCTCAGAACTCTACTCTTAGCCGGGTCGTGTATTAGCACTAAATCAATCATGTCAATTGCCGTATGAATGCTTATGAATCCGGCATCTTCATATTCAAAAGGATGAAGGTAATCATGGTTTCCGAGCACCAGATGATGCCTACCCTTTAGATTCTTGAGAACGTTTTCCACTCTTCGCTTTTCTTTTGACATGCAGAAATCGCCGAGATGCCAAACCTCATCGTCTTCTTTGACCATGCTGTTGTGATTCGCTATAAGAGTTCTATTCATCACTCTTAGCGTATCAAACGGCCGGTTCTCATATGTCCTAATCATGTCGTGATCATAATGTTCATCTGCTGTTAGCCATATAGTCATTAGAATACCTGCTTAACAAATTGTTTTGCATAGTGAGGTACTTCCCACCTATCTGCCAGGGGAGTGTTCACTTTCCTTGTGTAAAAGGTGCCGCAATTACTACACCATCCAATTACGTCGGGATCATCCAATCGTTTAATATCGGTCAGCCTGTTGTCTTCATTCAAGAAGATTATATGCCCACAGAACTTACAAGGAATTTGTTGGAACATCATTAAATCCTCCCTCTTTCGCACTGTTTAAGGATAACCTTTCCCCTCTCTTTCTCAGCCTCGTTTATACAGCCTCCACATATTCTAATGATATGTTCATCTTCGTCTAACTGTACGGTTATCGCGATGTATGCGGATGATATCGCGCCACAGAAAGAGCATCCTTCTTTCTCGTTCTCCCAGCCACCTTTGGCTGTTCGTGGGTTGCTTATGATAATCAGATCCAACATTTTAATTCCTTTTAGTTTGTTTGGTGGCCGCGGGCGGTCTCGAAGCGCCACTATATCACTTGGTTCTCGCCCAAGTAGGTATGCCTATTCCCATCACGCGGCCATTCTCCGGCAGGAGGACTCGAACCTCCAACGTGCGGCTTCAAAGGCCGTTGTTCTACCAATTGGACTATACCGGAATATGTTTTTATTCACAGTGACAGCACAAGCAGTTATACCAAGGCATATCACAAAACCAGCAGTAAAAGTTATCTCTTAAGTTTTTATCGCTCGCGTCTAAGCATGCTGGGGTGTGTTTCGCATCTTCTTTCTCTTTGTCTTCATTCTTTTTCATGATTTTCTCTTTTGCCCAAGGCGAGACTCGAACTCGCATGCTTTCGCGGTCGCTTTTGAGACGACTGTGTATACCTACCTCCACCACTTGGGCTTAATTCTATTGTTTTCAGAAGCTGTTTATTCGTTTTTCACAAGCTATTGAGTTTCGTTGACCGCAGATATAACACACAGCCGTCGGAGACATACCTATGCTACTCATGCATAGCTCTATAGCAAATAGAATGGGTGCTACATCTTCTTCTATACACGCTTCTCTGCGTTCTGGATCGCAATTTCTATGTCTGTTTTTGAATTGTTCAAATAACTCTATTTCTTCTGGCATCAATCCGTATTCAAAATTCTGATCGTCCATAGATATCTCCTTTGTTGTCACGGGCGGGAATCGAACCCGCACGACCATTCGATCGAGGGATTTTAAGTCCCTTGCGGCTACCGGGTTACGCCACCGTGACATTTATGAACCAGTAATACACCAACCACTAGTGGCCGCCAATAAGATTGGTTCAGCAACTTTCTCGTTGGCTTTCTTCAACTCATCTGCCGGCATTTCAGATAATTCGACTTCATCGTATGCGTAGAATACATCATTTTCCTCAGCGTTTCTTACATCTACATACGCCTTGGCTGTTTCTTCGCTTGTAAAACCAGCCGGTGATGGGGTGAATGTACGAAAACATGCGATGTCAAACGCTTTTAGTAAATAGATTTTCATTTCGTTATTCCTTTCCGTCTGTCCTCGCTTTCTTGCTCTTCGGATCGCCTTTTGTAAATCGAATTGTATTCATCTTCAGTGAGACCACCAAGCCATTCTTCAAGATAGTCTTTAATCGTTGCGCCTGTCACCGGACTTTTGTAATCGCTCATTTGTTGCTTTCTCCCAAAGTAGAATACTTGCCACTGGTTGTCCATTTCCTACACACTGAATTCTTGGTGATTGTATATGGTTAGCAAGGTTGTTCTTCCTTGATATTCCCACTCTTCGCCCACACCACGGACATTTGATGGTCTTCGTGTCGCGTGACCGCTTCATCTATTTTACTCCCCCAATGATCTGCTTCAGCAGCAGATATCTCATCGTTTGATAAAGCCAAAAGAACATCGCGTGTTTTGGGCACTTCATAAAGCGCGTTTACTATGGCTTCTAAAGTTATGTCATCGACATCATCGACTAGTCCTTCCTTTTCTAGTCTACCGCGAATCCAGCTTATGATTCCACGCTTGCATATCTCATCCCACAATTCTGGGTTTTCTGATCCGAAACTCATAAATCACCTCACTAAAAGAAACTTGTCGAGTTTTTCTTTCTCCATGAATCTTGTTAGTATCTTCTTTGTTTCCGCAGACCAGCCGTATTCGTCAAGCTCATCAAGATGAATTTCGCCTGGGTAATCGTTGTCAAGTATTTGATCTTGACCAAAGAGAATCTGATGCGCTTTGTTATATGGTATGGCCATCGCTTTTTCGGCGAAGGAACAAAGATCTCCAGCTTCAACTACCGTCATATTCTTCTTCATAAATTCTCCTGTGAGCCGCTGAGAGGAATCGAACCCCCATTAGCCTGCTTACAAGGCAGGTGCTGAGCCAATATTAAGCTACAGCGGCATTTGCC
>Ga0208980_10001013_pt1 | contig 16814 bp, 13 predicted proteins | sample WetSurMetagenome_3_FD_187993 | JGI IMG/M metagenome (GOLD analysis project Ga0208980, IMG submission 187993) | Wetland microbial communities from Twitchell Island in the Sacramento Delta, sample from surface sediment Aug2011 Site A1 Bulk (version 2) | ecosystem: Environmental > Aquatic > Marine... | reverse complement strand
GCGATAATGACGCCGCCCGCCACCTCAACCAGGCCCGGGCTACCCTGTTCCGTTCCATCAACAAGGCCCTGTCCCCTGCCGCCTGAACAGACTCATCCCACCCTCGTCCAGACTCATGTCAGGATTGGAAAGGACTGGGATTGACCGGGCGTCGGCCCGCGGTGGGCGCCGCTGCTCAGCGCCAGGCCGCGCGGACGTGCCCGGTGAACTCCTTCGGCGGCATGAACCCGAGCAGGCGCGAGCTGCGGCGCTCGCTGCCGTCTGCAGCGTAGAAGATCATGGCCGGGGGTCCGGGAATCCCGATGCGCGCGAGCAGGGCCTTGTCGGCGTCGTCGTTGGCGGTCACGTCGGCCTTGAGCACCACGCCCTCGGACAGCGCGGCCTGCACCGCCGGGTCGGGGAAGGTCTCCTTCTCGAGCTGTTTGCAGTACACGCACCAGTCGGCATAGAAGTCGAGCATCACCGGCCGGCTGGCCGCCTTGGCGATAGCGAGCTCGCGGTCGAGGTCTGCGACCGTCTTGATGCGCCTGGGCTCGGCCTTCTGCGCCGCGGCCGCACTGCCTCCCGGTCCGGCCAGCACGACGCCCCGCAGCGGCTGTAGGGTGTCGCGTCCGCCCGCGGCTGCGCCGACGAGCATCAGGGCGCCGTAGACGACCAGGATGACGCCTGCGCCCTTCCACAGCTTTCGCCAGCCGGTGGCCTCGATGGGGAGGTGCTGGAAGGCGCCGAGGAACACGCCGGACACGATCAGGAGCGCGCCCCACAGGAGCATGGCGACGGCCTCCGGGATCACGCGCTCGAGCAGGTAGATGGCCACGGCGAGCATTAGCACGCCGAACACCGCCTTCACGATGTTCATCCAGGCCCCGGCCCGCGGCAGCAGCTCGCCGGCGGAGGTGCCGATGGCGATCAGCGGCGCGCCCATGCCGAGGCTGAGCGCGAACAGCGCGAGGCCCCCGAGTACCGCGTCGCCCGTCTGCCCGATGTAGATCAGTGCCCCGGCGAGCGGCGGCGCCACACAGGGGCCGACGATCAGCGCCGACAGAAGCCCCATGATCGCCACGCCGATCAGGTTGCCGCCCTCCTGGCGATTGCTGAGCTCGGACAGGCGGCTCTGCAGGGCGGACGGCAGCTGCAGCTCGTAGAAGCCGAACATCGACATCGCCAGGGCGACGAAGACGGCGGCGAACAGCCCGATGATCCAGGGGTTCTGGAACGCGGCCTGCAGGTTCTGGCCGAACAGGCCGGCCAGTACGCCGGCGACGGTGTAGGTCAGGGCCATCGCCAGCACGTACACGAGCGACAGCACGAAGGCCTTGCGGGCCGTGATGTGGCGCCCCTGGCCGGCGATGATCCCGGACAGGATGGGGATCATCGGAAAAACGCAGGGCGTGAAGGCGAGCAGCAGGCCGATGCCGAAGAAGCTGGCCACGACGACCCAGGCGCTGTCGCGCTGCAGCATCGCGGCGATCCGGTCCTGATCGGCGACGGGCTCTTCCTCGGCTGCCGAGAGCACCTGGCCGGGCGCGGGCGGGGGGGGCGCGGCGGCGATGCCCGTCCCCAGCGCCGGCAGTTGCAGCTTCACCTTGGTCTTCTGCGGCGGGTAGCAGATGCCACGCTCGGCGCAGCCCTGGTAGTCGGCGACCAGGGTGACCTCACGCGCTGCGGCATCGGATCGCTGCAGTCGGGCCAGGATCTCGAAATCCTCGGCATAGACCGCAACGTCGCCGATCTCTCCATCCGGGCGGATGGTGTCGTGCTTGATCTTCGGGGCGGGCAGCTCGAGCGGCAGCAGGGTCGCCCCGCCACCCTCGATCGTGGCCTTCACCTTGTCCTGATACAGGTAGGTGCCCGGCGCGATCTGCCAGGCGAGGCGAACCCGCGTGTCGTCCACCAGGCTCGCGGTGAACCGGAAGGCCTGCTCGGCCGGCAGCAGGTCGTCGCCGCCGTCGAGGCCGAGGGACTTGCCGAGACCCGGGCCCTCGCCCCCCGGCCGGCCCTGGGGAGGCGACGCCGCGCCTGCAGTGCGCTCGGCCGCCGTGGCCTGCGCCGGGATCGTCGACGACGAGGCGGCGCCGCCACCCATCGCCACCCGCAGCGTCTGCTGGTGCGGGGGGTAGCACAGGCCGGCGTCGGCACAGCCCTGGGAGAGGGTCCGCAGGGTGATGACGTCGGGCATGGGCCCGTTCGCCTTGACGGGCACCCCGAGCGTCACCTCCCGCCGGTAGATGTCGACGCGCCCGAAGAACTCGTCGTCCTTGGTCTCGCCGGGTGGCAGGGTGGGCTGGCCGAGCTCCACACCGGGGGTGTCGGTCTGGACGCGGAACTTGTTGCGGTAGAGGTAGTAGCCGTCCTCTATCTTCCAGGCCAGGTTCACCCGGTCGCCGCCTGCCGCCGTTGCCGAGACCCGGAAGGCCTGGTCGGGGGCGAGGAACTCGGGGGCGGCGCCCACGATGACCGCGCCGACCAGCGCGCCGAGCGCGGCGAGGAATGTCAGGAGACGTCTGTGCATGACCGCACCCATTCGAGATAGTCCTCATGGCCCCGCTCGATCGGCACGGCGACGATCTCCGGCACCTCGTAGGGGTGCAGCGCGCGCAGGGCCTGCTCGAGGGCCGGATAGCGATCGGCCGGCGTCTTGATCAGCAGTAACAGCTCACCGGCCGTCTCGACGGCGTCCCGCCAGCGATAGACCGACGTGACCGGTCCGACGACGTTGACGCACGCCGCGACGCGGCCCTCGACCAGGGTCCGCGCGAGCCGCTGTGCGGTGTCTGCGTCCGGACAGGTCGAGAAAACGAGCAGGGTGTCCGTCGGCATCGGGGAAAGATACCCGAGGGCCCGAGGGGCGGCAAAGGCGGCTCCCCCCCGCCGTTTGTGCGGCTATCGGCGCCGGCGAGGGGAGCGGGTGGGTGGGGCGCGGTTGCCCGGACCCGGTCAGCGGCGGGTGGTCGCGGCGGGGGCGGGCTGGCCGGCCCCCCGCGGCGCGCGGCGCCGGGCCTCAGGATCTCGACCTCGCGTGGCCCAACAACATCTCGTACAGCTGGTCCTTGAGGTGCACGCGGCGGAACTTCAGCTCCTCGGCGTACTGGTCGGAGACGGGCTCGACGTTCTGTTCGATCTTCAGCACTTCCTCGTCGATCGCCTCGTATTCATCATGCATCGCCGCGAATTCAGGGTTGATCTGCCGCAATTCGGCGATGAGCTCGGCGTGATTGGGGAACTCGTGCGGCAGATCGTGGCGTTCACCAAACATGGTCGGGGTCCTCGGGCTTCTGGGAACAGGGACGCGCGTTGCGGCGCGTCAAACCGGTGACAGTTTAACTACAACCCTGGGGCTGTGTTTGCTAATTTGCTCGCGTTTACCCCCTCGTAACGGACTGAAGGACCACGACTATGCCCAGCTACACCGCCGAAGGAATCCGCAACATCGCCCTGGTCGGGCAGAGTGGGGGGGGCAAGACCACGCTGGTCGAGGCCATCCTGAAAGAGGCGGGGGCGATCGCGGCCGTCGGCAGCGTCGAGAAGGGCACCACCGTCTGCGATTTCGACCCCCTGGAGAAGGACTACCTCCACTCCCTTGCGTCCGCCGTCGTCAGCGTGGATCACGACAACATCCACGTTAACCTGGTCGACACCCCCGGCATGCCGGACTTCATCGGCCAGGCCATCTCGGCCCTGCCCGCGGTGGAGACGGTGGCCGTGGTGATCGACGCCGCAGCCGGCATGGGCATGGTGACCCGGCGCATGCTGGAGTGGGCGGCCGAGCGCAAGCTCTGCCGGATGATCATCATCAACAAGATCGACAGCCCCGGGGTCGACCTGGAGGCGCTGACCGAGCAGATCCGCGAGGAGTTCGGCCCCGAGTGCCTGCCGATCAACCTGCCGGCCGACGGCGGCAACCGCGTGGTCGACTGCTTCTTCAACCCGAGCGGCGACGCGGACTTCTCGAGCGTGGCCGAGGCCCACACCCGGATCATCGACCAGGTGGTCGAGGTCGACGAGGCCCTGATGGAGGTGTACCTCGAGCAGGGCTCGGAGCTCTCGCCCGGCCAGCTGCACGACCCCTTCGAGAAGGCGCTGCGCGAGGGCCACCTCGTGCCCGTCTGCTACGCCTCGGCCAAGACCGGTGCCGGCGTGCCCGAGCTGCTCGACGTCCTCGAGCACCTGATGCCCAACCCGCTCGAGGGCAACCCGCGGCCCTTCCTCAAGGGCGAGGGCGAGGCGGCCGAGCCGTTCACGGCCGTTCCGGACCCGTCGCTGCACGTCGTCGCGCACGTCTTCAAGGTCATGGCGGACCCCTACGTCGGCAAGCTCGGCGTGTTCCGCATCCACCAGGGCACGATCACCAAGGACAGCCAGCTCTACATCGGCGATGGCCGCAAGCCGTTCAAGGTGGGGCGGTTGTTCAAGCTGCAGGGCAAGCAGCAGGTCGAGGTCGACGCCGGCATCCCGGGCGACATCTGTGCCGTCGCCAAGGTCGAAGAGATCCATTTCGACGCGGTGCTGCACGACTCGCACGACGAGGACTACCTGCACCTCACCCCGTTGCCGTTCCCGGTGCCCGTCTTCGGCCTCGCGGTCCTGGCCAAGACGCGGGGTGACGAGCAGCGCCTGGGAAGCGCCCTGCACAAGCTGATCGAGGAAGATCCCTGCCTGAAGGTCGAGCACAACGCCGACCTCAACGAGACGGTGCTGCGGGGGCTGGGCGACCTGCATCTGCGGGTGGCGCTGGACAAGCTGCGCAAGCGCTTCAACGCCGACGCCGAGACCCGGCCGCCGCGCGTCCCCTACAAGGAGACGATCAGCGCCCCCGCCGACGGGCACCACCGGCACAAGAAGCAGACCGGCGGTGCGGGCCAGTTCGGCGAGGTCTACATCCGGATCGCCCCCCTCGAGCGAGGCGCCGGCTTCGAGTTCGCCGACGAGACCAAGGGCGGCGTCATCCCCGGCCAGTTCATCCCGGCGGTCGAGAAGGGGGTGCGGCTCGCCATGGAGGAAGGTGTCGTGGCGGGGTTCGTCATGCAGGACGTCCGGGTCGCCGTCTACGACGGCAAGTACCACGACGTCGACTCGAAGGAGATCGCGTTCGTCACCGCCGGCAAGAAGGCCTTCCGGGAGGCGGCCGCGAAGGCCCGGCCGATCGTCCTCGAGCCCATCGTCAATCTCGAGCTGGTCGTCCCGAGCGACAGCGTCGGCAATGTCACCGGCGACCTGTCGGGCCGGCGCGGCCAGGTGTCGGGCAGCCAGACCCTCCCGAACGGCATGATGAGCATCCGCGCGACGGCGCCGCTCGCCGAGCTGAGCGACTACGCCGGCAAGCTGAAGTCACTGACCGGCGGCAGCGGCAGCTACACGCTGGAGTTCAGTCACTACCAGGCCGTGCCGTTCAACGTCCAGCAGGCGCTGGCCCAGGAGTTCAAGCCGAAGGAAGAGGAGGACTAGGGCTCGAGCAGCGGCCCGCCGCGCCAGGGCTCGCGGCGGGCCAGCGCCCCGGCGCAGCGCCTGGCGTTGCCGACGCAGTCGTTCAGGCCGATACCCCAGTAGGCGTTCGAGTTCAGGTAGAGGCCCGGCCACTGGCTGGCGACGCGGGCGAAGATGCGCTCGACGTTCGCCAGGTGGCCCAGCCGGTAGTTCGGTATGCCGCGCCGCCAGCGCTTGACGAAGGTGACGGCCGGTGTCTCGCTCACGCCCATCGTGCTGGTCAGCCCGCGCCGGGCGATGTCGATCAGCTCGTCCTCGCTGCGCATCGCCAGCTCCGAGTTGCGCTGCCCGCCGATCATCACGCGCACCGATTTCTTACCCGCCGGCGCGCGGTCGGGGAAGATCGAGCTGTCCCAGAGCACGCCCAGGATCTCCTGCTGCGATGCCGCGGTGGTGAGCAGGCCAAAGCCGTTGAGGGGGTGGGCCAGATCCCGGTAGCCGAAGCCGACCACCGCGATAGGCGTGTAGCCGACCTGACCGAGCCAGTACGCCAGGTCGTCGTCGAGGTGTCGGACGATCCGGGCCGCGGCGTAGGCCGGTGTGGACAGGACGACCGCGTCCGCAGGCAACTCGCCGTCGGTGGTGAAGAGGACGTAGCCTTCGCCGTTGCGACGCAGGCCGCGGACCTTCACCCCCGTGCGGACCGCCTCGCCGAGGACCTCACCGAGGTGGTCGATGAAGGTGCCGACGCCGCCCTGGAAGCTCATCAGTCGGCCGCCCGGTCCGGCCCTGCGCTTGCGTCGCTTCACCATGCCCTTGAAGAGCCCACCGTACTCCCGCTCCAGGCGCACCACGGCGGGAAAGGCGGCGTGCACCGAGAGCTTGGCCGCGGTCGAGGCGTATATCCCGGCCGACATGGGGTCCAGGAAGGTGTCGGTGAACTCCTTTCCGACCCGCCGGTACCCGAAGTCGCGGAGCGACTCGTCGGTGATGTCGCGGCGGGCCGGGGTGAAGATCTCGCTGAGGACCCGCAGCTTGGCTCGCCAGGGCAGCAGCGGCGTCGCCAGGAAGGCCGGCGGGGACTCGGGCAGGCGATGCAGGGCGTCAGAATAGATGTAACGGATTCGGGCGGCGTCGTTGCTCGCCAGCAGGAGGGGCTCAGCACCGCTGTCCCGCACCAGGTCGAGGGTGTAGGGCTTGTTGCTCAGGAAGCCGTTGCTGCCGCCTTCGAAGCGGAAGCCGTTGATCTCCCGAGTCAGCATGGTGCCGCCGAGCCGGGAGGAGGCCTCGAGGACCGTCAGCTCGACGTCCGGCCGGGCACGGCGGACGTAGTAGGCAGTGGCGAGCCCGCTGATCCCGCCCCCAATCACCACCACGCGCATGACGAGCTTCCCCCCGACTGCCAGGGTCAAAAAGGCACGCGGAGAGTATGCCAAGCCGGCCGGCCTGCCTATCCCGGGCGGGCCAGGGCGCCGGGGTGGCTTGACTCGCCGTCGATCGCCGATACTATTAGCACTCACCAAGGGCGAGTGCTAACAGGTTCGCCCCTCTGCACCACCATCCGCAAACCACTTCAGGAGAGCTTCGCAGATGAAGATCCGTCCTCTGCACGACCGCGTGGTCATTCGCCGTACGGAAGAAGAGCGCAAGAGCCCGGGCGGGATCGTGATCCCGGACAACGCCCAGGAAAAGCCGATCCAGGGCGAGGTGATCGCGGTCGGCCATGGCAAGCCCCTCGACAACGGCCAGGTCCGCCCGATGGACGTCAAGGTCGGTGACCGCGTCCTGTTCGGCAAGTACTCCGGCAGCGAGGTGAAGATCGACGGCCAGGAGGTTCTGGTCATGCGCGAAGAAGACATCATGGCCGTGCTGGACTGACCCGGCGCGCCGAGTCCCGCTGACCACTCAAGATTCAACGCATACGACAAGGGGTAGGAATCCATGACCGCAAAAGAAGTGAAGTTCGGCGACGACGCGCGCATCCGCATGCTGCGCGGGGTGAACATCCTGGCCAATGCCGTCAAGGTCACGCTCGGCCCGAAGGGCCGCAATGTGGTGCTCGAGAAGAGCTTCGGCGCTCCGACCGTGACCAAGGACGGCGTCTCGGTCGCGAAGGAGATCGAGCTGAAGGACAAGCTCGAGAACATGGGCGCGCAGATGGTGAAGGAGGTCGCGTCCCACACCTCCGACGTCGCCGGTGATGGCACCACCACCGCCACCGTGCTCGCCCAGGCCATGGTTCGCGAGGGGCTCAAGGCCGTCGCCGCCGGCATGAACCCGATGGATCTCAAGCGCGGCATCGACAAGGCCGTCACCGCGACCGTGGAGGAGCTGAAGAAGCTTTCCAAGCCCTGCACCGACTCCAAGTCGATCGCGCAGGTCGGCACGATCTCGGCGAACGCCGACGAGTCGATCGGCAACCGCATCGCCGAGGCGATGGACAAGGTCGGCAAGGAAGGCGTGATCACGGTCGAGGAAGGCTCTAGCCTGGAAGACGCGCTCGAGGTGGTCGAGGGCATGCAGTTCGACCGCGGCTACATCTCGCCGTACTTCGTGAACAACCAGCAGAACATGAGCGCCGAGCTCGAGGACCCGTACGTCCTGCTGTACGACAAGAAGATCAGCAACATCCGCGACCTGCTGCCGCCCCTCGAGGCCGTCGCCAAGGCCGGCAAGCCGCTGCTGATCGTGGCCGAGGACGTCGAGGGCGAGGCCCTGGCGACCCTCGTGGTCAACACCATCCGCGGCATCGTCAAGGTCTGCGCCGTCAAGGCGCCCGGCTTCGGTGACCGCCGCAAGGCCATGCTGCAGGACGTCGCCATCCTGACCGGCGGCACGGTGATCTCCGAGGAGGTCGGCCTGACGCTGGAGAAGGCGGGGATCGCCGAGCTCGGCCGCGCCAAGAAGGTCGTCGTCACCAAGGAAGAGACCACGATCATCGACGGCGCCGGGTCGCAGGAGGACATCAAGGCACGCTGCGAGCAGATCCGCATCCAGATGGAGGAGACCACCTCCGACTACGACAAGGAGAAGCTGCAGGAACGCCTGGCCAAGCTGGCCGGTGGCGTGGCGGTGATCAAGGTCGGTGCCGCGACCGAGGTCGAGATGAAGGAGAAGAAGGCCCGCGTCGAGGACGCGCTGCACGCCACCCGCGCGGCCGTCGAGGAGGGCATCGTCCCCGGCGGCGGCGTGGCCCTGGTGCGCGCCCTGCAGGCCATCAAGGATCTCGCCGGATCCAATCACGACCAGGACGTCGGCATCACCATCGCCCGGCGGTCCATGGAAGAGCCGCTGCGCCAGATCGTCGCCAACTGCGGCGAGGAGCCGTCGGTCGTGCTCGCCAAGGTCTCCGAAGGCAAGGGCAACTACGGCTACAACGCCGCCACCGGCGAGTATGGCGACATGGTGGCGATGGGCATCCTGGACCCGACCAAGGTGACCCGGTTCGCGCTGCAGAACGCCGCATCGGTCGCCGGCCTGATGATCACCACCGAGGCGATGATCGCCGAGGAGCCGAAGAAGGATGCGCCGCCCGCGATGCCGGGTGGCGGCATGGGCGGCATGGGTGGCATGGACGACATGATGTAACCGCCGCTGCAGGTCGGCCTCCGGGCCGACGTGCCGCAACGAAGAGCCCCGCCCCTGGCGGGGCTCTTCGCTTCCGGTGCCTTGCCGCCCCTTGGTGCGGCGCGTAGCCTGAGCCGGACATCGGCTCGACGGCGCCGCGCCCATGCACATTCCCGCCGACCAGCACCCCGAGCATTTGGCCGGCCGCCACTGGGCGCAGTGCCTGGAGGCCGCGGCGGACGCAGGGCTCGAGCTGCCGGGGACCGCCCTCGCGCCGCAGGCCCTCGCCGTGTTCGAGGCCAGCGAGTTCGCTGCGCTCGCCTGCACGCGGCACCCGGCCCTGCTTCACGGCCTCGCCACCCGCGGTGACCTGACGCGCACGTACGAAGCCGGTGCGATGCGGGACCGGCTGCGGGCCGCGCTCGCCGACGTGTCCGACGAGACGGGTCTGCACTCCGCGCTGCGCCGGTTCCGCCGCGAGCAGATGGTGCGCATCGTCTGGCGCGACCTCGCCCGGCTCGCGCCCCTCGCCGAGACGCTGGAGGACCTGACCGAGTTGGCGGACGTCTGTGTCGACGCGGCGCTGCAGCGCCTGCACGCCTGGACCGAGGCGCAGTACGGTGTGCCCCGCGACGCCGACGGACGCGAGCAGCGCCTGGTCGTGATCGGCATGGGCAAGCTCGGCGCGCGCGAGCTCAACCTGTCCTCCGACATCGACCTCATCTACGCCTTCGAGGCCGAGGGCGAGACCGACGGTGCGCGTGCCCTGTCGAACGGCGAGTTCTTCCTGCGCCTGGGACAACGCCTCACCCGGGCGCTCGACGCCGTGACCGCCGACGGCTACGTGTTCCGCGTCGACCTGCGGCTGCGTCCCTTCGGCGACGCCGGCCCGCTGGTCATGAGCTTCGACGCCTTCGAGGACTACTACCAGTCGCAGGCGCGCGAGTGGGAGCGCTACGCCATGATCAAGGCGCGGGTGGTCGCCGGCGACCGCGACGCGGGTGCCCGGCTCACGGACCTGCTGCGGCCGTTCGTCTACCGGCGCTACCTGGACTTCGGGGCGATCGAGTCGTTGCGCGACATGAAGCGTCTGATCTCGCGCGAGCTCCACAAGAAGGGCATGGACGCCAACGTCAAGCTCGGCCCCGGGGGCATCCGCGAGATCGAGTTCATCGGCCAGGCCTTCCAGCTGATCCGCGGCGGGCGCGACCGTGACCTGCAGATCCGGCCGATCCTCGCCGTGCTGGAGCGCATCGCCGAGCGGAGCCTGCTGCCCAGCTACGTCGTGCGCGAGCTCAACGAGGCCTACGCGTTTCTCCGTCTCGTCGAGAACCGCATCCAGGCCTGGCGCGACGAGCAGACCCACCTGCTGCCGGCCGACGAGGTCGGCCGCCTGCGGCTCGCCCGCGCCATGGGCTTCGCCGACTGGGAGGGCTTCTCGGTGGTGCTCGAGCGCCACCGTCGGCGCGTGCAGGGGCACTTCGACAGTGTGTTCGCGGCGCCCCAGGCCGAAGGCGAGAGCGAACGGCCGCTGACCGTGCTCTGGCGCCGGCCGGGATCGCCGGGCGAGTCCCAGCGCACCCTCGGCGAGGCTGGCTTCGACGATCCGGCTGCGGCCCAGGCGCGGCTCGATGCCTTCCGGGACACGCCTGCCCTGCGCTACCTCGGCGTGCGCGGCCGGGACCGGATGGACCAGCTCATGCCGCTGGTGCTCGAGGCCGTGGCGCAGGCGTCCTCGCCCGGCGTCACGCTCGACCGGGTGCTCGGCCTGCTCGAGGCGGTGGCCCGGCGCACCGCCTACCTCGCCCTCCTCGTCGAGAATCCGCTCGCGCTGTCGCAGCTGGTGCGGCTCACCGCCGAGAGCCCGTGGATTGCCGGCGAGCTGACCCGCCACCCGCTGCTGCTGGACGAGCTGCTGGACCCGCGGCGCCTCTACCAGCCGCTGCGGCTCGACGAGCTGCGGGCCGAGCTCGCCGCCCAGCTCGCGGCGGTCGACCCCGAGGACGACGAGCAGCAGATGGAGCGCCTGCGCCTGTTCGCGCGCAGCAACCGCCTGCGGGTCGCTGCCGCCGACCTGGCCGGCATGATTCCGCTGATGGTGGTGAGCGACTACCTGACCTGGATTGCCGAGGCGGCGAGCGGGGCGGTGCTCGAACATGCCTGGCGCTATCTCGCGGCGCGTCACGGCCGGCCGAGCGGGGTCGAGGGTGACGGCAAGGGTTTCGCCGTGATCGGGTACGGCAAGGTCGGCGGCCTGGAGCTGGGCTACGGCTCCGATCTCGATCTCGTCTTTCTGCACGCCAACACGTCGGCCACCGGAACGACCGACGGCGACCGGCCGATCGCCAACGATCTGTTCTATGTGCGGCTCGGGCAGCGGATGATTCATCTCTACACGGCGCGCACCGGCTCGGGCGTGCTGTACGACGTCGACATGCGCCTGCGGCCCAGTGGCAACGCAGGCCTCCTGGTCAGCTCGCTGCAGGCGTTCGCCAGCTACCAGCAGAGCGATGCCTGGACCTGGGAGCACCAGGCCCTGCTGCGCGCCCGGCCCATCGCCGGCGACGCCCGCGTCGCCGCGCAGTTCGAATCGATCCGTCGCGAGGTGCTGTCGCGCCCGCGCGATCCGGTCGCGCTGCGCGACGGGGTGCGCGAGATGCGCGAGAAGATGCGCGCCGCGCTCGACCGCTCTGGCAAGGGCCGTTTCGACGTCAAGCAGGGGGCCGGCGGTGTCGCCGATATCGAGTTCATGGTTCAATACAGCGTTCTTCGGTGGGCCCATCAGCACCCCGATCTGCTCGACTGGACGGACAACGTCCGGCAGCTGGCAAGCCTCGCCCGGCATCGCCTGCTGGAAGGGGACGCGGCGGAGCGGCTGGCCGACGCCTACCGGGCGTTCCGTGCCGTGATTCACCGCAATGCACTGCAGGAGCTGCCCGCACTGGCGCCCGACGACCAGCTCGCGGACGAGCGCGCGGTGGTGCGGGACCTCTGGCGGACGCTGATGGGCGGGTGAGACGGGGCAGGGCGGCTGTCCCGCAACAGACGGGAGATCGCGATGGCGACGATGGCGGACCGGGACGGCCTGATCTGGCTGGACGGCGAGATGGTCCCCTGGCGCGAGGCCAAGACCCACGTGCTGACCCACACCCTGCACTACGGCATGGGGGTGTTCGAGGGCGTTCGCGCCTACCGTACCGATCGCGGCACGGCGATCTTCCGCCTGCAGGAGCACACCGACCGGCTGCTGCGCTCGGCGCACATCCTCGGCATGCCGATCCCCTACGACCGCCACACGATCAACGAGGCGCAGCGCGCCGCCGTGCGGGAGAACGGGCTGGCGTCGGCCTACATCCGCCCGATGTGCTTCTACGGCTCGGAGGGCATGGGCCTGCGCGCCGACAACCTGCTGGTGCACGTCATGGTCGCGGCCTGGGAGTGGGGCGCGTACCTCGGCGAGGAGAACATGAAGCGCGGGATCCGCGTGAAGGTGTCCTCGTTCACGCGCCACCACGTCAACATCACCATGTGCCGCGCCAAGGCGAACGGCAACTACATGAACTCCATGCTCGCGCTGAAGGAGGCCCTGCAGTGCGGCTACGACGAGGCCCTGCTGCTCGACGCCGAGGGCTACGTGATGGAGGGCAGCGGCGAGAACATCTTCATCGTGCGCGACGGGGTGATCTACACGCCCGATCTGACCTCGGCGCTCGACGGCATCACGCGCAAGACCGTGATCGCGCTCTGCGAGGAGCTGGGCATACGCGTGGTGGAGAAGCGCATCACCCGTGACGAGGTGTACATCGCCGACGAGGCCTTCTTCACCGGCACCGCCGCGGAGGTCACGCCGATCCGCGAGGTCGACGGCCGCCACATCGGCATCGGCTCGCGCGGGCCCATCACCGAGCGGCTGCAGGAGCTGTTCTTCGACGTGGTGCATGGGCGCCACGAGTCGAATCCCGGCTGGCTCACGCTGGTCTGACCGACAAGCCGCAACCAGGAGCGGGCCCTGCCCGCCCGCCGGAGGACATATGACCGAGACCGCAACCCAGGCGCCGCGCGCGATCAAGGTCCACCGCAACGAGCTGCCGCTGGCGTGCCCGCGCCGGCAGGACACGCTGTGGAGCATGCATCCCCGCGTCTTCCTGCCGATCGAGAAGACCGGCCAGGCGACCTGTCCCTACTGCGGGGCGCAGTACGTCCTCGAGGACTGAGGGCGCCCTCGTCGCCCCCCTCCGGCTTTGCGCCTGAGGCGGTGCCCGTCGCTGGCCCATGAAGGTCCTGCACGTCGAAACCGGCCGGCACCTCTACGGCGGCGCGCTGCAGGTCCGGTTCCTGCTCGACGGCCTGGCCGCGGGGTGGCCGGCGGACGAGCACGTCCTCGTCTGCCCGCGGGATGCCGCGATCGCGGCCGCGCTCCGGGACCGGGTGCGGGTCGTCGCGCTGCCCCTCGGTGGTGACCTGGATCTCGGCGCGGCGTTCCGCCTGCGCCGTCTCTTCGCCGAGGAGCGCCCGGATCTCGTGCACCTGCACTCGCGACGGGGCGCCGACCTCTGGGGTGCGCTCGCCGCCCGCTCGCTCCGCATCCCCGTCGTCCTGTCACGCCGGGTCGACAACCCCGAGCCGCGTCCCTGGGTGGCCCTGAAGTACCGGCTCTACGATCAGGTCGTCACCATCTCGCAGGGCATCCGCGAGGTGCTGCTGCGCGAGGGCGTGCCCGCGGGGAAGGTGACCTGCGTGCCGAGCGCGGTGGACACCGGGACCTACCGGCCTGGCGGCGACCGCGGCTGGCTGCTTGCCGAGTTCGGCCTGCCCCCTGACGCGTCGGTCGCGGCGATGGCGGCCCAGTTCATACCGCGCAAGGGCCACGACACCCTTCTCGCGGCGCTGCCCGGGGTGCTCGAGCGCCACCCCCGGCTGCGCGTGCTGCTGTTCGGCCAGGGGCCGCTGCACGGCGAGGTGTCCGCCGAGGTGCGGCGGCGCGGCTGGGCCGACCGCGTCCTGCTCCCGGGGTTTCGCGACGACCTCGCCCGCGTCCTGCCGGCGCTCGACGTGCTCGTGCATCCGGCGCGCATGGAGGGGCTGGGGGTGGTTCTCCTGCAGGCCGCGGCGTGCGCGGTCCCGCTGGTGGCTGCCCGCGCAGGCGGCATCCCCGAGGTCTGCATCGACGGCGAGACCGGCTGGCTCGTGGAGCCGGGCGATTCGGACGGGCTCGCGGCGGCCCTCGACGCCGCCCTGAGCGATCCCGCCGAGGCCAGGCGCCGCGGTGCTGCCGGCCGCGCACTGGTGGAGCGGGCGTTCTCGATCGGGGCGATGGTCGAAGGGAATCGCGGCGTCTACGAGCGGCTACTCGGGTCCCGGTGAAGCCGGGGGCGATGCCCCGCCCTCCGGGCGATAGGGGTAAAAGGGGTCCAATGCCGCCAGCTGGGCGTCGAGGTATTCCAGGTCGGCCGGCCCGAAGTGCTTGCGAAAGCCGCCGACCTTGCCCTCGCGGACCTTGAAGGAGTTCGGGTCGCTGGTGTCGCGCGCCCGCAGGATGGGGCTGCCGAAGGCATCCGTCGCCTCCATCCTCTTCATGTTCTCGAAGGCGGCAAACTCCACGGCCTGTCGAACGGCGGCCTCCTTCACCTCGCCGATCCGCAGGTGCCGGACGAGGCGCGCCAGCTCACCAGCCGTATCGGCCTTCATGGCCTCGTAGCGCATCCACAGGCAGTCCGGGTGGTCGGCGAGGCGTTGCCGCCAGAGGTTCATCACCCGGACGATGCCGCCGATTCCCTTGCGGGGGTCGCGAATGAACTCGGAGATGTCCGCCTCGACCCGCTGCCGCGAGCGCTTGGTCTTCTGGAAATACAGCGAGACGACGACGTCCCGGGGGTCGCGGAAGAGGAGCGCCACTTTCTTCTGCCGGAGCACGGCGTCCGGACAGACGTTGCGGCCGAGCCAATAGTCGAGGGGGCCGGCGTCCGCGTAGTGCGACCAGATCTCGTGGTCGAACCGGATGGCTGGAACCCGAGGATCCCGGTCGTGCAGGCTGTCGATGGAGAAGGGCACGTCGAAGTGCAGCGACAGGTACTTGTTCAGCAGCACCCGCAGCCAGGTCCGGCCGCTCTTGCCCACGGACAGCACGAGCACGCTGGCGTCGCGGAACTTGCTGGCGTGCGACGTGAGGTTCCACTTGATGATCACGGCGGGATCCAGAAGACTTGGCGGACGCAAGCCTAGGTCATGGCAGTGTGCCAGACAACCGACGGCTGATTCGGCCCGGTTGGCGTCGCCAACGATGCCACCTGCTGTCGGGGCGCTGACTGCACGGCAGACCGTTTATCGGAGATTTCCGGGTGAGCTCCGCTGGCACGAAACTCATCTACGTCAGCCGCAGCCGGCTGCATCGCAACCGCGCGAACCTCGTGCAGACGGTACGCACCGCTGAGGCGTTCGCCGAGATCGGCATCGACATCCGCCTCTACATGCCGCCGTGGAAGGGCGGGCGGAGACTGGCCGATCGGCTCGCCGAGCTGGGGGTGTCGCGGCCCGTCGACGTCCGCTTCAGCCCGTTGCTGCACTCGAGATTCAGGCTGTGGCCTTTCGTCTTCGTGCACCGGCGTGAGCTTCAGGCGGCCGACGTGGTCTATGTGCGGTCGGTGGACCTGAGCCTGGCGCTGTGCCAGCGCGGAATACCCCACGTCCTCGAGATCCACGCCGTCGACCGTGCGCTGGTCAACAGGGGGCGGATGGCGGCCGTCGTGGATGCCCAGCGCCAAGGCCTGGTTCGGCATCTGCTGCCGATCAGCCACGCCGCGGCAGCCAGGCTCATCGATGCGGGTGCGGATCCTGCGCGCGTCCACGTCGCGCCGAGCGGCGTCGACCTCGCTGCGTTCGAGGCGGTGCCGCCTCTCGATCCGGCCGCGTTGCGCCACCCGCGGGTCGTCCACATCGGGAGCCTCAGCCACGACCGCGGGCTCGCCGTGTTCGAGGCGCTCGTCGACAGCGGCGTCGCCGACGTCACCCTGGTGGGGTCGGGGCTGACCGACGTGCGCGAGCGGCCGGGGCTGACCCTGGTGGGCTACGTGCCGCATCGCGATGTGCCCGACTGGTACGGCCGCGCCGAGATCGCGGTGATCCCCTATCAACGGGATCTGGAGACGGTCGATTCGATGAGCCCGGTCAAGCTGTTCGAGGCCATGGCTTCGGGGCGGCCCGTGGTGGCGAGCGACCTGCCGCCGATCCGAGAAATCATCACTGATGGCGAGAATGGCCTGCTCGTCGATCCCGAGGACGTCGAAGGGTGGATAGCCGCTGTGCAGCGACTGCAGGTCGATCCCACATTGGCATTGAAACTGGTCACAAATGCGGGAATGACGGCGCAGGACTACAGTTGGGCGAGGCGCGCTCAGCGAATCGCGGCGGCCTGCGGGTGCTTGTGACGTCGAGCAAGCCGCCGTGCGCGACCGGACTCGGCGCAGCGGCCGCAACCATCGGCAGTAAGCGCGGCACCCCGATCCTACGCCTCCTCTCGATCCACCTCATACATCTTGTTCCAGCCGCCTAGCCATCTGACAAGCTTGTAGTAATGGCGCAGCCCGAACGGTGCCGCGATGCGGTGTCCGTTCAGCCTGCACCTCTTCCGACCAAGCATCTCGACATGCTCGAACCGCGTTCCATAGCTCGCCATGTAGTAGCCGTACTTGATACAGCCCTCAGCAGGTTTTGGTTCCAGCTTGGCCAGCAGCAGGGCGATTACCTCCTTGTGGCTTTGCGGGTTGTAGGTCGCGCCGACGCCTTCGTACATCGCCCTCCCGATGAGCACGACGGGAAGCCCGTCG
>Ga0208980_10001012_pt1 | contig 16821 bp, 24 predicted proteins | sample WetSurMetagenome_3_FD_187993 | JGI IMG/M metagenome (GOLD analysis project Ga0208980, IMG submission 187993) | Wetland microbial communities from Twitchell Island in the Sacramento Delta, sample from surface sediment Aug2011 Site A1 Bulk (version 2) | ecosystem: Environmental > Aquatic > Marine... | reverse complement strand
ATAAAGATGGAAATTATGTAGAAACAGAAGAAGAAAAAACAGCAGCAGAAAAATGGGATAAGATTTTAGATGAGATTGCTGAAGGTTTTGAATGTTATCTAAAATTTGATGAGGAATTTGATTATAAAATTCCCCGAGAAGAGGATGAGAATTATAAAAAATTTCAACATGCTTTAGATTTACTAAAAGAACACTATGAAGATTTGTGGGATTAGAGAGGAGGGACATGATATCGATTTGGGTACTTGTTTTTACTTTTATTATACTTGTTGGAATGGTAATTCATCAGTGGTGGAAGTATAGAACGTTACTAGAATGTTATAAATGTACAATTTTTTATTTAGATTTATATATAAAACAATATGGTCAATCTTTCGAAATGTGTGATAGGATAATCAATGATGCTGAAAACAAAGAATAATCTTAATGTGAGGAATTTTGTTACTGTAATTTTTAGTTATGACCGTCCAATGCAATTAGATTTAACTTTGAATACTTATGAAAAATATTCTTTAAATCGTAATATAGAGCACGAGTTTGTTATTTATAAAACATCAGATAATAGATATGAAAACGCTTATAAACAAGTTGCTAAAGAACACCCTAACATAAAATTTATAAAAGAAACTACATTTAAAATTAATTTATATCAGTGTATTAAAGGAAAAGAATATGTTATGTTTTTAGTAGACGATTGTATATTTACTAGAATATATTCTATTAAAGAAGTGTTAGATTTTGTTTATATGTGTCAAGGGGCGCTTGGTTTTTCGCTAAGGTTAGGTATGAATACAAAATATTGTTATCCTTTAAATGTTGAGAATAATTTACCATTTATGCAACCTCTAGGTACTAATTTACTGGCTTTTAATTGGAGAGACGCAGGACAAGGAGATTTTTCATACCCCTTGGAAGTCTCTAGCTCTGTATATAGGATAGATGATATTAAACCAATTATAGAAGGTATTCATTATTCTAATCCCAATCAATTAGAATGGGTAATGTATAATTACATTCCTAATCTTGTTAATAGACCGTTTTTATTATGCCACGAGTCATCTGTGGCATTTTGTGCTCCTATAAACAGGGTACAAACAGAAAACAACAATAGAGTAGGAATAAATCCTTATTATAGTGTTGAGAACTTATTGGATTTATATGAAAAAGGCTATAGAATAAATACCCTTCCTCTTGGTGGTTTTATTTCTAATGGTTGCCATCAAGAAATTGAATTTGATTTTCTAGAACCGACGGAAAATAAATATGACAATCGGGAATATAGATAGAGATATAGAAAAATTAATAGAGAAATTAGGAGAAGATTATAATATATTAGACTATGCTTATAATGCTAAAGAATTTATAGCAGGAAAAACACCAATATATTATTCCGGTATGTATTGGGACAATCGTGAAATTATTGCTGCGGTTGAATCTCTTTTGGTTGGAAAGTGGTTTTCGGCAGGAGAAAGAGTAAAGGAATTTGAACATAAATTTTCTAAAAAAATAAATCAGTTATTCGGAGTTATGACAAACTCAGGTTCGAGTGCTAATTTAATAATGATTGCTGCTTTAAAAAAATATTATGGTTGGGAAAATAATGATGAAATAATTGTATCGGTGGTAGGTTTTCCAACCACCATTTCTGTAATCATCCAAAACAATTTAATACCTATATTTATAGATATTGAATTAGATACTCTTAATTTTGATATATCTCAAATAGAAAAAAATATTTCTCATCACACTAAAGCAATATTTTTATCCCCTGTTCTCGGTAATCCTCCCGATGTTGATGATTTGATTTATTTATGTGAGAAATATAATTTGAAACTAATTCTAGATTGTTGTGACAGTTTAGGTACTAAATGGAATAAAAAATTGCTTGTAGAATATGCGGTTGCTTCATCCCATTCTTTTTATCCTGCTCATACTATTTCGACAGGAGAAGGTGGGATGATTACTACTGATATTAGAGAAGTTTCTAATATAGCCAAAAGCTTTGTAACATGGGGTAGAGCTTGTATATGTTCTGGTATAGAAAATTTATTACCCAATGGTGTTTGTAATCATCGTTTCGATAAATGGTTAACTGATTACGATGGTATTATAGACCATAAATATGTATTTGAGAATATGGGTTATAATCTTAAACCTCTAGATTTACAAGGTGCAATAGGTTTAATACAGGTAGATAAGCTTGATGAAATCCTTTTTAAAAAAAAGGTAAGTAAGCAAAGAATATCTGAAATTTTTTTAAAAAATATAACTAATATTAAAATTCCAAAAGAGCTATATTTGTCTGAAACTGCTTGGTTTGGCACACCTTTTATATGTGAATCTAAAATTCAAAAACAAAAGCTGGTCGGTTATTTAGAAAGCTGTAAAATACAAACAAGAAATTATTTTGCTGGTAATATATTACTGCATAAAGGTTATAATCATTTAGGAAATTATATAAATTATCCTAACGCAAATATAATTTTTGATTGGGTATTTTTTGTGGGTGCATCCCCTCATTATGATTATGAAGTATTCAAATATATAGATAAAATTACAAAGGAATTTAACAATGAATAGTCTTGTATTAGGATATGGGCAATTAGGTAAGGAAATAGTAAAACAGACAGGTTGGAATTATATAAGTAGAAAAAAAGATAAGTTCGATATTTGCGATATGAATACATATTTTGAATTATTTAATAATTATAATCTTGTTATAAATTGTGTTGCAAATACAAACACTTATTCTTTAAATAAAGAAGCAATGTTAGAAGTAAATTTCAAAGCTGTTGTAAAACTTTCATCATGGTGTAATAGTTTTGGTGTAAAATTAGTACAAATAAGTTCTGATTATATATATGCCGATTCTGTATCTAATGCTAGTGAAAAAGATGTTCCAGTACACGCTAGAAATTGGTATTCTTATTCTAAACTGTTAGCAGATGGGTATGTGCAAACCATGTCTGATAACTATTTGCTTATACGCACTTCTTTTAAACCATATCCATTCCCATATGAAAAAGCTATAACAACTCAAAAAGGTAATTTTGATTATACGAATAATATAGCAAGTTTAATAATAAAATTAATTGAAAAAGACGCAAAGGGAATTTTTAATGTTGGCACTGAGATTAAAACAATATATGATTTAGCAATAAGAACAGTACCCGATGTGGAAAAAAGTTGGAGTATATTACATCCGTCTATGCCTACAAATATTACCATGAATGTAAATAAAATGAAGGAATTTTTAAATGAAGATTAGTATAGCCATTCCTTGTTATGAAATGGGAGGATGGGGCTATAATTTCTTACAATATTCTTTAGATATATTGAAAAAACAAAATTTTTTAGATTTTGAAGTTGTTGTTTCTGACCATTCTATAGATAATGAAATAAAGAAAACATGTGATAAAAATAAAGATTTAAATATAAAATATATTAAAAATAAAAAAAATAGAGGTTCTTCTTCTGCAAACGCAAATAGTGCTATTTTGAATTCTTCCGGAGAAATCATAAAAATATTATGTCAAGATGATTATTTATATGGTGTAGATGCTATTAAAAACATTGTGGTTGGTTTTGATTATAAAAGAAAATGGTTATTATCCAGTTATCTTCATACTCAAGACAGAAAGAATTTTATTAATTATCATTTGCCAAAATTTTCAAACAAAATATATTTAGAAAATCTTGTTGGTACACACAGTTGTCTTTCTATATTAAATGATGACCCAATTTTTTTTGATGACAATTTGATTTGGTATATGGATTGTGATTACTATTATCGCATGTATAAAAAATATAATAATCCTGTAATATTAACTGAACCAACAGTAGTGCAGTTTTTGTGGTCCGGGCAAGTTACAAATACTTTAATCACAGATGAATTAGTAAAAAGAGAAGAGGAATATATTTTGAATAAATACAGAGAAGAGGAATTTAATGAAACTAAGTAAAATAGAATTTTATTTTAATCTATACAAAAAAACTCCCGGTGATTTAGAAGAGCATATGGACACGTTAAGACAATATGCTTCCGATAGTAAAACTATAGTGGAATTGGGCACTAGGAAAGTGGTTAGTACATGGGCATTTCTCGCTGCTCATCCTGAAAAAATGATATGCGTAGATATTGTTCACCCACAGGAATATGATGCAGGTTATGCGCTAAATGACGCAATTGTTTCTTGTGCCGAAGAAGGGATTGACTTCAAGTTTATACAAGAAGATGATTTAAAAATAGAATTAGAAAAAATGGATTTGTTATTTATTGATACATTACATAATAAAGAACAACTCAGCAAAGAACTAGAATTACATGGTAATAAAGCCAAAAAATATATCATATTTCATGATACAGAAATTCCAGAAATGGCAGAAACTATTAATGATTTTTTGAGCAAAAATGAAGAGTGGAAATTATTAGAAAACAGACATAACAATAATGGTTTGATTGTGATAGGTAGAAATGGCTAAGATACAACTTCCAGATGTTACTCTTATAGCACCTACAGGTTTACATGTGCCTGAAACAATAACAGCTATAGAAAAATGTTGTGTGGGAATTGATTTTGGGGCTGTTAAATTAGTCGCACCTGAAATTCCAGAAAATACTCCTGATTATATAGTTTTCGAAAAATGTGATGAAATGGATAGTTATTTTAATTATAATAATTATGTCTTTCGAAATCTTTATAATCATGTGCAAACAAGTCACTGCTTATTGATTCAATATGACTCTTGGATAATTAATTCTGAATTATGGGACAATAGTTGGTTAGAATACGACTATATAGGTGCACCTTGGGCAATAAAAGACGATGCCTATATAGCGTGGCATTCTAATGAACACGTGAGAGTTGGCAATGGTGGTTTTTCTCTTAGGAGTAAAAAACTAATAGGAATACCTAGTTTATGTGATTTACCCTTAACTCAAGAGCAAGGATTTTACAACGAGGATGGAAACGTATGTTGTTATTATAGAGTAGAATTTTTAGCCGAAGGAATAAAATATGCACCAGTGGATGTTGCGGCAAAATTTTCTTTTGAAACGCCTGTAGAAGAAAACTTTGGAATCATGCCCTTTGGCTTTCATAAAAATTATCCACGTTATATAACGGGGTAAATATGTCAACAATAGGTTTTCAAACATCTTGTTATAGTAAGTCTTATAAGTTATTATTAAAAGATGGTTTACTAATAAATTTTCTAGATAGATTTAAAGAAATAGATTTTTTTGAAAAGACTATTATTATTAATAATGTAAATTGGTCAGATAAAGATGAAATAGAAAAGTTATTAGTATTTTATCCTAGTTTTAAATATTATTATGCATATAAAGAACTTTATAATAATGTATTACAAAGTTTTAATCTCAATGTTTCTGATTTTCCTGATTATGGATTACATTATTCAATTCAACATTTTGTAGGTCTTTATTATACAAAATGTGATTATCTATTGCATGTTAGTGAAGATTGCAACATTGATAACTTGGATTCTCAATATATAAAAGATTGCATAGAGATATTGGAATCTAATTCTGATTACCTATACGCACAGCCTAGATGGGGTACTGACCCAAATAAAGGAACAATTGAAGAATCAATTAGAAGAGATGGCAAATTTCATATAGCTAAAGGTTGTACTGACCAGATATATCTTATAAGAACAAAAGATTATAAACAAGATATTTATCATTATGAACATCCGGATTCAAATAGATATCCTCCCAAAGGAGGAAATTCTTTTGAAAGAAGAGTTAATTCTTATATGCAGTGTAATAACAAATATAGAGTAATTCACAATGATTATCATTATATTCATGGATATTACGATAATATTATAAAAGGAGCCTGATGGAAACAAAAATAATATCAATAGCTGATAGATATCCGGAGTTTATAGAATATCAAAATATTTCTATAAAAAAATATGTTGAAGGGGATTATCGCTATGTTGTTTTTAATAATGCTGCTGATAATAGGATAAGAAGCGAAATAAATTCTGCTTGTGAGAAACTAGACATAGAGCATTATGAATTATTTGGAAATTATAATACACATAGCAGCCCTATACACGCAGAAGCTATGAATTCAATATGGAACGGTTATCTTTCAGATAAAAAAGGATGTGTATTTTGGCTCGATGGAGATATGTTTTTTATCTCATCAATTAATATTGGGAATTTAGCAAAAGATTATGATATAGGATACTCTCCTATATATAGAGATGGTTATAATATAGAATGTATGTGGACAGGTGTATTGTTTTTTAATTTAGATACTATACAAAGGGATATTGATTTTTCATTAACAAACATCAATGGTTTTAATACAGATACCGCTGGAATGACATATTGGTATTTAAAAAAATATCCTGATTATCGTAAAGCATATTTCAGTGTAAATACTATTTATTATTTTGATGATAAAGTATTGATTACTGCCCTGAACGGTTGTTCTGGTAATATAAATTTTACAAATAATATACCAGATGAAAAATATTGTGATAATAGACTTTTTCCTTATGAAAAAGAAGATGATAATTATCTAGAAAATTACAGACGAATTTATGAACAGCACAAGGTTATAGTAAAAGAGTATTCTTTTCCTAAACCATATGATTTTGATTTAATCAGAATAGAAGGCACAGATAATGAATTTATTTTTCATTATAAAAGCGCAAGTTGGCATGAAAGATATGGGGATGGTTATAATGCTCATTCAATTAGTAAAAAAGAATCACTTAAAAATTTAATATTGTATAAGGATTAGAGAATTGGAAAATAAACACGAAATAAGAAAACTTATTGGAGATAAACCGGACCCTATAATTTTTGAAATAGGGTCAGCAGACGGAAAGGATACAGAACAATTTCTTTATGCTTTTAATGATTTAGATTTTAAAATGTATTGTTTTGAACCAGATAAAAGAAATTTGAAAGTATTTAAAAAAACAATAAAGGATAATAGGATAAAATTATTTGAAGGTGTTATTGGAGATAAGACAGGTGAAGTAGCTTTTTATACTTCAACAAAAAGTCGTGATAAAAAAGTAAATTTAATTTATTCTAGTTCACTAAGGAGACCTGCTAAAGCGTTATTTGAAGTACCTAAATGGGAAGAATATTTTCAAAGTGAGAAAGACAATTTTAAACCAACAGTTGTAGAATCAGTAACGTTAGATGATTTTGTGCTTAAAAATAATATTCCTTATATATCCTATGTTTTTGCTGATGTACAAGGTTGTGAGGACCTTATGATTATTGGTGGTAAAAATACTTTCGATACAAAAGTTAGATATTTATATACAGAATATAGCAATAAGGAATATTATATGGGAGAACCAAATTTAGCGCAAATATTATCTTTGTTACCTAATTATGAATTACTAATAGATTTTGGTACTGATGTATTATTAAAAAATAGGAGATTATAATGTATTTATATAAAAAAGAAATGATTAAACAGTTTAAATTTCCTTTTAAGGGACTAGAAAAGATAGAACAATCTTATTCACAAGCTTTACAAGATATGTTTGTTTTATCCGTCTTAGATGGTAAAGAAAAAGGGACTTTTTTAGAAATTGGAGCATCCTCTCCAATATTTATTTCTAATACATATCTCCTTGAATCTGTATTCAAATGGAATGGTATTAGTATTGATATTAATAAAGGAATGGTAGGTAATTTTTCTGAAATAAGAAAAGCACAATTAATAATAGACGATGCTACAAAAATAGATTATTTAAATATTTTAGAAGAATATAACTGGTTTCATGATACTGATGACGCACGTGTTGATTATTTACAAGTAGATATTGAACCATCGAGCAATACTTTTTTATGTCTAAAACGTCTACCTTTTAGAAAGTGGAGATTTTCTGTAATTACATATGAAACCGATTATTATGACCCCGCAACAGATAAGAGTATTTCAGAATCAATTCGACGTGAATCGAGAGAAATATTTGATAGTTTCGGATATGTTTTAGTAAATGGTAATGTAGAAAACGCAGGAGGAGACCCCTTTGAAGATTGGTATCTTGATTCTCAATATTTTTCATCAGAAATAATCAATAAATTTAAAAGAGAATCAGATATTCCTATGAGAGCAAAAGACTATATGCTGAGTATGCCAGAATGATTATAACAGAATTATATGACGGTCAAGGCTTTGGAAATCAACTTTGGACATATACTGTAGCCAGAGTAGTTGCTTATAGAAAAGGATATGATTTTTGTGTTATAGGGCGAGAGAATTATAAAGGTAAAGATATTATAGATTTGGATTACGGAAAATCTATATCTGAAATTCCTAATAATATTAACTATGTTGAAGAAAATATGATAAAAAATCCCTCAGGAGTATATCTTACAAAATTTGATGAAAAAGTATGGAATGCTCCCGATAATACTAAGTTAGACGGAGGGATGCAATCTATGAAATATATTGAAAATTATAAAAAAGAAATAACAGAATGGTTAAAAATAAAAGAAAATAAAGTACATACTTTTTTTAGCCGTGATAATGCTTGTGTTATTCATATTCGTGGTGGTGATTATTGGGGGGCAGGCAAGACAATGTTACAACCGCAATATTATATTAACGCTATGAATTATATGTTATCTATTGACGAAAGCATGGAATTTTTCATAGTGACAGATGATATAAGAATTATACAGAATTATCGTTTTGGAAAGAATGTTTATTATGTTGGAAGTTGCATAAAAAATGAAGCAGATAAATATAGAGCCGCACATCATATTGGAGGCGATATTTCTTTAGATTATGCAATATTAAACAGTGCTAAAAATATTATTTTGAGCAATTCAACTTTTGGATTTTGGGCGGCGTGGACAAATACTATTATGAAAAATATTATTGCTCCTAAATATTGGTTTGCACATAATTATAATAGTTTTTGGTCTACTGCTGATATGGAAGTAAAAAGATGGAAATACTTAGATACGGAAGGAAATGTTTATGAAGCATAAAATTTATGCAGCCAGTGAATTTTTTAATGAATTAGATATGTTAGAAATACGTCTTGAAACTATGTATCCTTATGTTGATTATTTTATTATATCCGAAAGTGTAAGGACACATTCGGCTAAACCCAAACCTCTTTATTATAATGAAAACAAAGACAGATTTAAAAAGTTTCATGATAAAATTATTCATCAAGTTATTACAGATACCCCTATTACTTACGATGATTTGGTTAGTATGAAGCCAAAAGATGATTTACACGAACAAATAATCCAAGGTATAAAAAACGCCAATTGGCTTAATCCAATAAATGATATTGCGTTTATTCGTGATGCTTATGAAAAAGATTATGTGGTTCGTGCTATACCAGATGCTGATTATGATGATATTATGATAGTTGGTGATTTAGATGAAATTCCTAGACCAGAAGTATTGAAAAATATTCTAGATAATTTTGACTCTGAAAAAAATTATCTTTTTCAGAACGAAATGTATTATATGTTTTTTAATCTTCAAAAGTTAAATGAACCTTGGTGGGGAATAAATGTATTAACACTTAAAAATTTATTAAACAATCCAATTAGTAAAATTCGCCAATATAAAGAAGGCGAAAAAATAGATAACGGTGGTTGGCATTTTACATATCAAGGTGGAAAAGAATCAATAATTAAAAAACTTGAATCTTTTTCTCATACTGAATTCGATAATCCATATACAAAAGGAAATGTTCAATATATTCTTGATAATTGGGCAATATTAAGTGTTGATGCTCTTGGTCGTCCTAGCCAATTTGCTGTTAGAGACATTAATGACGGTACTTTTCCTAAATTTATTGTAGAAAATCAGGAAAGGTTTAAAAATAATATAGTGAGCAAATAATGAATATAGGTTTAGTATTTCCAAAATCTACTTTTTTAATTGACCCTATGGTTTATCCACCATTAGGATTATTTTATCTTGCTTCACAACTGGAAAATCAAGGACATACAACTGAGTTTTTTGATTTATCCGAAGATAATTTACCTCAAGATGGTAATTTTGACCAAGTATGGATTAGTGCTACAAGTCCTCAGATGCAGGAAGTAAGAAATATTGGAAAAATAGTTGGTACTTGGAAAAAAACTAGAAGCATTTTGGGCGGTCCTGCTGCTTGGGCTAATCCGGAAAAATGTAAAAATTTAGGGTATAATATGATAGTAGAGGGTGAAGCTGATTATCCAGATGCTGTTAAAATTATAACCAGCAATGCTCTAAACTTAGATTATCCTATTTCTTATGAAACTAACCCTCCTATAGATTTAAGTCATGTTTTGCCTCCTATAAGAAGATGGGCTAAACGTTATTATGCTTATTTAGAAGATAAAGATGGAAACAAACATAGGACTTCGACTATGTTTACTACCAGAGGTTGTCCTATGTCCTGCTTATTTTGTGAATCAGGAAGATTGGGTGTTATTTGGGGAAACAGAGTTAGGTATGAGTCTTTAGAACTTGTAACAAAACAATTAGATGATATAAAGGACGATGGCTTTACAGGCGTAATGTTCTATGATGATATTTTACCCTTAAACAAGCAAAGAACTTTGAAAATATTGGATGAACTTTCTAAAAGAAATTTTATTTGGAGGTGTTTTTTAAGAACAGATATTATAACAAAGCATGGGGGTTATGAATATTTAAAACAAATGCGAGATGCTGGTCTTGTAGAAGTTTTAGCAGGTGTAGAATCTGCTGATAATCAGATAAAAAACAATATTTTTAAAGGAACCACAATTGAACAAGATACACAAGCTCTCCTATGGTGTAAAGACCTAGGAATTAAATTTAAGGCAAGTATAATTCTCGGTTTACCCGGAGAAACAATAGAATCTATGGAAAAAACTAGAGAATGGATTTTAAAATATAGACCCGATAGAGCAGATGTAAATCCATTGATTCCAATGACGGGAACACCTATTGTAAAAAAGAATAAGGGATATGACATATATTGGGATGCTGAGACCCCTGATGAATATTGGTACAAAGGGAAACGGGAACATTTAGATGTTATTGTAGGTACATCACACCTAAAACCACAGGAAATAAGTAATTTTCATGACAATTTAATTAAAGAAATGAAAGAATTAGGTATACCTTATTAAAGGAAATATACAATGGCTATATTTGATGAATTATTTCCACTACAGGCAGTAATAAATCTGGATAAAAGACCAGATAGGTTGGAAATATGTATGAAAGAGGTATTTCCAAAAATAAATATTTCTCCATTACGGAAGCCGGGAGTTATATTTGATAAAACTTCTAATACATGGTGGAATGGTGCAATCGGCTGTATGTTGAGTCACTATCAATTAATACAGATTTCTATGTTATGGAATGCGAATATATTTATATTTGAAGATGATGTAAAATGGATAGATAACGATACCTATTCAATTTTAGAAGCTGCTTGTAAAGAACTTAGCAATATAGAATGGGATATGTTCTACATGGGTGGTAATTTGTTAAAACCATGTTACCAAATTTCAGAACATCTAGCTAAATTAACCCATTGCCAAAGTACGGTTGCTTATGGTATAAATAAAAATTTTGCAGAAAGATTATTGAGTTATATTAATCTTACTCATATAGATAGACCTATTGATGTAATTTATGCTGATAATGTTATTCCAAATCATAGTTGTTTTATTACTATACCGATGCTCGCAATACAAAGAGATTCTTATAGTGATATAGAAGGAGGAATAGTTAAATATAGTGATTATTTAGAAAAAAGATATTGGGAAAACTTAAAAAAGACTTGACAAAAAAGGAAAAGTGTGGTATAATATAATGTTAGATTTAGATACTATTTTAAAAAGATATAGAATGGCACAATCTATAGACGATTGTGTGTTTGAAAACATGCGTTTAAATAGACTATATGGTCTTAACGATTTAATAAAAGAAAATCTTAATTCAAATTCTGTTGTGTGTGAATTAGGTTCTCATGTTGGTAGCTCTGGTTCTTTATTTGCATATTATTGCAAATTAGTATACTGTGTGGATATATGGAGTAATACAGATGATGAAATAGAGTTTGATATTTATATGAATAATTTTACAAATGTAACAAAGATTAAAAATACAAGTGTTGGTACTTCTTTTATGTTTCCAGACCATAATTTTGATTTAGTATATATAGACGCTGCTCATGATTACAAAAGTGTATCCGAAGATATAGCCCATTGGAAAAACAAAATTAAATTAGGAGGTATTTTGGCAGGACACGATTATAATGAATCATCTTCTCTGAGCAAAGATGTTATAAAAGCAATTAATGAAAGCTTAGGAAAACCAGATAAAGTATATGAAGATTCAAGCTGGATAAAAAGATTATAAGGTGACTTATGGGAAAAAGAGCAAGATATTCTAACAGTTCTAAACCGCTTGTATCAGTGCTTGTACCTACCTATAATAGAAAATGGTTATTAGGAAGAACTCTAAAATCAGTTTTAACAGAATCTTATAAGAACGTAGAAATAGTTCTTGTTAATGATGCGGGCGAAGATGTGCAAGATATAGTTACTGAGCTTAATGACCCTAGAATTAAATATTTTCAAAACGAAAAAAATTTAGATTTAGCAGGTACAAGAAATGCCGCATTGAGACATGCTACAGGTGATTATATATGTTTATTGGATGATGACGATATACATTTACCATATACTTTAGAATTTAGAATGTATATGATGAAAAAATTAGGCGCAGAAGTTGTCTATACCCGGGCACTTCAAGATATATGGGAAAAACGTGATATTGGTTATGTTAGTATTCACAAACAACTCTATTGGGATAGCCCTTTTGACCAAGATTTAATACTTGTACAGAATATTGCACCCTGTTGTTGCCAATTATTTTCAAGAAGAGCTTTTGAAAATACAGCTTATATGTTTGATGAAACCCTCACAACCAGCGAAGATTGGGATTTTTGGGTACATATGTCCAGAGATTTCTATTTTCATGAATTAAAACTTGTAGACTGTGAATGTAGTATAAGAAAAGATAATACGCAGATGACTGGTAGCAGACAGGGTTACACAACTCATTTGCCATATCTATACAAAAAATGGAGACCTTTTGCTAAAAATTTAACTTGGGTTACAGAACATCAAAATAATTCTTTAAAAGCAAGGGGTCTAAAACCAGAAGATTATGGTTTATAAAAATATATGAAATTTGTCGATTTAACCGGAAAAAGATTAAGAAAATCTACTACACTTTATATTAGGAGAAAATAATAAATGAAAGTATTATATGTTTTTGCGGATACCCCGCAGGAATGGAATTGCAGCGAGTTAATTTAATGCTCCTTTATGTAGGAATATATATAGAAAACCTCGAATATCAGGGGAACTCCGGAAGCGGACAATCCTGAGACACATAAAAAGGTCGCAACGACTACCAAGAGGAATCCAGAACGGATTAAGGTATAGTCTGGTCTGCAACTATAACAAATGAAATTGCAGAGATAAGCAGAAATGACTTATCCTTGTGGCAGGACAAGTAACAAAAAACGGGAATTGCATTATTCCTGCAAAGGCGATAAACAAAACAGGTAAACATACTGCGGCTACGATACATGTGGGTGATTTTGTTAAAAATACAGAAGAATCTCAAAAATTATGCACAGAAGCCGATATTATAATGGTGGAAAGAAATTATTTTGGAGATACATTAACGATTATGCAATTCTGGAAAGTAAGAGATAAGGCAGTTGGTGCTATTTTTGATGATGCTTATGACATAATGCATCCACAAAATATATCTTACAACTTTTGGACTCACGGTGAAATAAAAGGTAAAGATAAAGAAGGAAACGAAGTCTTGGTATATATGAAACCAAAACCAATTGTACAGTTTAAATGGGGTTTACAAATGGTTAAAGGTATTCAAGTCCCTTCTATAAATCTTGCAAAAGATTGGTCTAAATATAATAATTCTTATTATGTTCATAACTTTTTAGATATGGATAAATATTTAAATGTAGAACCTCTTTATCCGCATTCTAAAGATGAGCTTGTCATAGGTTGGTGCGGCAGTATGTCACATTATGCCAGCTTTAATGATAGCGGCGTAATACAAGGAATAAGAAAAGTAGTACGGGAATATCCGCATGTTAAAATTCTTATTAGCGGAGACCGCAGACTTTTTGAATTATTAGATGTTAAAAGCGATAGAAAAATATTTTCGCCTTTTGTACCTCCTGAACAATGGTGCTCTTTATTAAAAACTCTTGATATTGGTCTAGCGCCATTAGCAGGTGAATATGATAAAAGGCGCAGTTGGATTAAAGCATTAGAATATATGGCTCTAAAAGTTCCTTGGATTGCTACAAAATATCCAACTTATGATGAATTACATGATTTTGGTCTTATGACAGATAATGGTTATAAAGCATGGACAGATTCTTTAAGTGAAATGATTGAAAATTATCCAAAATATAAAGAGATTGCCGAAACAACTGGTTATGAATTTGCTTTAGCAAACAGCGCTTATAAAAAAGTAGAAGAAGTCACTTTACCTTTATATGAAAAACTTATTGATGACCCCTATCCAGTAGAGGGGGATTTTGAAGCTGTTCTAGATTTTCCAAAACAAGGAGTTTATAATGCACATTCATAAATGGGAACAACTTTGGGATGTATATTTTGGTGCAAATCCATCAAAATATGAAGTGGAAAGAATTTATCGTCATTGTTTAGTTTGCAATAAATGGCAAAGATATCATTCCGAATGGGGAGAACCTTCTTGGGAGGATAGCAATGAACCTTTGGGTACAGAATATCTCATTTCAAAAAAGGAAGCTGTAACCAGAATTAAAAAAATTGAAATGTATAGAGAAAGCATATAATAGAGAGGAATTTAAAATGAGAGACCCGCAGAGAATCGATAGAATTTTAAATTTAATTGCTGTTATTTGGCGCAGAAACCCTGACTTGCGTTTAGGGCAACTTCTTGTTAATATAAATGGTTCAATTTTTGAAAGAATTCCTCATGCTTTTGAAGATGATGATGTTGAAAAAAACTTAACGGAATTTGTAATGAGAATAAACCGCAAAGAAGAAGAAAAGCCATAATGCCTGAATATAATTATAGGTGTGAAACCTGCTGTACAACATTTTTTGTATATAGGAGTTATGCCTCTATTAAAAATAGAGAGATTGTTTGTCCTAATTGTGGAAGTAAAGATATGACAAAATTGATTAATAAAGATGTTAATGTAATATTTAAAGGCAAAGGCTTTTATAATACAGATAATAAAAAAAAGGAAAAAGAAACTGGCACTTGACAAATCTCTAATTATGTGGTATAATTATATTATACTGAATAAGGAGAGAACAAACAATGATTGCAAGAGAAGAACTTAAACTGTTTCGCAAGGATTTTGATACTACAGTAGCAGCACTTGGAAAAAAGTATGGGGTTAAGATTGAATTAGGTTCAATTAGTTATGATGATGTTAGTTTTCATGGAAAAGTTACTTGTACTAAACTTACCGAAACTGGCGAAAAGAAAACCGACGAAGAGAAGTTTAATTTACTAAAAAATCTTTATGGTTTAAAAGCAAGCATTGGTGATAAATATACTGATTGGAAAGGAATTACTTTTACTGTCTACGATTTTGACCCTAAAAAATCAAAATACCCTGTTCTAGTTAAAGGCAGTGATGGAAAGCAATATAAAACAACCGTTGACAGTGTCAATATGCATTTAGCCGCACAAAAAACAAAATAAATTGCCTCTTGACAAATTCGTAAAAGTGTGGTATAATATAGAGTATGAATGAGAAATGGTTTCTGCCCTTCATGGTTTTATTTGGAGACGAAGGTAATAATGTAAAGGATGGTAATTGTAGTTGTATGGCAATATTTATTTTTCTGTTATTACTTTTAGTTTTAACCATTTGCTCGTCGTCTGTACATTAAAAAATGAATAAGAAAAAAACAATTGAGAAAATAAAAGAAATTGCTTTAGATGTTTATGAAACTTTAGGTTCAGGGCATTCTGAAATAGTATATGAAAATGCGGTTAAAGTGGGCTTGAGATTAATAAACATACCTTATGAGGACCAAAAGACCGTACCCATTTCTTATAAAGGTTTCTATGTTGGTTATGGTTGCCCTGATATTATTGTGAGATATACTTACGGTAGTATCATTGTAGAAATGAAAGCTGTTGCAAAAATCGGCGGTAAAGAAGAAGCACAAGTAAGAGTATATATGAGAGCATTAGATATAAATGATGGAATGTTAATAAATATGCAATCACCTAGTACTGATGTTGAAAAAGAGACCGCTGTAGAAATAAAGTATTTGGAGAGAATATAATGGGAAATTGCGTAATGTGTGGTTCACCTATACCCGATAATCAAGGGTCAAATACATGCTCGATGTGTTACGGAGACCCCGGACACGGTAAAGATGGTTATTATCAAGAATGGTTAGATGAACAAGAAAGACAAGCAACAGAAGAAGATGCTGAAAATGAACGTCAAAATGGCGCAGATGGTTCTCAATATGATTTAGATAAAGATTAACAAAATAGATGGCGGCGTGGTGGCACACCCTTCATAAGCGAGGTGTCTTACCGAAGAGGACGATGCGTGAATAAACGTATATAAGGTACACAACGGTAGCTTAGGAAAAGACAATCAGGTTGAAATCCTGACCATCTATAAAATTTGGGGTCATCGTATAATCCGGGATTACGATACGCTTGCACCGTATTCATCAGAGTTCAAATCTCTGTGGCTCCACTAAGTATGAGTTAACCATACTTA
>Ga0208980_10001011_pt1 | contig 16824 bp, 16 predicted proteins | sample WetSurMetagenome_3_FD_187993 | JGI IMG/M metagenome (GOLD analysis project Ga0208980, IMG submission 187993) | Wetland microbial communities from Twitchell Island in the Sacramento Delta, sample from surface sediment Aug2011 Site A1 Bulk (version 2) | ecosystem: Environmental > Aquatic > Marine... | reverse complement strand
CTGTACATTCTGATCTGCCTATTCTTTCCAGGATGTATGGTATAAACTACCAGACGTTAATGGAAATGATAATGAAAGCTGCAATAAAAAGGATTAAGGGTTAATATTTCTGAATTTGCAGCCTGGAAATTTAAGAGTTGATGAATTATGAGGAGATGCTGCATAATTTATAATGAACCTGGCAAAGATGCTCTTGCTGATGAGCTCGATGTACTTGATCAGGTAGCTCATATAGAGGAACATCTTATTGAGCTTGGTATAAGTGTTACAAAAAAAGGGATCACTGACCGGTTCATGGATGAAATTTCTCTCCTGGCAGCTGAGCGATTTGACTTCGTTTATAATTTAGTAGAATCAATCAATAATAAAGGAGAGTTGAATTATTTCATTCCCGCTCTACTGAATTTGTATTCAATTCCTTATACAGGAAATCCTATTGAAGCAATGTTTATAACCAGTAATAAAACACTTGCAAGCAAGACTATGAAAAGCGCAGGGATAGGAAACCCATCCTGCTATTTTCCTTCACAAATAAACCTTCTCAAACCAGGAAGAAAATATATCGTCAAACCAATCTGGGAAGATGGTTCGCTTGGAATAACAAGCGAATCTGTATTTGAATGTAAACCAGGTTTTGAAGATAAAATAAGGGACCTTGACGATTCACATTGGTTCATTGAGGATTTTATTGATGGCAGAGAGTTTAATATGAGCGTTTTAGCAAGCAAGAATGGTCCTGAAGTATTACCTCCAGCTGAAATAGTATTTGTAGATTACGGGGAAAATAAGCCAAGAATCGTTGATTTCAAAGCAAAATGGGAAATGGATAGCTTTGAATATACGAATACAGTAAGGGAGTTTCCTGGAGATAAACTGGGTAAACATCTTGAAACCAAATTGAAAGAAACAGCACTCTCCTGCTGGCATCTCTTTGGTCTGAAAGGCTATGCCCGTGTTGATGCAAGAATAGACAGCTTCGATAATGTTTTTGTTATCGAAATTAATGCAAACCCCTGCATTTCACCCGACGGTGGCTTTGTTGCTGCTACCAGGCAAGCAGGATATACCTTCAAAGAGGTGATACAGCGTATTATTAGTGACCTAAACTGATTTCCTTATGATATCTATATCAAAAGGTATATCAGTCGGAGACAGAAAAGGTATCGAAGATATATTAAAATCTTCGGGCTTCTTCTATGATTTCGAAATTGAAATAGCCATGGGTCTGGTTGATGATACAATTGAATATGGATCAGAAGATTGCGGATATCACTGGATGAAACTGACTGATGAGAACCAAATAATAGCTTTTGCAAATTATGTCAAAAACTCTTTTTCAGTACATTCATGGGATCTTTACTGGATAGCAGTTCTTCAGAATTCTCGACATAAGAATCTAGGAACAGAACTTTTAAAAGCCGTAGAAGATGATATCCGAAATTATGGAGGAAAAATTCTTTGGCTCGACACCTCCGGTCGCCCACTCTATGCTCCTACTGAAAATTTTTACAAAAGGAACGGATATACTCTGCAGGCAAGTCTGAAAGATTTTTATGCGCCTGGGGACCCTAAACAGATTTATTCAAAAATTCTTTAACACAATTCAGCGTAAACAGGATAATAACCTAAATGAAAGGACTGAATACTTACTTCAGGTTCCGGCTAACAGGAGCGGTCTATTTCATTTTCAAGAAATAGTTCTCACTTTCTCAGGTTGGCATTGTAGTAATATGGATTTCCTGTTACCTCTTCACCAAGCCAGTCGGGTATCTCAAATCTTTCATCTTCCGAAGATAGTTCTATTTCCGCTATTACAAGCCCCTCGTTTTTATCATGAAAGACATCAACCTCAAAAGTATGTTTCCCAACCGGTACAAGATACCTGGTTTTAATAATTATACCAGGGAGACAAAGCTTCATTATTTCAGTTGCATCTGAAAGAGGAACCGGGAATTCCCATTCACTTCTGGAAATCGATTGCCCTTCAGGACGGCCTTTTATTGTAATGAAGGCATTACTATTTGAAATTCTAATTCTTATAGTTTTATCCGGGTCAATCGACAGATAAGCTTGTACTATCCTTAAATCATTTACGGCAAGATGTCTGAATTCACCTTTAACAAGAAACTTACGTTCTATTTCAATTGCCATTTTTATTTCAAAATTAATCTAATAATTGAACAGAAAATGAACAATTATTAATGCTGGTTTAATATTAATTAACAAATGATCAGGATTTGTGAAATATAGTAGGAATTCAGCTTAATATTTAGTATATTTGATATGATAATTCATTTGACACGAGTAATTGTAAATGAATAGATTATTATTGTCAGGAATTTCAGAAGTAGTTTTATTTTAGGTTGTGAGGGTGAAAATGAGGTTATGGGCTGACGGCAGCAGACGTCGGCCCATTGTATTTTTATCAATCGTTTATTTTATTACATTAGCAGCAATAAACCGGCATAAATATATTGTATGGACGTTAAGATAAATACAACCTGGAAGTCAAAATTAACCGGTGAATTTGAAAAGGAATACTTCCTCAGACTTGCAGAATTTGTTAAGCAGGAATACTCTACAAATACAGTATATCCTCCCGGTAGTTTGATTTTCAATGCATTTAATCTTTGCCCCTTTCCGGAAGTTAAAGCTGTTATAATTGGTCAGGATCCTTATCATGGTCCTGGCCAGGCACATGGATTGTGTTTTTCGGTTCGTGAAGGGATTGATTTCCCCCCAAGTCTGATTAATATATTTAAGGAGATTGAAATGGATATTGGCTTACCAAGACCTATATCAGGAAACCTTGAGAGATGGGCTTCGCAGGGTGTCCTCCTTCTGAATGCTACACTTACCGTACGCGCACATCAGGCCGGATCGCATCAGAAAAAGGGTTGGGAACAGTTTACTGACAGTGTAATAAGTATAATAAATAGTGAAAAGAAGAACATAGTATTTTTCCTGTGGGGTGCCTATGCTCAGAAAAAAGGGGAATCAATAGACAGGTCCAGGCACCTTGTGCTGGAATCTGTTCACCCCTCTCCTCTTTCTGCCTCCAGAGGGTTTTTCGGAAATAAACATTTCAGCAGATGTAATGAATATCTGAAATCGCATAACATTGAAACAATAAACTGGGAATAAATAATGAACTAAGGTTGAGGTTGAGGTTGAGGTTGAGGCTGAGATTTAACCATAACCTTAACCTTAAATCTTCTTCAGGGCGTTTGACACAGTACTCTCCAACTCAGAGTATTCCTCAAAACCTACAGATAAGCGGATCATACCAGGCTCAGGATACTTAGCTCCCCACACAGCTTCAACGGGCATAAGTATTGTATGCGGATCACCTAATGTTGGAATCAGTTTTATTGATCCTGACACTAACTGTATGAATCTGTCTCTTCTGCTCCGCTTCTCATTTTCATCTTTCCCATCAAAATCAAATGTGATCATTGCCCCAAATCCCTTTCCTTTAAAAAGTTTCTCTGCAACTTCATTGGAAGGGTGACTCTTTAACCCCGGAAACCAGACTCTTTTAACCATATTCGTTTTGGTTAAATAATCTGCCAGTTTTGACGCATTATTACACTGTCGAGAAAATCTCAGATAAAATGACTGTAATTGTGTCTGTAATCTGTAAGCATCATCAGGCGAAAGCATGTGTCCGACAAATTTTCTGTACTCTATTGCCTCCTGCATAAACTTTCTGTTGTTGCCGCATATAGCACCTGCAGTAAGGTTGCCGTGACCGGAAAAATATTTTGTGGCACTATGAATGACTATATCAACGCCTTCATTAAGAGGCTTATAAAGCCAGGGTGTCGCAAATGTGTTGTCAATTATTACTTTTGCCCCGTGCTTCCCTGCAATTCTGGTAACTTCTGTAACATCTGTTACAATAAGCATAGGGTTTGAAATTGACTCTATATAAACCAATTCTGGATTTAATCTGGATATTTCCTTTTCAAATTCAATAAGATCATATTTCCCATTTTCAGGGGTAAAATAATGAATATCGACTCCTCTTCTTTTTTTCAATACAGATTCAATATATGAAATGGTTCCTCCATAGATTTCAGTAAAGAACAACCAGGGCCGTGTCTGTTTTCCGAGTTGAAAAATTGAAACGGCAGTGTCAATTGCCGACATACCTGATTGTGTCAAAAGAGCCCATTCACAGCCTTCCAGCTTTAAAATCTCCTCTTCAGCTGAAACAACAGTAGGATTACGATAACGTGAGTAGATGTATTCATCAGGTTCTCTTTCATGTTCTGTCTCTTTTCTGAATGCACTGGCAGTTGTTTCTGCATCAAAAAGCTCAAATCCGGCATCGCGGTAAACAGGCATGCGCGAACTGTTAACCTCTTTTCTTTTCATCTTTCTCAAATATTAAGTTGTTTTTGATTAATATTTTGATGTTCATAGGATTAAAATCAATGTAAAAAAACATCCGGTCAAGAAATTCCCCTGTCAAAAAAAGAGTAACAATGACCGGATCGTGATATGAAAATCCAGCTATCAGGCTTATCCCAGTAACCACGAGAAATGCCAGCCGTAGGAAGCGTATACCGAAACTGCTACCAGTTAATCTGTTGACAGACAAATTGAATACTGATATTACAATTTTGATTAATGCAATAAAGATAAAAGGAATTTCACTTCCTGTGAAAAAAGAAATAATCAGAAGAGAACTAAGAAATGTCTGTCCGCTATGTGTAATTATTGAATTTCTCCTGTCAGCATAAATATAAACACTATCTATCAATATCAGCAGTATCAGACCAATAACCGATGAGGCGATTAAAAAACCCGGTAATTCGAAGAATACTGCGAATAAAGAAACTGAAGAATATATAAAAAATGCAGCAATCTCGCGACTCAAAGGTGATGTTTTCAGTTTCGCTAATGACCTCCAGCTCCCCATTGCTCTGCCAACATGAAAGATGGAAATAAATCCCGCCAGAAAAATTGTTGAGATTAATAAAATGAAGTTTGGAAAATTCCCATTAATAATAGATGAAATCAGGGATGAGACTGAGAGTGTGGATAAAAAGCTGAACCCAATTAGGCTCCACTCTCCAGTTATTGATTTCTCATCATTTTCAGGCTCATTTTTTTCGTTTTCAATAATCTTTCCCGGGATAATTCTGAGTGGAACAACATTCATGTTTCCAGTAAATTCTATTGATGGATTTAGATTTTTATCTGGAATCCATTCAGGAATATTTTCTGGTGCAGCTTCAGAGAATTCTCCAAATTTAAGAGCCCCGGTAGGACAGGCATTTGTGCACGCAGGTAATCTGTCTTCGATCAAACCTGAATAGCAAAGATTACATTTCCCAATTATTCTTTTTTTGCTGTCAAATTTTGGTGCATCGTACGGGCAGTTCCACTGACAATATTTGCAACCGATACATTTGCTGTCATCAACTAAAATGGCCCCCGTTACAGCTTCCCGAAAGTATGAGCCAGTCGGACAACCTGTGAGACATACAGCTTCTTTACAATGGTTGCAGGCAAGTGAAATATTAACTAAAGGCTGGGCAGAAATGGCATTGGAATTATAAGTATAAATCAACCTGGGACTAACGGTCCATCCGTTTTCGAGGATGCAGGCTGCTGTGCAAGCTCTGCAGCTTACACACTTATTATGGTTAAAGATGAAGCCCTCAGGCATAACTATTAAATTCGTACAACTTCTACCATATTATCATGAAATGCTGCGCCGTAGCCCATATCTGTCTCAATGCCTGAAATAAGATTATTGCCGCCACCTCCTTCATTGGACCAGATTCCGTTAGGGAGAACTACCGTTCCTGCAGGCACTCTGTTTGACACTTTTGCAACTGAGAATATTTCACCATTCTGGTTAAAGACTCTGATTTTTTGTCCTGATGAGATATTTCGTATTACCGCATCCGCAGGCGAAATTCCAACAGCTGGTTCCTCAACAGTCATTTTAATAATTTTAAGGTTGCCAAACTGCGAATGAATCCTGCTTCCCGTATTTGGAGTAATAAATTTTAAAGGGAACCCACTTCTTTCATATTCATCAGTTATTTTTACGTAATCAGGTAATGGTGATACGTCCCATAATGATTGAGCCTGAGATGAAAAGAGTTCTATCTTTCCTGATGGAGTTTCAAATTTCATATCTTCCCAGGCTATACTCTGCAATCCAGGGGCAAGAACCGGACCCTGTCTAAGATCAGAAAGTGTCAGTCCAGAGTATCCTTTTATTCTTTTATCAAGCCATTCCTCGATGTTGCCATTTCCCGGTTCAGGAATAACGCCGGCAGCAATTCTGAGATCCAGTTTCTTTGCAAGGTGGAAATAGATTTCACTTTCTGGCAAAACATCACCTGGTGATTCAATGACCTTGGGTTTAAATTGCACATATGGAGACCAGTAAGATCCAATTATATCAGATTGTTCAAACATATCTTTTGCCGGAAGAATAATATCAGCGGCGCCAGCAGTATCAGTCATGAACTGATCAACTACCACTTTAAATTCCAGTCTTGAGAATGCTTTTATAACATTTTGTGTATCCGGAGATTGCAAAAGAGGATTCCCTGTTTCAATCCAGCCTGCTTTTAATTCAGGATTTTCTGATTTCAGCATGTCCATTCCAAGTCTGGCCATTGATATAGACCTTCTGAATGGGAAATCATTAATTGAATCAGGGTAGTATGACAAAGGTTCTTTCACATTATCATAAATATAACTCTGAAGGTTTGCATAGTTAAACCCTGTGCCCTTTTTCCCGATGTTTCCTGTAATAACAGCAAGCGAAAGAATTGACCTGATTGTTTGTCCCCCATTAATATGACGTTGCAAACCATATCCCGGAAGAAAGGTTATCGGTCTTCCTTTGCCAATAATGTGTGCGAGCTCTATAATATTTTCTGCGGGTATTCCAGTTATCGACTCAGCATCTGAAGGGGAAATATGCAATGATTTTCTGAACTCATCAAATCCTTTTACATGTCTTTTTATAAAAGGCAGATCAACCATGTCTTCATTGATTAATATCCTTGCAACTGCCAGTGCCAGGGCTGCATCAGTGCCGCTGTTTGGACAAAACAGTATATCGGCTTTATCAGCGGTTGGTGTACGCAAAGGATCTATTGTAATTACCTGACAACCCTTTTCTTTGGCTCTTGCAATAAATGAAATCTCCTGTATGTTTGTTTCAGCAGGGTTTTTGCCCCATATGATCAGGGTTTTTGCATTCTCCAGGTCCCATGGAACATTATGCTTTACAGATCCTAATGTCAATCTTACCGCTTCCAGGCCGGCAGGCCAGCAGAGATTTCCATAAGTTATTGTAGTTCCACCAAATGCTTTCCAGAATTCATATCCGATCTCGTTAGTAAGTCCTGACATTCCGCTTCCTTTGTACCATAATATACTCTGCGGACCATACAGATTTCGAATATTCTCAAGTCTGTTGCTGATTATGTCAAGTGCTTCTCCGGATGTGATTTGCTTAAATGTTCCGTCCGGGATTTTAATTTTTGGAAATATAATTCTATCAGGAGAATCAGTTCTCTCAATGTAGGACAATCCTTTAATGCAAGGGCCTTCAGGAGTTGCAAGATTTCCTGAATAAGGAAGTATTCTATTTATCTTATTATTTTCAACCTGGACTCGGAATGAGCAGGTGCTATAGCAGTTTCTGGGGCAGGCAGTAACGAACTCTTTCATTTAATCTAAAGGAGCATCCAGGGAACAATTACTGATAGAGAGAGTTTTGTTTGTAGAGTTTGATATATAAACTTCATAAGTGATTTTTGCCTGGCCGATATAAGTCATTCCATTATAATTAACACCTCCTGTTGAGAAAACCTGTCCGTTAATTTTAGCTGAAATCTCAGCCTTTGGAAACGCTTTATCAAACCTGAAATATTCTGAATAGCCACCCGGGTTTATATTACCAAGAGTATCTATGCCTCCTGAGGTGTTTACGATAACAAGAGTATAAGTAATATCAGATAAGTTTTTTACTCTGACATCTGTAGGTCCTTCCGGTGAAAATTTGGTCTTCTTGCAGGCTAAAAGGAAGAGAACAATTATCGGAATAAGCGAAACGAGAACGATCTTTTTCATTACCGGCATTGATTGGTGAGTCTTTATTCTGACCTGAAATATAGCAAAAAAATTGCACCCGGATCAAATAATATTGAGACTATTTCCAGGGATCCAACCCTTATTGCCATCTGACAGTCTTACTTCAAACCACTCTCCCACTTTGTCTTCGATTGTTACCTTTGTTCCATCATGTAGCACGAAAAGATCTGTTCCACTAGTATCCGGAGAACTCTTGCCATTCACTAACGGACTGAATATGATTGCTTTATGACTATCATAAACCAGTGACTTATTTCGTAAAGAAAAAGCAAGTGTAGTAGCTGACAAAATGAAAAAAACTATGGCAAACCAGAATCCAAATACCTTATTACGATACCGCGATGAGTAGATATATAGGGACAAAAACGACAGACACAAAAGAAAGCCTGCCAGACTGATTATTGCCCAGGTATTTGTTGATAACAGCAATGCAATAAAATTATACCATCTTACTAAAAAGATCTCTGGGATTTCCTGAAACCTGTCAACAATGAGTGTTCTTGCAATCTGAAGATTATAATTTATATTTTCATCGGCAGGACTCAACAGGTAGGCCCGTTCATAAAACAAAATCGCATCGGGGATATCATTGAGCTTAAAATAAGCATTCCCAATATTATAATTCAAGCTTGAAGAACGATACCCCGTGTTATACAATTCGGTCCAGACCTGCAAAGCTTCTTTGTAACTGGCAGAAGAAAAAAAAGTGACACCCTGTTTAAATTTCTCCTGACTTGTCTGCTGCGAATTTGATTCTGCAGTAAACAGGAAGACAAAAATGAGACTTAATATATAAATGGCTTTCGATTTCATTTTCTAGCCTATTGAGTTTTCAACCGATTTAATAAATTGTGATGTTCCATCATAAATTGATTCAGCCTCAGTTCCTGAAGCAGATGGTGCAAATCTTGCGAACTCACAAGCATCGAGTATACTATTCAGATTTTTAATTCGTTCTTCATCAATTCCTTTTTCGACAAGTGAAGTGATAGCATTTGTTCTTGTAAGTTCAGATACAGGAATATTAAGTTTATCACTAAGATAACCCCATATCGCTTTAAGTATCTCTTCATAAAACTTATCAATCTGCTGATTATTAAGACAAACTGATGCTGTGTGGAGTCGTTTAACAGCAACTTTACCGGCTTTCCTGTTCCTTACCAGTGATTTGTCAGAGTTACGTCTCAGGTGTTCTCTTCTTATAAATAGTATAACCATAAAAGCCACAAGGGCAAATATATAAGCACTATAAAATGATCTGTTTGATGAAATAAAATTCTCTGTTCTTTTAAGCTTCCCGGGGTCTGATTTAATGAACCTGATATCTTTGCCCAGGTATTTTACATCTTCTTTTCCTATGCCGCCATATACTGTTATTCCAGTGTTCTGTTCACTTCCTTTTCTTGTATGAAACCTGTACTCTTTTGTTGTCAGTTTTTCATATCTACCCGTAGAAATATTGAAAAATGAATAAGTTATAGGTGGAATTGTAAAATCTCCATAATGCCTCGGAATCAAAAGGTAGTCAAAACTCTTCTGCCCTGATGTCCCATTCTGGCTGTTTTTTATGTCATCTGTTATCTTTGGATCGAATACTTCTACATCAGGAGACAATTTAAGAACAGGCGCTGATGCGATTTTCAGGTTTCCGCTTCCTGAAATAGTCACCTTAAAGTTTATAGCATCATTTACATTTACTGAATCTTTGTTCAAAACAGCTTTCATATCAATCTTCCCTACCACACCTGAGAAATCCTCAGGTTGAATCCCTGGCAGAGGTTTTACTTTAATCTTCAATGGCTTACTGGCTATTGCCCTGGGTACTGTCTGATATGATGCGAAGAAGTCTCCGAATATAGGATCAGCCTGAGCTGATTTTTGCTGGACTAAAACAGTTAACTGAACCGGATCAATATCAATTTCACCTGGAACCTGAGGATAAAGAAGAAATTGTTGAACTACTCCCGTTCCATAAATAGTACCATTTACTTCTTCCTGCTGTAATGAAGTCAGAGGAGGTGTTTCAATGTCTGTTTTCAAAAAACCGTTAAATGATGGAAATTTTATTTCATTAATGCCTGAGAGATTTACTCTGGTATATAATTTAACCGTAGCTACTATGTGTTCACTCTGGTAGACTTCTTTCCGGTTAACTGAAAGAGTTACAAATATTTCACTGCCGGTGTACTCGACAATAGTATTATCAGTTGTATTGTTATTACCAGTGGTACCAGTTTGTTTCTGTGCTGTATTACTTGCCACCTCAATATGCAAAGAATCAGAAAAGTATTCTTTGTTTTTAAGCTTGAATTTTGCCGGTGGAATTACAAATTTACCTTCCTTGATTGCCTGAAGATAATAAATATAGCTATAGGAAATCTGATGTGACATTTTCCCGTTTATTATCTGCGTATTTGAACTGTAAGATGTTTGAGGGCCCATCAGCTTGTAGAACCCACTGAAAGATGGTGGCGAAAACTCCCCTCCTCCAGAATTGACAGTCCAGGTTACGTTGAACTGCTGGCCTGCGGTTACAACTGACGGGTATTCGACATTCAGAACTACATCCTGTCCTTTCAGGGATACAGATAATAAGAATAATGTACAATATAAAAGAATCCTTTTCATTTTCATTTAAATAGTTACCAGTTCTTTAAAGTTCTGACCCTGGCTTTCGCAGCTTTTTCAAGTTTGACTTTTTCCTGGACATTCTTTTCATCATTTGCAATAGCATTCAGCAATCGTTGAGCGTCCTCTTTTGAAATACCCTGTTGTTGCTGCTGTTGTTTATCCTGTTTATCCTGGTCTTTCTGATCTTTGTTCTCATCCTTTTTCTGATCCTTATTTTGATCTTTGTTTTGATCTTTGTTCTTATCCTTATCTTTGTTTTTGTCCTGATCTTTATTCTGATCCTGCTTTTTTTGTTGTTCCTGTTGTTTCAATAAATCCTGTGCATATGCCAGATTATATTTTGCTTCCTTACTGTCAGGCCGGAGCTTAAGGGAATTCTTATAAGCTTCGATACTCTCCTTAATTTTTTTTGACTGTAGCAGTGAATTGCCAAGATTAAATAATGCGGCAGATTTCTTTGCCTTATCTTCATTAAGGTTTGTATTCTCCATGAATTGCTTGCCTGCATCTTCAAATTTATTCTGTTTATAAAGTGCATCTCCGATGTTAAAAACAGCGTCAGGCGATTGCTTGTTCTTATCGATTGCCTTCCTGTAAGAAATTTCTGATTCAGAGAACTTGTTTTTATAATATTCCCTGTTACCTTCCCGTATATATTTCTTTTCAACCTGTGCATTTATTGCTCCGCAAAATAACAGCAATATACTGCACAGCAATAAGTTTAAGAATCCCTGGTGAACAATCGATATTTTTCGTTCCATTTCTGTCAAAATACCGGATTAAATTTTAAACCTGAATAATCTTATATCAGCTAATCTTCTGTTTTTTCTTTCCATAATTATAAAGTCAGCAATTAGCAAAAGTATGGATATTGCAGCAAATATCTGAAACTGATCATTGTATTCAGTGTACATTGTGCTTTCCAACTCCTGTTTTTTCATTTTTTTTATCTCGCTAAAGATCTCATCCAGACCTATATTTGAATTGCTGGCTCTGACATAATTTCCATTTGCAGCAATTGCAATTTTTTTAAGTATTTCTTCATCCAGCTTTGATATTACTGTGTTCCCATCAGCATCTTTCAGGAAATCCTTTTTGCCATTTACAAGTACCTGAAGCGGGACTCCTTCAGTGGAGCCAATTCCGATTGTATGAATTACTATGCCAGCCTTGGAGGCTTCCTCAGCTATCGGGACAGGATCATCTTCATGATTTTCTCCATCAGTAATTAATACAAGGGCTTTGCTTTTACCCTCTCCCGGGCTGAAAGATCTCATTCCAAGGGTAATAGCAGCACCAATCGCCGTGCCCTGTTTTGGGACCATTTCAGGACTGATTGCTGAAAGGAACATTTTTGCCGAGATATAATCTGTGGTAATAGGTATCTGAGTATAAGCATCACCTGCGAAAACAATCAAACCTATTTTATCCTTATCCAGATTATCAACAAGGCGGGAGATCGCCTGCTTAGCTCTTGTAAGCCTGTTGGGTTGAATATCTTCTGCAAGCATTGAATTACTCACATCAAGAGCAATTATAACCTCAACGCCTTCTTTTTTAACATCTTCAATCTTTGATCCGAACTGAGGACGGGAAATCATTATCACACCTGATGCAACTGCAGCCAATTGAAGAATGAATTTGATATGGTGACGAATATATGACATCTCTGGAACAAGTGTGCCAACCAGTTCAATATTACCCAGTCGTTTCAGCGCCCTGCTTTTTCTGATTGTGTTTAATATGTATATTAATACCATTACCGGTAGCAGAAGCAACAAGTACAAAAAATCCGGGTTTGCAAATCTGAACAATTGCATAAATTCTCCTGCGTTTAAGTAAGGTTTTTAAATAAAGTATTTCTTGCAATCACTTCCATTATAAGGAGACAAAAAGCAACAAGTGCCGGGATCAAAAATTTCTCTTCTTTTCTGCTGAATTGTTTTACATCAATTTTTGATTTTTCCAGTTTATCTATTTCATTATAAACCTGTACCAGTTTATCATTGTCGGTTGCCCTGAAATATTTTCCCCCTGTGGTCTGTGAAATCTCCTGTAGTATGGCTTCATCAATCTCAACGGGCATATCCTGATACTGAATCCCGTATGGAGTTTTAACAGGATAAGGCGCCATTCCCTGTGTGCCGACCCCAATAGTATAAACCCTTATCCCATAAGTTTTTGCAATTCCTGCGGCTGTAGCCGGAGCGATTTCACCCCTGTTATTTATGCCATCTGTTAGAAGTATTATGACTTTACTTTTAGCCTCAGAATCCTTAATTCTGTTTACTGCTGTAGCAAGTCCCATTCCAATTGCTGTTCCGTCTTCAATCATTCCGCTCTGTATTTCCCGGAGCAGATTTACAAGTACTGCATGGTCGGTTGTCAGGGGGCACTGTGTAAAACTTTCACCACTGAAGACCACAAGTCCGATCCTGTCATATGGCCTTCCCGAAATAAATTCTGTCGCAACATTTTTGGAAGCCTCCAGCCTGTCAGGTCTGAAATCCCTTGCAAGCATACTGCCGGAAATATCCAACGTCAACACTATATCTATTCCCTCGGTTGAGGTATTCTGAAACTTATCAGTTGCCTGAGGACGGGCCAGAACAATAATCAGAAGAGTAAGTGCAAGCGTTCTTAAAGCAAAAAGTATATGTCTGAGATAGTGGCGGAATGTTTTGCCAGCCATGGCAAATGGCTGTAATCCCGGCATCCTTAGAGATGCTGTTGCCTTTTGTTGCTTAATTACATAGAATGCGATCATTGCAGGTATAACTGCAAGAAAATAAAGAAAGAGCGGTTCCGAAAATGTTATATTATTCATAGACTGCCCTCCTCCTTTCCCTGAACCTTCTCAGGTGAAATCACATCATTTATTTTAGTTTCCTGTATAAAATCCCAGGAATTTTTATAATGCAATTCATTCTCTTCCGGTTCAGGTTTATACTTTGCAAATTTTACAAGGTCGGCACCTGTCAGAACAGTTTTAAGCTGATTATAGGTTCCATCCTTCTTGAACCCGGTTTTAACCAGGGCTTCAAGTGTCTCAGAAGTAGTAAGTTCCAATGAAAAAACGTTATATCTGTTTTCCAGATATTGCCTTAATATCTCTGTAAGCCTTGTATAGTATTTTTTGATCTCCCCTTTCTGCCAGAGTTCATCATTTTTCAGTTTTTCCAGTTCGCGAAAGGCAATCACATGAGCGGGATCAGGATTAATGACCACTTCAACTCCGGGTTTGTTTTTCTTAAGCTTTCGTATAAACCTTACAGCTGCCCAGGTCAATAATCCAACTAGTGCAATAAGAAGTACCCAGGGTATGATTTCTCCAAATGTCACAGGAGCCCTGTAAGGCTCAATTATATCATATATTTTTAAAGATGTATCTGCCGGAGCGATATTAACTCTCATTACCTGAAGACGGGAATAGTCAGAATAAAACCTCTTTAACCCGGCATCATTTTTCATCTCAGCATATACCGGTGGAATTTGATATAATCCTGAATCAAATGATGTTATGAGATATCTCTCAATTATTCTGAGTCTCCCGTCAGTATTTTTACTACTGTCAATTACAGGACCTGAAATAATGTCGATATTTTTGCATATCGTATCTTTGAATAAAGGAAGTGTGAGATTGAGGCCTGATGGTTGTTCAACAGTGATCGAAAATTTTATCTGATCCCCGATATAGATTCGTGTTGAATCGAAAGATGCAGTGACCTTAACATCCTGCCCATTTGCTATAGGTACAATAGCAAAAAAAAGAAACATATAATAAATCAATCTCCGCATTTCTTCTATCTGTTCTCAAACAATTTTATCAATGGTTTAACATAGTCAAGATCAGTCCTTAATTCTGTTGAGTCAACACCACATCTTACAAAGGTGTTTCTAATCAGTTGGATATGTGAAGTCCACCACTGGCTGTAAGCATTTCTGGTAAACATCGATGAAGTATCAATCCATTTCTCTTCACCTGTTTCAGAGTCTGAAACTTTTATTAAACCGACATTAGGAATTGCCTGTTCAACAGGATCAAACACTTTTAGTGCAACGATATCGTGCTTGTTAGAAGCAATTCTTAATGCCTCTTCAAAATCGGGCACCATGAAATCTGAAATAATGAATGCCGTACATCTTTTCTTAATAGCATTTGTAAGGAAACGTAATGGCTCATCAAGATTGGTTTTTCTGCTCTGGGATTTAAAGTCAAGAAGTTCCCTTATTATCCTCAGAATGTGTTTTCTGCCTTTCTGCGGGGGAATAAACTTTTCCACTTTATCAGAGAAGAATATAACACCTATTTTGTCATTATTAAAAATAGCAGAAAATGAAAGTACTGCTGCAACCTCTGTCATTAAATCTCTTTTATAGCTTATCGTGGTACCGAAATTTCCTGAACCACTCACATCTATCAGTAACATCACTGTGAGTTCCCGTTCCTCTTCAAAAACCTTTACATAGGGATGATTGAATCTTGCAGTTACATTCCAGTCAATACTTCTGATATCATCACCATATTGATATTCACGCACTTCGCTGAATGCAATTCCACGTCCCTTAAAAGCACTATGATACTCTCCGGCAAAAATATGTCTGCTGAGCCCCCTTGTTTTAATCTCAATTCTTCTTACTTTTTTAAGTAGTTCAGTTGCTTCCACTTTACAACAAGTTATTTACCAGGTTCTATTGTGATAACGGTCGACCATTTCTCATCTTTAATTTCAATGAGATATTCCTTCCCTCCACGTCGGTCAATCCATTTGTTTTCACCATTTTTTTTATAAAGTTTATCAAACTCTCTAACCTTTTCTGCTTTTACAATCCCGTCACATATAATCCTTTCATTTTTACATACCGAATCGGGACTTAAAAAGAACAGGATTGTCTGGGTGTCAGCATTATCCGTATATTTGAGATATATGAATTTATTGTTAATAACTTTATTAAAATTCATACTACTATTGTTTTCTTTCATGAACTTTCTTATCTCATAATCATTGTATCCAATCAGGTTCTGACCATAAGTGGCTGATCCTGTAACAATAATAAATGCTAAAAGTGAAAAAATCTTCATAAAGGATTGATTAAGGAACTTCAACAACATTAAGTATTTCAGAGATAATATGGTCCTGGTTAATATTTTCAGCTTCAGCCTCATAGGTTAGTCCTATTCTGTGACGCATAACATCCGAACATATTGTTCTGACATCTTCCGGGATAACATATCCTCTTCTTTTTATGAATGCAAATGCTTTTGCAGCAAGTGCCAGGTTTATTGAAGCCCTTGGGGACGCCCCGTAAGATATCATTTTAGCGAAAGCTGGAAGTCCATACTTCTCAGGATTACGACTCGCGAAGACTATATTAAGAATGTAGTTTTCGATCTTTTCATCCATATAAACTTCTCTTACAACATTACGGGCTCTTATGATATTCTCAATTTTAAGAGCCGAATTTGCTTTTGGAAAATCTTTGGCAAGGTTTTCCCTCACAATCATTCTTTCCTCTTCAAGTGTAGGATAATCAATAAGAACTTTCATCATAAACCTGTCTACCTGGGCTTCAGGAAGAGGATATGTTCCTTCCTGTTCAATTGGGTTCTGAGTTGCGAGTACAAGGAATGGTTCATCAAGTTTAAATGTTGATTCCCCGATTGTTATCTGCCTTTCCTGCATTGCTTCCAATAGTGCGCTCTGCACTTTGGCCGGAGACCTGTTTATTTCATCAGCTAAAATGAAATTAGCAAAAACCGGCCCCTTTTTTACAATAAACTCCTCCTTCTTCTGACTGTAGATCATCGTTCCAATCAGATCAGCGGGCAGGAGATCAGGGGTAAACTGTATTCTGCTGAATTTTGCCTCGATTATTGAAGCCAGCGATTTTATTGCAAGTGTTTTTGCAAGTCCTGGAACTCCCTCCAGAAGTATATGCCCGTTTGCGAGAAGACCAATCATAAGGCTGTCTGTCAGATGCTTCTGTCCGACAATTACCTTGTTCATCTCCATTCTTATTATGTCAACAAAAGCACTCTCTTTTTCAATTTTCTCA